>Ga0209737_10003297_pt1 | contig 11299 bp, 9 predicted proteins | sample TergutCu122P3_FD_187284 | JGI IMG/M metagenome (GOLD analysis project Ga0209737, IMG submission 187284) | Cubitermes ugandensis P3 segment gut microbial communities from Kakamega Forest, Kenya - Cu122 P3 (SPAdes) (version 2) | ecosystem: Host-associated > Arthropoda: Insects > Digestive system >...
ATAAAAGGGTGGCCCGACGGCATCAGGTTATAGTCCTGGATGTTGACAACATGCGGGTGATCCAAACGGCTGAGAATTTCGGCTTCTCTGCGAAAGCGTTTGAGCGCCGCTCCTCCTCCTTGGGTGCGCAAAACCTTAATGGCCACCCGCTTCTTGCTAAGCCTCTTGTGGCGCGCCGCCCACACCTCTCCCATGCCGCCTTCGCCGATGAAGCTTTCTACACAATATTTGTCGTCAACAACTACACCGGGCTGCAAAAGCCCGACATGTACCTTGTTCTTGTCCATGGCCGAAAGCACTATGCTGTCTTTGTCCTCAAATTCAAGCCTCTCAGGCTTTTATTTCAATGTCTCCCCTCAAGTACCGCAGGGCGTGGCCGCTGATTTTGACGCGCTCTCCAGCCTCTTCGCACCACAACTCTCCCCCGCGTTTGGATAACTGCCTGGCAAACAGCCTGGCCTTGCTAAGCCTCTCGCTCCAGAAGGGCGTCAGCGAGCAGTGGGCGCGGCCGGTGACGGGATCTTCATTTACACCGGCGTTGGGTGCGAAAAAGCGTGAGACAAAGTCGCAGTCGCTGCCTTGGGCTGTCACAATGACGCCAAAGCCGTCGCTGGGCATCTGGGCTTCGGTTTTGAGTTGTTTGAGCGCAGCAAAATCCGGGCTTAAGTTTCGAAGCGTTTCTTCGCCATCCAGAAGTACCAAAAAATCCACAGCCTTATAGACAGCGACGGGGTTTAGGCCAAAGGCCTTTTCAATGGCTGCATAGGCAGGGCAGGCCACAACCGGCCGCGACGGAAGCTCAAGGCAAAACAAACCGCCCTCTCTTTTTGTCACTGTCAGCACGCCGCTTAAGGTTTTGAATTGTATTGCGTCGGCAGCTTTTTCAGCCTCTTCAAACAATACAAATGCGCTTGCCAAGGTGGCGTGGCCGCAAAGCTCAATCTCCATCGCCGGCGTAAACCACCGCAGCTCATACGGGGCCTCCCCTGAGTGCTCCTGGGCTTTCACCAAAAACGCCGTCTCCGACACATTGTTTTCCGCCGCAATGCTTTGCAAAACCTCCTCCGGCAGCCACCCCTCCAGCAGACAGACGCCCGCGGGGTTTCCACCAAAGAGCTTGTCCGTAAACACGTCTATAATGTGGTATTTCATTGGGAAGTCCTCTAAGGAATTGGGCCGTTGGCAATGGCCTTTGCAAACGCCGCCCGCGCTTTCTTGGGCCCCACCGCCACCACGCGGAGGTTTTCTTTGCAAAAGAGGCTTCTGGCCAAGGCAACAAGCTGTTTGGTTTTTATTTTTCGAATGCGCTCTATGCGCGCCTCAAAGCCTTCCGGGCTATAGAAAAGCTCCGTTGCCGCCAGGCGATTTAACAACTCTCCGGGAGCGTCTTTGGCAAAGGCAAGCTGCATTTGTTTTCTGCGCTTGGCGCGTCGCAACTCTTCGACGGGAAGCCCAAAGTCTCTGAGTTTGGAGAGGGTTTTGAGGATGCAGCGCAAAACCTGCGGGGCACGGTGCGGGGTAGAGGCACTGTCAATGTTGAAAATGCCCACATCCGAAAAACCTTCCAGCAGGGTTTCCACTGAGTAGGCCAGTCCGCGTTTCTCGACGACTTCAAACGGAAGCCAGGAGGAAAGCCCATCATCCAAAATCCGCTGAAGAAGGTGCAAAAGGAGGTGGTTTTCATGCTGCTCTGGGACTGTGAGGAAACTCAGTCTGAACAAAAGCTGGGACTCGTCCCTGGGCACATACAGCAATTGAGGCCCCAAAGGTGGCGGCCCAGGAGGCCTCTCCCGAGTGCGCTCTCCTCGGGGAAGGTGGGAAAAAGCCTTTTGAGCTGCGCGGAGGACTTTCTCAAACGGCAGCGGGGAGGCGACACCCAGCACCATGTTGGCAGCGACATAATGGCGCGCATAGTGTGAGAGCAGTTGTTTTTTCGAAATACGGGCAATGCTTTGAGGGGTGCCCGCAATTTTAAAAGCAAGCGGGTGTCCTTTAAAGAGTTGCATTTTGGAGAGGTTGTCCAAGTCAATGTCCTCGCCCTTGTCGTCCACCTCGTCCAGCATTTCTTCGAGGACAATTTGTTTTTCCACAGAGAGTTTGGAGAAGCTGGGGGGGCTGAGCATATGGCCCAAAATGTACAAGGCCCTCTCCAGCCCGCTGGGGTGACAGGCCGTATAATAATAACTCAAATCCCTCATGGTGACGGCATTCAAACTCCCCCCCACCCACTCAATGGCCTGGTTCATTTTGCGCGCGTCGGGGAAGTGGCGGTTGCCTCGAAAGAAGAGGTGCTCCAGGAGGTGACTGATGCCGTTGGTTTCAACGGTTTCATGTCGGGAACCAACGCGTACATAGGCACAAAGCAGCGCGGACTGCAGGTGCGGCATCCGCAGGCCAACCACAGTCAAACCATTGGGCAACAGGGCTTTTTGATGATGAATGTTCACGCGCGTGGCAGCTTTAGCACAAACTCGGTGCCTTCTGGGCTTGTCCTGGACAGCTCAAGGCTTCCTCCTTGCATATTCAACAGTTGCATGGAAACGGCCAGGCCGAGCCCCGAGCCCCCCTCCTTCGTTGTGAAGAAGGGCTTAAAAATTTCACCTACAATGTCCTCCCCAATGCCTTTGCCGGAATCCGCAAAGCAAATGTGGACAAAAGCCTCCTCCTGGCGTGTGGAAACGCGCAGGACGCCCCCCTCGGGCATGGCTTCTTTGGCATTTTTCAAAAGGTTTAAAACCACTTGGCGAATTTGTGCGTCATCCACATTGCAAAACAAGGGCAAAGGAAAAAAGGCCGTTTCTATGCGAATGTTGGCATTGCGGAATTCCTCTTCGTGAAACTGGAGGATGGATTGGGTCAGCGCGTGAATTTCTTCAAGCTGCAAAGAGGGCGAAGGAAGTCGCGCAAGCTTCAAATATTCTTCTGTTATTTCCGCTACGCGGTCCACCTCGCGTGCAATGGCCACAATCAGCTCTTCGGCTTCTGTTTTTTGCTCTGGCGTTGAAAAGGCTGCCTGGCTGAGCTGCTCGGACAAAAGCTCCGCATTCAGGCCAATGGAGGAAAGCGGGTTTCGCACCTCGTGTGCCAGCTGGGCAGAAATGCGGCCTGCCGCGGCCAGTTGTTTGCTTTGAAGCAATTGGGACTGTTGTTTTTCAAGCAGGGCCTGACGCTCTTTGAGCGCCAAAACCATGGCATCAAACTCACGGGCGAGCAAAGCAATGTCATCATCCCCTTTGAGGCCCAGGAAGGCTGAATAGTCCCCCTCGCGGATGGCCGCCATCCCCTTATGCAAAGTCAACACAGGGCGCAGGTGGCGCGTAGAAACCAGGGTGGCCAAAAGCCCAATGAGGACAGACAGGACGGACAAGACGACAATGAGGATGCCGTTTTTCTGCTCCCTCTCTTGAGCCTGGGACAAGCGCAGGAGAATGTGGTTTGAGAGGGCATTTTGCAGAGACTGCAAAAAGTCATGCAAGGCAAGCTCTTGTTTTTGCAGGTGGTTAAAAGCCTCTTCGAGGTTTAAGCTTTCATCCGCCTCCACAATACGCCCAAGGGTGCTTCGGGTATCCTTCTCATAAGCGCCATAGCGTCTAATGGCCTCCTCAAAACGCGCCAAAAAGCTTTCAAGCATGGGCTTTTCGGAGTCTGGAGCAAACTCAAAGAGGGCGTGGACTTTGGTTTTGGCCTCGCTGAGTTTTGTTTGAAGGATTCCCGGGAAATACATCAGCGCAAGCTGTGCCAGCTGTTGCTGAAGCGCAAAGTCCCCTTCTTCTGCCAAAAGCGCAGTTTCCTTCTCATAGGCATTGTGCAACGCCTGGACATCGCTGAGCGTTTTGGCCAGCTGCAGGTAGCCTTTGCCAATGAGTTGAGCAGCAATTTGGTTTTGACGAATTGTAAGGATGCTAACCAAAGAAACTGTGCTAGAAGCAACGAGGACTGCAGCAAATCCAATCAATATCCGCGTGGCAAGAGAAATACGCATGGGGAATAAAAGCATGGGGGGAAAACGTTGGGAAGACAGTCGCCGCTTGGTCCATTCTATGGGAAAGCAGGTGCTGGTGGGAGTTTTTATTTTGGGGGCATGGACAGCCTTCGCACAACCGCGGCTGACGGTGTTTTTTATAGAGGGTGAGCCATCCATCCAAGACTTCGTGGAGGAAGTGAAGACAGAGCTGATGGAGGCACTGTCCCAAACCAAGGGGGTGGAGCTGATTCCCATTACAAGGCTGATGAGTCCAACGGAGGTGCTGCTCTTACCTGTGGTTTCCAACGCCTTTAAAGAGGCTTACAGCGCCATGGAAGCCAAGCAGTTTTCCGAGGCGCGCGTGCTTTTCCAAAAGGCCATTGAGCTTGCTTTAAAACAACCCGAGCGCGCCAATTTCAGGCAAATTTGGGACGCACATGTGGCCTGGGCTGTAGCGAGTGTAGAGGACGGAAAAGAAGAAGAAGGCAGAACAGCTTTGAGGGCATTGGCAAGGCTTAATCCCCACCATAGCCTTCCTCGGGACTTGCCCCCCGTATTTGAGCGGGAATTTGAACGCGCCAAAAATTGGGCCAACAGATTGCCCAAAAGCAGCCTCTCCATTGACTCCCCTGAAGGTGCCTTGGTTTCCCTCAATGGCCGACCTGTGGGCATCGCCCCTGTGGTTGTCCACCGCCTCCCTAGGGGTACGCACTATATTTCCATAGAAGATGGCAACCATTTCGACATGCGCTTTGGACAGGTGGTGGATTTGAAGTCCGCGCAAACGCAAGTACGGGGGGCTTTCAGCAAACTGACGATACGCTTGCCGGCTGGTTTTGTGGTGGATCCGCTTTTAACGCCCCTTTTGGATGCGGAGTCCGCAGAGCGCCTGGCGCTTTTAGCAAGAGACATGAACGCCGCCTTCGTTTTGGTGGGCTTTGTCAAAAGGCTTACGCCGAACCACTTTCATTTGTCGAAGACACTCTTTCATGCGCAAAAAAAACAGTTTTTGCCTTTAGCCCCCGTTGGGTTTTCAAAGAGCCTCGTCGGCAAGGCCTTCCTGGGCAAAAGAGTTGCGGATGCTGTGTTACAGCGTATCCCTTCTGCGGATAGCCTCCCCCCTGTGGAGCTCCCGTTGGATTGGCGTGTCCCCTAATCGGCTTCTTCTGTGGCTTGTGCTTTTTTTGCAGTGTTTTTTGTGCTTTTAAAAAGCGCAGAAATGTCTTCCAGCACAAGAGCGGAATTGTCGTGTGCATTCTCAGAAGACTTGGAAACGTCTTCTGAATTTTCAACAGGCGCTGCCGTGTTTTCCGGGTCTTCAGCAAACTCTGAAACGTTTTCTTTGTCTTCAAAATCTGAAAAGTCTTCTGAGGTTTCTGCAACAGCGTCTTCTGCCGGAAGCTCAGCAACGGCCGCTTGCAAGCCACAGCGGCTTTCGAGGTCTCTCATGGCCCGGAGAATGAAGTCGCGCTCAAGCAAAGTCCGGTTCAGCCGTTTTTCAAGTGCTCTGAATTTGTCTTTTTGCAACTTGCTTTCAGACTGAGAAGCCTTGAGTTGACGCAACACAAGCTCAAAGCGGATTTTAAGGGTTTTGAGCTCCTTCTCCAGCTCCTGCGTACGCAGGTGCTCCGCTGCAATCAAACGCTCGGCGTTTTCTACTTTCTCTTTTTCTGCGGGGCTGAGCTCTCTTGTCTGTTTTGCAGGCTTAGGTGCGGGCTTAACAAGCTCTGCATTGCTGGCCGGGGGAGGCACCGGCGGCAAAACAGACATTTTCGAGGAGGAAGAAGAAGGCTTTTGCGTCTCCAACTCCATCCGGAGGCGGTGAAGCTCCGTAGAAAAATCCGTCAACTGCAAGCGCAGGCTTTCTGTTTCCAAAAGCGCCTGCCGCTCCAACTGCTTCTGGGTTTTGAGCTCTGTTTCCAGCTGTTTGTTTTTCTCACGCGCTTCAAAAAGTTTTTGTTTGCTTTGCTTCAACTCTTCTTTGTTTTTTTGAAGCTCCCCTTTGGCTTTTTGAAACTCTGCCGCCTTGGCCAAAGCTTCTTGCGAAGAAGCTGCGCTGCTTTGTTGAAAAGCCGCGTCGCTTTTGTCGTCTTCCGCCTTGGCAGGAGACTCTTTGGGCTTGGGCTTTGGCCTGGAAACAGCAACGCTTCCAGGTTTGAAGATCAGCAACCCAAGACACACCACCAAAGCCACTGCGAGGAAAATTATCAGAGCAATTTCCATGAAACAGCCCCTCGTAAATGAAAAAGTTTCACGCTGCCCTAGCCCATCTTCTCCCATTCAGCAACGCAAACAGCACGTGCTCAAGTTTTATGGCCTGTTTTTTTTGTATTTGAGCTTTATGCCACAAGAGACACCCCGTGCCGAAAAAATGCTGAAAAAAGTGGAAAGCAAAGAAAACGACTTTGAAGCCAAAGCCCCGAAGAGAGATTGAGCAAAGGAAATTTAGTTGCTAAGAGCGCCCCATGGCCAAAGAGATAACCGCGCGCCGCAAGGACGACCATTTGGAACTTTGTGCGACACAACAGGTAGAGCCCCCCGCCAACAAGACGCTCTTCCACTGTGTGCATTTGCTGCACTGTGCCATGCCGGAGATGGCTTTGGAGGAGGCAGACTTGTCCACTCTATGGTTTGGCAAGCAACTCCAGGCACCTTTGCTGATAACGGGCATGACGGGGGGCACCGAGCGCGCCTTGGCCGTCAACCAGGCTTTGGCCAAGGTTGCCCAGGAACATGGCATTGCCCTGGGTTTGGGCAGTCAGCGCGCCATGGGTGAGCGCGACGAGCTGGCCTCCACCTTTGCGGTGCGAGACATAGCGCCCACAGCGCTGATTATTGGAAACATAGGGCTTCGCCAGGCCGCTGAGTTGGGCATAGACAGGGTGCGCCGGTTGATTGAGCGGATTGATGCGGACGCACTGGCTTTGCACTTAAACCCGGCGCAGGAACTTGCGCAACCCGAGGGGGACAGAGACTTCAGAGGGGGCTACAAACTCATAGAGGCTTTGGCGAAGGCCTTCGAAGGCCGCCTGCTGGTGAAGGAGACAGGCTGCGGAATTTCGCCACACATAGCTAGGCGCCTGGTTTCCCTCGGGGCAGAAAGCATAGACGTTTCAGGCCTGGGGGGGACTTCGTGGATTCGCGTAGAGCAGCTGCGCAACGGGAAGGCAGCGACAGAGGGCCTGGAGGAGGCCTTTGCCTCCTGGGGGATACCGACGGCGGCGGCCATTGCTTGCGCAAGAAAGGCGGTAGGCCCCAAGCCGCATTTGGTAGCCTCCGGGGGAATACGCAACGGCCTGGAGGCGGCGAAGGCTTTGGCCCTGGGGGCCAACATAGCGGGGATGGCCCTGCCCTTCTTCAAAGCCGTCATGGAGGGCGGGGAAAATGCCGCAAGCGCCTTGCTTGAGCGGATGAAACAGACATTGAAGCAAACCCTGTTGTTGTGCGGCGCTCGCAATGCCCAAGAGCTCCGCCAAAAGCCCAAGGTGCTGGAAGAGGAGCTGCTGGGCTGGCTGAAACATTTGCAAGAAGAGCAAAAACACGAATAGCAAAAACAGAGGCGAACCATTTCCGATGGACGACAAGAATGCATTGGATTCTCGTTTAAGTGGCTTTCACAAAAAGTCCCTCCCTGAGCGCTTGGCCAAGCTGCAAAGCATGCTGGGCCTAACGGAGGCAGAGCTTTGGGCCTTAAAGCCCGAGGGAAGCCTTGGCCTGGAAACAGCCGGGCAGATGATAGAAAACGCCATAGGGGTTTTCTCCTTGCCGCTGGGGCTGGCCACCAACTTCAAAGTCAACGGCTGCGACTATGTGGTGCCGATGGCCGTTGAGGAGCCCTCGGTGCTTGCGGCCGTTTCCTTTGCAGCCAAAATGGTGCGGGAGGCGGGGGGCTTTGAAGCCGAAACCGACGGCTCCTGGATGGCGGCCCAGGTGCAGGTGACACAGTTTGGCGCCCCCGACAAAGCCAACACCCAACTGCTCGCCCACAAGGAAGCCATATTGGCGCTGGCCAACAGCGTACACCCCAACATGCAAAAGCGCGGCGGGGGGGCCAAAGACATGGAGGTGAGGCTTTTGCCCGCCCCCGAGGGCCCCCGGGGGGAGCCCCTCCTGGTGGTACACCTGGTGGTAGACACCCAGGAGGCCATGGGGGCCAACCTCCTCAACACCATGGCGGAGGCGGTGGCCCCCCTCATAGAAGAAATAACCGGGGGGAAGGTGTTTTTGCGCATACTCTCCAACCTGGCGGACAGGCGGCTGGCGAGGGCAAAGTGCCGCATTCCGGTGCCTTTGTTGGCCACCTCCGAAATGCCCGGGGAGGCGGTGGCCCAGGGGGTGGTGCAGGCCAGCCGCTTCGCCATGGCAGACCCCTACCGCGCCGCCACCCACAACAAGGGCATTATGAACGGCATTGATGCCATGGCCATTGCCGCGGGGCAGGACTTTCGCGCCCTTGAGGCAGGCGCCCATGCTTTTGCCTGCAGGGATGGCCAATATAGGCCGCTGTCCACCTGGGCGCAGGAGGGCGAGGAGTTGATAGGGCGCATAGAGTTGCCGCTGGCTTTGGGCACGGTGGGCGGCCCCATCAAAATACACCCGGGGGTGCAAACCGTTTTCAAAATTTTGCGCATACAAAGTGTGCACGCGTTGGCCATGGTGATGGCCTCCGTAGGCCTTGCGCAAAACTTCGCCGCTGTGCGCGCCCTGGGCAGCGTCGGCATACAGCGCGGCCACATGGCCATGCACGCGCGCAGCGTCGCCATGGCCGCAGGCGCCACGGCTGACGAAGCGCCCGGCATTGCCCAGGCGCTGGTGGCCGCCAAGGACATTAAGGTAGACAAAGCCCGAGCGCTTTTGGCCGCCTTGCGCAAGGGCTGCCCATGAAAGCAGGCATGGCCTTTGGCCCGGGCAAAGTCATTCTGCTGGGAGAGCACGCGGTGGTATACGGCCACCCGGCCATAGCAGCGGCCCTGCCGCTGGGGGTGGAGGCACATTTTGAGGCGGCAGCGCGTTGCCAGTTGCTGACGCCTGACAACCTGGATGCCAAGCAGGCGGCGGTTTTGCAGCAAGCCTTTGGGCAGGCCGCGGGGCAGGTAGGCTCTCCCAAAGTGGAGGTACGCCTGGAGGCCAGCCTACCCATGGGGGCGGGCCTGGGAAGCTCAGCGGCGGTTGCGGTGGCCTGCGCGAAGGCCCTGGCGAGGGCGGCCTTCCCCGGCAAGGAGGAGGGGGCCTTGCTGAAGAAGGTGGCCGACATGGCGCTGGGCATGGAGAAGGTATTCCACGGAAACCCCTCGGGGGTAGACCATACCACCAGCCTTCGCGAAACCCTGCTGTGGTTTCGCCAAGGCAAAACCGAGCCCCTCTTCTGCCCTGTCCCCCTCTGGGTAGTGGTAGCCCTGGCCGGCAAGCGCTCCCCCGCCCAAAGCAGCATAGCCCGGCTGAGAGAGCGCCAGCAGAAGTGGCCCCGGCACCACAAGCGCCTGTTTGAGGAAATAAGCTGCTGTGTGGAGGAGGCCTGCGAGGCCATAGAAGCGGGGGACTTGGCGCTGTTGGGGGAACTCATGAATGTCAACCAAGGCCTGCTTTCGGCCCTGCAGTTGGACTCTGAAAACCTCTGGCGGGTGGTGAGGAGGCTGAGGGCAGCCGGGGCCCTGGGGGCGAAGCTGACAGGCGCCGGCGGCGACGGCGGCGCAGTGGTAGGTTTGTTTGAAAACCCAAAGGCCCCCCTGGAGGCATTGAGGGCGGAGGGTTTGCATTGTTTTGCCTGCCAGCTGGCAGGCCCGAGGGTGGCATAAATGTCAAAGACGAATGGAAAAGCGACGGCGGTGGCACACTCCAACATCGCCTTGGTAAAATACTGGGGCAAGCGCAACGAGGCACTCATTTTGCCCTGGCAAAGCAGCCTCTCGCTCACCCTGGCGCCACTGGAGGTGAAGACGACGGTGGCCTTTGGGGTGCCGGAAGACAGTGTGCAGATAAACGGCAAGGAGGCGCAGGGCACCGAGAGGGCACGCGTGGTGGCCCTCGTGGAGGAGGTGCGCAGAAGCATGCCGCAGCTGGGCTGTGCACGGGTACACAGCGAGGGCAATTTCCCCGCCTCGGCAGGGCTTGCCAGCAGCGCGGCGGCCTTTGCAGCCTTGGCTTTGGCCGCAAGGAGTGCGGCCGGCCTGCCCCGGGACGTGGAGGCCACCTCGCTTCTGGCGCGCCAAGGCTCCGGCTCCGCCTGCCGCAGCGTGCAAGGCGGCGTATGCGTATGGCACCGCGGCCAGCGCAAGGACGGCGCCGACAGTTTTGCGCGTCAGCATTTTGCCCCGCAGCATTGGCCCAGCCTGCGCATGGTGGCCGTCGTGTTAAGTCGCGAGGAGAAGGCCGTGAAGTCCCGCGACGGCATGCGCAGCGCGGTGGAAACCTCGCCCTACTACCCCGCCTGGGTGAAGTCCGCCGAGGAGGACATCGCCCCCGCCCTGGAAGCCATTGCCGCCCGGGACTTGGAGCGCCTGGGCACCCTGGCCGAGCGCAACGCCTGGCGTATGCACGCGACGAGTTTTGCCGCAAGCCCGCCGCTTTCCTATATGAAGCCTGCCACGCTGGCCCTGTTGTTGGCCCTGGAGGAGGTACGCCGGGGTGGCCTTCCGGTATGGTTTACGTTGGATGCGGGGCCCAACCCCGTGTTGCTGACGGAGGAGGTGCACCTGCCCGGGGTACTCTCCTTCGCGAAGGCCTTCTCCCCCCTGGAGGTGGTGGTATGCCACCCCGGGGGAGACGCCCGCCTGGAAGAGGGGCATTTGTTTTAACAACTATTTGCCCTTCACACTGCCTTTGGCCGGCGCCCGCGGGGGGGTGTGCTTGGCGTATTGGAAGGACTCCCTCACCCTGCGGAAGGTGGGGCCGTATTTGCCGGCATCCCGGGTTTTGGCGGACATGTTGAGGTACCATTGGCGGGCTCCATTGCAGCCCATAAAGGTAATTTCCGTTATGCGGGTGTCCATCTCTTTGCCCAAAACCCTGCTGTCTCCTTCTTGGGCGGAAGGAAGCTCCTCCTTGTCGCCGGGCTTTGTCCCCATCCAGCGCGCCGCGGGGCGATCGTCCATGGAAATGCTTACCCAGCCCCGGTATTCCCCTTCTACCCGCTGAACCATCTCCTTCAAACACTCGCTGGGACTTTGGATGGGATTGAGCTCCGCAACCCCTATCTCTATGAAAGCGTCACCTTCCGGCGTCTCAAAGCGTGTGGCCCCTCCTGCTTTGCTTTGTACCTTTACCCACTGGCTTGGCGCCAGGAAGGAAACACCCCCCACCTCCTGGCGAGCCATGGGCTCCAAAAAGGCGTAGACG
>Ga0209737_10003298_pt1 | contig 11296 bp, 3 predicted proteins | sample TergutCu122P3_FD_187284 | JGI IMG/M metagenome (GOLD analysis project Ga0209737, IMG submission 187284) | Cubitermes ugandensis P3 segment gut microbial communities from Kakamega Forest, Kenya - Cu122 P3 (SPAdes) (version 2) | ecosystem: Host-associated > Arthropoda: Insects > Digestive system >...
TCTTGATGTCGCTTCTCTGCTTCTTGACTTCTTTTATCCAGTATTGCCATTACTTGTTCAAAGGTTAATGGCGGTGGTGTTTGCATTGTTTCCATCTTAATTCTTAATTTTTAATTTTTAATTGCTTTCACAGTGCCGGTTTAGGCATATTAGACAAAAACTCTAAAACTTTATTCAATATATTATTGGTTTCTCTTTGATTTTCTTTTACTGTTTCTTCTATTTTTTCCACTCTATTATTCACTGTTGATATCTGAACTTCTTGGATTTTATTAACAGCTTGTTCTATCTTTTTCTGTTCCATTTCTATGCCATCAAACTTCATTTCCATACGCTCTACACGCATTGATAATTTCCCGATTTCCAATGTTTGTTCGGTAATTCTATCATTTACTCTATCTATTCTTTCATTTACTTTATCAATTCTTTCATTCAAACCTTTTGAAAGACGCATAAACACTGCTACGATAGAAATAATGATTGTTATTGTTGATAATAATTGTGCTGATATTAGCACTATAAAGTTTGTTTCCATTTTAATTCTTAATTCTTAATTCTTAATTCTTAATTCTTAATTCTTAATTCTTAATTCTTAATTCTTAATTCTTAATTTTTTATATGTAGGGGCGTATTGCTACGCCCTTACATCATCTACAACTAAAACCAACTCTTATGGCGTTGTTAAGTCGTTATTACCTATACCAAGCGACAAAATTGAACGATTGGTAAATTTACTTCTGTTGTCTATATATACACCATTCAATACTGGACCTGTTGCTACACCCGTGCAATTTGTGATTACAACACCACCTATTGTGTTATGTAGTGCTCCACCGTTTTCTGCACCTCCTATTTCAGTGCGGTCTACAGTATTAATAATTGCATTTATACCGCCAGGATGATTATTGCTACCAAGAAGATGATTGTTATGAACAAAGTTTTGGATAACATTAAATCTTAATGGAACTTTCATATCCATATCAGCAGGGTCAGTGCCATTTATTTCGTCTTTAGCGTAATTACCAATTACTAAAGCGCCTGTAGTGGCTGGTGTTGTTCCTGCATAATAAACCATTCTGACTGTGTCCGCCAATGTATTTTTTTGGACGCCCGCAGCAATTTGTGCTGAGCTTAATGTAACTGCATAAGGTCCTTCTGTTGGATAAGTTCCAGGCAATTTATTTTCTGAAGTAGGTGTTTTTGCTCCTTTTGCTCTACTATATTGTGGCATACCAAATAGATTACCACGAGCATCATCAGAGAAGCCCGTATAAACAATGTGTCTTAACTCTGCGTGGTCTGTTGCTGTTGGAGTTGTGCCTTGAACCCAAGTATCAGGGTTAGACCAACGACCATTATTTTTAGATACGAACCAAATTGGTTGGTCTGTAAATACGATTTGGTTACTGTGAGCAATATCATAAGGACCCGTAGCAGTTCCTGTAGCGTTGCTACGATTCAACAAAATTGGAGATGTTTGTCTTTTCACAAAGAAATCACAAGAAGCAGTTATAGGAGCTGGAGTTGTCATATTAGGAAGCCACAGATTCATAACACCGCCATCGTTACCACCTAATGGCCACATAGCAACATCTTTGTTATGTGCTTCAAAGCCACGAAGTTTTGCTACAAATTCATTTTCACCTGTAGGCGAACTTGTTCCATATTTTAATTCGTCCTTCCTATAACCGATATTCATCGTAGCAATACTGCCGAGGTTTCCTGCATATTCTACTTGAACTAAACGTCTGATATGACCAAAATTAGTTTCAATTTTCGCTTTGCTACCATAATCATTTATAGCAGCAGTCGAAGTCAAATCTAAATCAGGTATCATTCTCATTCTAAACCAATTCATCTGGTTATCGCTATAACCTCCCGGAGTATTATACCCTGCAAATGAAAGGATTGTTCCCGTATTGTGGAAGTAGTGAGTTTTTCCTGCCGGACCAAATCCATTAACAGTGTTAGACGCAGGTATTATACCGTTTATGCGACCAATCCAACCAATAACTTCACCGCAAAGACGGTCATTAGCACAGTCAGTATGATTAAATTTTACAAAATCCATACCTGCATTAGCACCTGTGAACCAAACAGTGTTGTCTTTGGTTTCTAAAACACCCGCACCTTCAATTTTGAAATTCTTATCAACATAAATGTCGCCTGCTAATGAAAGTGGTGCTCCAGATTCATCGTAATCACAACCTGGGTCTTTAATCACAATTTCACTGTAAGCACAGTTTTCCCAAACTTGCATAATTGTTGTGCCTGGATAATAAACAATTGTTGTTCCATCAGGGAATCGTGTGTTACAAGGCACCTCAAGACAGGTTGGATAAAATGGATTTGGGGTTCCATCAGCAAGGAAAGGAGTACAAGGGTCTCTGGGGCAATCGTTTGTCAATGCACCTTCAGGTCTAACTTCAATAACAATTCCAGCAACTGTTAGCAACTCTGCATCACAGTCGGCAATTCTTAATGTGTCGTCAAGTTTTGATGGTGGCGGAGCACAACCAGTAATAGTAGTAGGAACTAAATTAAGCGTTCCAGCGAGATTAACTACGCCTGTCTCAACCAAAATAGCACTTGCCTGAACCATTGTGGTTGCTGCTATTTCAGTAGCCGGCAATGTGCTTGGTCGTTTAATGTGAAGAGTTGTGTACCAGTTGCTAACACCACCAGCTCCAACTGGACCAGAATACAAAATTGTTTGTGCATCTGGTCCCAACCCATTGTAAGTAAATGTGTCACAAAGGTGGCTGATAAAAACGCCTGCTGTTCCTGTATTTGGATCATCAGGAGTTAGACCCCAATAGTCAAAAATACCGCGAACCTTTGTTTTTCCGAATGTTTTTACTCCACCTCCTGAAACATAGAGGTGAGTAAACTGTAAGCCCTCTTGGACATCTTGGTTACCTTGTTTTGCCCAAACAACTTTTCCAACAATGTCTTGTCCGGTGTTGCCAGCGCCTACGCCGTTGCCACTGATGAAACCATTAGCGGAACGCGCAACATCTTCTAATGTGATAGTTGGTTTAGTAGGGTCATAACCCGGCATACCTGGATAATTTGGCGTCAGAACTACTGTAGACCCTTTCATCACAATAGCACCACCGAGAGGACACGCACCCGCATCTTCGTATGTGCCAGTGTTTTCAAAATGACCGGCTTTAACCATTTGTGCCAACATTGTATTTGGCATCACAAACGCTACAATAGCGCCCATCGCTATAATCGTAGCGATTCGATTCAATGTTTTTTTTGTGTTGTAAAACATTTTTTTTACCTATAAAATTGTGGATAATATAAATTTTGTTTATTTTTCTTATTTTGTTTGTCTGAACCGCTGATTACGCTAATTTTAACGATTTTCACTGATTTTTAAAAATCATAGTTAATCATTTTAATCATATTAAAATCACAGTTCAGACAATAATTTTCATATATTTTCAAATAACTTTTTTTCACTGTCACCCTGAACTTGTTTCAGGGTCTCTTATTATTTTCTACTGTTTCTTTACGAGATACTGAAACAAGTTCAGTATGACGGTTAACTTTTAATTCTTAATTCTTAATTCTTAATTCTTAATTGCCAAAAAACTACTTCCCTACTTCAATAATTCCCATATTGAGTATTAAACCGCTGTTATTTACATATATTGCTCTAATTGTTGGAATAATACTTTCAGCACCATTGCATAATATGTATAAACCTTTTAGTTTCTTCAATTCAACGGGATTTTTGCTTTTCGCAATAGTCATAATTTCATCAACAGGATGAACATTTACTGCTTTCACACCTGTTTTAATCTCAATACCACTATTATCATCAGCCGACTCAATAATATCGCCAAATACAAGCGGAACAGTAAAATCCATTCGTTGTCCATAATCTTCAGGTCTAATTGTTGCATCATACTCATCAACCAAGTCAGCATCTGCAACCCCTTCATTCCAAGCACCTATAATCAACGCTGCTGCTACTAATGGTTTGTCTGGTATATCATCACCTGGGTCAAAATCTTCTACTTCTATTATCTTAACTTTCTTTGCAAGTAATGCTTCAACACCAGCCATAACACCCGGCAATTTATCTTCCGCTTCGCCCCAACCTCTCGCATCAAACAACACATCTGGACCTGAACCAACCCACATCCCCGTATAAACTATATGTCTGATTTCTACGGAATCATCTTTATTTGGCACTACTCCATAAACCCATGTCTCAGGGTCAGACCAGCGACCATTACGATTAGATATAAACCGACCACCAAAAAACATTATCAATTCATTACCACTTACAAGCGTTTTTGCTCCTTGCTCTGTGCCTAAAAGAATATCTGCATTTTCTGCTGTGGCTGTCGCATACTGATGGTTTGTTCTGTTGGTTGGGAATGTAGCAGGAGCAACCGCAACTTTTGCAAGTAGCGTTGGTTGTTTGTCAAAATCAAAACCCGCTCCAAACATTAACTTATCTTTTTTCTCAAACAGTTTGGCAACAACTTCAGCATTACTTCTATAATTCAATGAAATTGTTTTAATTTTTGGTTCACTGCCAACAGCAATATCAAAATCTACTGTATATCGTCTTTGTGCCCTAATGCTATCAACATTGCCATCTTTTACTAACAGTTGTGGATTAAGAATATCCGTAGCATTTTCTCGCCATTCTGTTGATAAAGCAAATCTTGGCAATGAAGCATCGGCTTCAGAAAAATTAATATATGTATATCTATTTGTAAAACGATAATTCGTATCTGGAATGGTAGCATTACCAAAAATTGTTGTTCTACGCTCTACTGTGCCATTAACTATTCCCGACCAATCACCACTAACTCTACCATTGCCATCAACATCGGGTCTAATATGTGTAAAGGTAGGATTTGTAACAGTGCCACCATTACAAAATGTTACATTGGATTTAGCATCTACAAATACAATTTTATTTTTGTAAGTTGCTACTTGCGTAATGTGATACAAAGCACTATCTGACCAACCGCCGATACAAATCTCATCGGTTGGATTGAGTAAAGTAATAGTCAAAGATGCTGATGGATTTAATATTCTCAATTTACCGTAAGGATGTGTTGGTATCGTTGGCATAATATTAACACTGCGGAACGAAACCAAAGAAGGATTGCCACTAACACCACGATGGAAATAAACATTATTTCTTGCTGTATTCTGATTTACTATACCAATTGGAAAATTAGTGCTATGTCCGTAAATATCAAACACTCCGCCTTCCAAAACCGCAAACGAACCTTGCACATTATCTACATCAACCGCACCTGCTTCCAAAGTTGAATAATTAGAAGTATTTGTTGTGTTTGATGCTAATATTAAACCACCATCCGTGCTTGCACCTTTCATATTTACTGTTCTGTTTTTATCTACTATAAATTGTCCTAAATTAGAAACAACTATTTCTTTAACAGCAACCAGTAAACTTGCATCACTGGCTGGATTCGGCGTCCCCGTCATAACAAATTTTCCGCCCGAAATATTAAATTCGTTGCTTGCTGGAACTGCAAAAGATTTAACACTTTCTTTCACTGTAACTTTTCCGCCCGCAACACTAATATTTGCTGGTGCAGTAGAAGTGCCTGTAACAATTCCATTATACAAACTTCTATTGATATTTAGCACGCCTGCACTCGTAACAGTTAAGTTTGCAGTTCCAACTGCTCCTGCTGTATATCCAGCATCGCCATCATCACCCGCCGAACCATTTAAAAATTTTGCATCCAATGCAGAAGGAGAAATCGCAACATTAACCACTCCCCCACTAATAGTAACAGTTCCCACAGAACCCGCTAAAAACCCATTTCTAAACCATTCGCTTACTTCTACTTCTCCACCACTAACATTCAAAGTTCCTGTAAAACCAGCATCATTATTACCATTTATAAAATCTTTTTGCACTGTTAATTCTCCACCCGCAACAGCGATTTTTCCTGATGCACTGTTTGCATTATAGATGCGTTGCTCCGCTGTAATATTGCCATTCACAAAAATATAACCATTATTCGCTATTGAAGTATCCTCGCTACCAATTCTCGCAACTGTCGTTAAAGGTGCATTCGCCATTATATGCAAGCCCTCAAATCCTATCCAGTCAGTAGGATTCGTCCAATCAAATATACCTGTGCTACTTGCATTTATTGCTTCACCACTTGCATTATTTATAATTTTTCCAAAAGACAAAATAACATTTGGATTATTTACGCCCAACTGTGCATTTGCACCCGCATTTTCATAATGCCCTAAAATCAGTGCTGCACCGCTTCGTATCGTTACTATATTTGCTAATTTTGCTATGTTGCCTGTTCTGTTCAATTCGTCTTCATTTTCGCCATATTTCCAATCATCAGGATTAGCACTAATAGCCGCATTCGCTCCCCTACCGAAAGCCCGACCACCAAACGATTTTGATGACGAACCCGTATAAACAATAACGCCCGCTCTAATTATTGCATCTTCATAATCATAAGGAGTTCGTTTGTTAAACCAAGTTTCAGGGTCAGACCAACGACCACTTTGAACCGCTAAACTGTATCCGCAAGTTTCAACTCGGACTTCAAATACATCTGATTCTACTAAACAATCACCATCAATTTTTATACGAACTTTGTATTTTCTTTCGTAATCGGGTCTATTTATTTCTGACATTACAGCACTGCTCGTCCAAGTCGTTCTAAAATTAGTGCCATCAAAATCATTAGTAAATGCACCCGCTGGCATAACAGTTGTAGTATTACAAGCATCATCAACGCAACGCAACCACTCTACTTGGTTAGCCAGCGAACCCGCTCTAATAACTGCTTCTATTTTCAATAGTGAGTCCAAACAAGCAATAACAGGCGTAACGCCATCATTTACTATTATCGGCGGCAAACACTCTTTTACAAATAATTCTAATATTTCATAATCTTTTCCCGCGTAATTATCAGAATCAGCATAATAAATGCTAAACTTTATTGATGTAGTTGTTGGTGGAAATTGAATTGTTGGAAATTGGAAACCGTAATATTTTTCGCTCATTTCCAATGGTCCTGTTGTGTATGTTGCTAAAATAATTTTGTCGTTTGTTCCATCATATACAACAAACCTTAAACCCGCTTCAGCAGGTGCTTTATTATCTATTTTTGCTAAAATCGCTAATTCTGCTCCTGGGCAATAATCATCTATTACATTAGGACTTACAAATGTCGTGCAGGCAGTGGCTGAAGCCGAACTGATATTAGAAGTGTCTAATATTACTCTTCCATCATCGTAACAGTCCACCACATTTTCTTCTCTACAAATACCCAAATACAAATGAAATGTGTATATATGAAACCTAATTTCTGAACCATCCTCTCTTTCATACACCGCTCGCACATCTATTTTTTGTCCATCTGTAGCATCTTTTTTAGTAGTGAACCAAGTATTTTTATAACTATCATCTACTATATCATCAACAGACCATTCAAACGAAACATTTTTATTTGGCTCGGTTTCTAAACGTATGGTAATATCATCGCCATCGCAAGCATAATATAAATCTGACATCGGCTTATATACATATATATATACCTTCGCTCTTGCTGCATCAGCATTTTCGACACATTTTACATAGTATTCAAAAATATCTAATCCGTGGTTATTCAGTCCTGTAATTATATTCACGCCCGGAGTATATGTAATAACATTAGTCGCTTCATCAATTACAGCGGTTCCACCGTTAGGAGTTTCGTATATTGTATAATCAGATGCTACTTCTGATTCCAATCCTAAACGCACTTTAACTTCTTCGTCTTCTGGCGTTAAAGGTGGACGAGGTTCTATAGTAAGCGAGTCCTTTACATTAGCAGTTTGTAAATCACTTCCCGCTTCAGCAATACCTATAATGTCTTTTGCATATACAACTTTAAGAAGCATACTTACTGTAAGCGTTGCTGTATCCCGCAAATCACCAGGAAACTCTGTGCCTGCACAATCTACCTCATATTTAATCGTTACATTTCCGCAATAATCATCATCAGGTCTAAAATATATTCCTACGGTCGCAGGATTCTTGCCTGTTAATTCCCAAGGATATATCTTTAAAGCCATATTCGGGTCTCTTGTAGGGTCATCAAAATCTTTTTCATCTACACCCCAAATCCAACTGGTCCCATCTTTACCAATCCCCACCATTCCTGAACCTGCAATCGCTTCGGGTGGCTCTACACTAATAATTCTATATGTTGCACCTTCTGGCGAACTACCCGTCATACAAGGTGTATTATTTATTATTGTATCATTCGCACCGACATTACATATAATTATTATTTCATTGGCTTTCATTGCGCAAAAATCATCAACCGCCTCAACGCAAGCACCTTTTTTAGCGTGCGTCCAAATATTCGAAATTACATTACAAGGATTAGTTTCTACAAAATAATTATTGGAAGAGGTCATAATACCATTATACACAGTGCTTCCTGCTGGATAATAACCCGCAGGAATAGCGGTACCCATATAAGCCGCAATAATAACTTTATACTGTCCTTCGCTTGTATCGTGCGAAGGATTCATTTCAAAATATGGATAAATTGATGTTTGTCCTTTTGGATAAACCGCTATTGGACCGTAAGGTTGCCAAGTTGGTGTGTCTTTTGGTTTAAAATACCAAAGCGAAATCATTTGTTTATCAGGACCGCCGAGCATTCCTTTATCTTCGTATTCGGCTTCTATTCGTATTACTCTATTCAAACATTCAAGAGGAGTGCCAGATTTGTCACAATACTCGTATTTTTCTATATCAAGTTTCATATTTTCATATTCTAATACGAGTTCGGGAGTTGCGGGGCATTCCCGTAGTTGAGCAGAAGCTATAGAAAATAACGCTGATGGTGCTGTTGACCTGTTATATAATTCTATGGTAAATGGATATGGCGGTGCCATAAAAACAAAGCCATAAAAATGCCAATAACAACCAGAAGGAGTTGGACCAAATCTAACTCTTTGATATATTTCTGTTCCCGTAGTTTGGGACATCGTTCCCGACCTAATGATAAACTCTAAATCAGAAACACCCGAATTAGCTAATAAAGCAAAACTAAATGCGTATTTCGCTAAATCATCAGCCAAACCGCAATGTGACGGTAAACCTCCTCCTGACGGTTGTGGTGGCGTATAACGAAATACGGGACCATTGCAAAATGAATTACTAATGTTTTCATACTTTGCTCTTAACACATTAGAACCTGTTGGAACTGCATTTGGATTTAGCACTGTGACGCAAGGTGCAGAACAATTTCCCGTCCACCAATTAGTCATACTACCACCGGCAGGATAGGTAGCAATACCATAAGCACAACTTTGATTATTGCAATTTATATTACCAGTAATACCACCAGACGACGCCACCTCATATGTAGTCCAAGGATTCGAAGTAGTTGCTGCTGTATTAGGTATAAGAACCATAGCTGAATTAACAGGACGACCAAAACATTCGTTTATAGATGCAGCAACATCATAAGACCTCTCACCACACAAAGTTCCTAAATGAATAACAATCGGCACTCTATCAAACGGTGGATGAACACCACCCGTCCATATTGCTTGCACCCATAATGTATCATTTTTGTTGTTGTTTAATTTTGTGTGATTATATGTATTAGTGTTTGTTCCGTTTGTTAAAGGTGTTGTTGCTGTTTCAGTAGCATACCAATTATATTGAATACCTGTTGCAGACAATAATTCCAATGGCATTGCTGCACCAGGACAAGCCCAATATTCTCTTGAAACTTTCCTATATATAAATATGTATGCGGTATAATTTGTTCCACCAATAGTATATTTGATTGAATCTACACCCTGCGCAGTTGGATTTGGTATATATTTAATTTGGTTGTATATGGTATCAATTATTCCAAAATTCATAAACTCTACTTTTGCCAATGCTTCGGCAGTTCCTTTTGTGGCTCCCGTTGGATTGGAAGGCAATCCATCGCTTGCGTGGTCAATCCATAAAACAGCAGTTGGCGAATATACAATAGAATGAATATTGGTAGAAGGTTGAGGTTGTGCGAGGACATTTTGATTAGTGCTAATCGCGCAGGCAAGCACAACAAGAAATTTCACCGAAAACAGAAAACATAATTGTTTCATTTTCGCACCGTTTTTTTCACTAAAACTCAATTCTTTGAATTTTTTTAATTCAGTAAGTTTCTGAATTTTTTTAGTTTCTAGCTTCATTGTTGGCTTCTCCCTTTTTGGTTAATTAGCATTGTTAGCACTTTTGCCTTTTAACGCCTTGTTAAGGGTTCGTAAATTGTTTTGTTATTATTGTGTAATTTTTTTACATATGCTTATTTGGTTTAGTTTGAAAAAATATTTATTTAATTTGCTATTAGAATTAGAAAATTATCTTTTAGATTGAAAATCATCTTTTAGATTGAAAATTATCTTTTAGATTGAAAATCATCTTTTAGATTGAAAATCATCTTTTAGATTGAAAATCATCTTTTAGATTGAAAGTTATCTCTTGGATTGAAAATTATCTTTTAGATTGCTTATGCTTGTAAAATCAGTTCTTTTAGATTAAAAATTATTTTTTTAGTTTGCTTACGCTTGCTAAATCTGGCTTTTCAGATTAAAAACTATTTTTTTAGTTTGCTTACGCTTGCTAAATCTGGCTTTTCAGATTAAAAATTATTTTTTCAGATAGTTAAGAACTGTTTTTGGCATTTTTATGATTACAAAATTAACATTTTTTTTTCAATCCACCAAATTTTTTTAAAAATAATTTGTGATTTCACAAGATTTTCATTTTTTTTCACAAGATTTCGCTATTTTTTCAAAAAGTGTCAGGTTTTTTACACACTTTTTCTCTTTTTTTCAATTTTTAATTCTTAATTCTCAATTTTTAATTGTTTATTATTCATCATTTGCTTATTATTCATATTTTTCATTTCCAATATTCGCTTTTTAATTTTCAATTTTTAATTCTTAATTGACGAAGTTTATTATTTATCAAGTTCTTACAAAAGCACTGTCAAAATTCGTGCCATTTTTTTGGCACAATTATTTTTCAATTTTTTGTCTGAACCGCTGATTACACTGATTAGAATGATTAAAATGTTCTAGTCTCAACCAAATATTACACATCAGAATTATCTAGTTTTGATTTAATTTTACAGATTATAAAAAAAGATATATCATAATTTTTTATAAATAAATATTAAAATTAAATCAAAATGAAATTAGAAAATAAAGACCTCAATTACAACTAGGTTTGTTGAAATTAGCCATAGAGTTAAAT
>Ga0209737_10003299_pt1 | contig 11288 bp, 10 predicted proteins | sample TergutCu122P3_FD_187284 | JGI IMG/M metagenome (GOLD analysis project Ga0209737, IMG submission 187284) | Cubitermes ugandensis P3 segment gut microbial communities from Kakamega Forest, Kenya - Cu122 P3 (SPAdes) (version 2) | ecosystem: Host-associated > Arthropoda: Insects > Digestive system...
TCTCTCTCTCTCTCTCTCTCTCTCTCTCTCTCTCACACACACACACACACACACACACACACTTGTGCATGTGCTTTCAATGGCATACCAAAATATTCATTGATCATAATGCACAGAACCAACTTGAGGAAATCCAAAATCAAGATTAATTAGGTATGAAAGGTTAAATAAGAATTAACAAATGGGGCAAACATTTGTTTGTCTGGGGTGACAGAAAACAGAGAGCCAGTGCTGTCCACGTATTTATGCAGCAGGTTTGTGCAAACATTAGTTGCAGTTAGCCTGTGGTCGTGGAAATATGTCTAAAGTGGCATGTTTACCAGTTCTCATTACCTGTGTTTTGGAAGATTTATTAAAACTCGAAGATGGAAAAAGAAGCAGAGAATGTGGATGAAGGAGTGGTTGAAGACAACATCTCGTTTTAGCCATGAGAACCTTCTGAGAGTAATGGAAATATCTTTGCCATTAGACTACAGAGTTTATGTATGGATGTTCTCTTCTACTTCTGGTGAAATACTAGTAGTGATTGCATCTTTTATTCAAAGAGGAGACATGATCATAATATACTGTTGTGGAACACTTCAAATCAAACTGTATACTGTCCGCATATTCATAAAACAACCTCTGATATGCAAACTGCTTGTTCATGTATGGGCCACATCATATAAATGCCAACTATAATACTAGCTGTCTCTAAAGACACTTATAGTTGCATTTGGAATTATGTTATCTCTGTTTGATACACTGACTGTAGTCCATCCTTGTAGCTTTCACTTCACTTGCACAAAGTGAAGCAGGCACTTAGAACTGAAGTAAAAAATCTTTTGATGTTTGGGTGTGAGAGAAGAAATTAAATTTATGTATCTAAACTAGATCTTACACCTTCTGAAAGCCAGCATTTTTACTGACAGAGTTAAAGTTGCCGTATTGCTTGTGCTTCAAATTTGTGGGAGAAAGTGCAGCTCTAAACTGAGAGTGCAGAATGAGCACAAGTCTGCTGTTCACGGAATCAGAGGTGTAAGGTATAAAAAAAAATTCACTTCTACTCCAGTCTGCAAGGTTAATTAAATCATAAACAGACTGCTACATTTCATTCTGTATAGTTGGACAAAATTGTAAGAGATGTGCTTATTTAAATTCTAGAATACTTTTGCCCAGAAATATTATTTGTTATTTTCAGTTGGTTCTCAGTATATGCATTGATTAGCTACATTTATTTCATAACAGATACATAGTGTGTTTCCTGTGAGGTGCAACCCCCATATCAGCTTCATCTGTCATGTTAATCGTATTCCATATTATATAGCAAAACAGCAGAAAACTTTGTGATCAGACCTGTACTCCATAACCCTTAAGAGGCAACACACCAAGATTAAGACATGATGTATTTACTCAAATTCAAGATGACCTTGCATATGAGACAGTCCCTACCTCACAGTCTTTACTTTTCAGGAAAATACCTGCACAAAATATGTTTCATTTTTTGTGTGATTATAAGGTGACTCCATTTTTTTTATGATAAAGTATGAAGAAATGTTTTTTTTTTCTGTTCAGGTAAAAACAGTAAAAGTTTCTGCAGAAACATAAGCAGAGAGCTGTTAGGGAGAAGCCTGATCATGGATGGGTTAAAGGTGCTGCAAGGGTCATGAGCTCCCATGGTGTGGATATTTGGGTTGTGGAATTTTATCCTTACATAAATTGTAAAAAATAACCATAGAATTCATGTAGCCAATAAACTGACCCTTATGGAAATTCGTGACATATTAGATTTCTTTAAAAACAAACACAAAACAGTAAAAAATTCAGCTTACTTCTTCAGATTCATTGGTAAATTCCACAGGTTTGCACTTGTGTTAGTCATTTAGGGAATGATCAGTAACGTGTACTTTAACATGTTAACTGCCACAAAGGAAACTGGTGTCTGTTCAGAATACTTGCCCCATTACCACAGTGGTCATAGGTGTTTCCTGCAGACCTCTTGCCTTGCTAAAGGGAAGAACACTGCTGTCCACACTGTGAAACATGAATTTGTGGTGCAATCAGATAGTTTCTGGACTGTATTTATTTCTCTATAACAAAGGCACTTACCTTGTTATCAGTGTAATCAAAGTAGTTTCCTTGGGATTTTGTACAGCAAGCCCAATGATTGCACAACCATCTGAAGCATTTCATGAAGAACAGTGTTTGAAACTTGGTAAGTGGGTCTCTTGTTTTTACTTGAATCATGGCGATATCAAATCAAGAAAGAAGTCACACAGAGCTACATCTGTTAAGTAGGGAGGGTGTGGAATGGCAGTTGTTTTGTTTTTAACTAGAAATTCAGGCATAAAAAAAACAGAATGAGCAAGCGCAGGGCTCAAATTTTGTGACAGTCTGACACATATTCAGGTTGTCTTCCAGAATGCGCTGAACTAATGCAAATAAAAATTCCCAACATATTAGCAAGTGATTCTTATGTTTTGAGGAATAATACCTTCACTCATTCCACATTTTCATCTGTTTTGCTTATCAATGCATATCATGAGTATTCACCTTCTTCAGCAGAAGTCACATCATTTTCGAATCTGGGAAACCAGTAAAAAACTGGTGATCTTCCAATTGTCTGCTGTCCAAAAACAACTTACCATATTTAGCAAGTTTCTGTAGCATTTTCCCAGTTAGAGCAAAGTTTGATGCAGATACACTCTTCTTACAATTTTGCATTTTTAGGTGCAGCAAAATCTAAATTGAATAGCACACTTACACATAACTATGCATCACCCAACAATTACACGTGCAGCAGCTTTAATTCCAAGCAGGGAAAGACTCAGCAGACTGCTCTACTCTACTGTAAACCTAGCTGTTTGTGCTAGCAGCACTAGTGTCATACGTGTATTTTGGTCAATCCAGAAATTGTATGATTGCACCACAAATGATTTTATCCTGGTGTTACACATACATTGTTTGTATGTAATCTGTAAGGTATTATGGATATCATAACACTTATCTGTATGTGTGACAGTTCACAATTGTGTAACAAAGTTGTATGTCTCAACTTTGTGGCCCAGTACAGGCAGTATCAAAAACCGTAGCAATTGGTGCCCTGTGTTGCCCATATTGTTGGTTTGAGTCTTATGTAATCATGCCCTGGAAATATGTTGCATTTCCAAATCTGAAACCACAGATCACCCAACATGTATTTACATGTATTTGTATTAACCCAATGTCCAACATGACATAACCGTTATTTTATGACCACAGTATTTAATTATCTCATGAACTTAAAGATGGCTGTCATAGACAAACAAAAGTTTTCACTTTTAGATTTAGTGTTTGCCATCCCGAAGTGTTTTGACACTTACCTGCTCACATGCCTTCAAAAGTAGTCATTGAGAGAGACATCTAACAATGTATCTTTTGAATTTACACCTGAATAACCAGGAAAGTAACACTGGTAGCAGAATCAGAAGGTTCAGTATTGCTAATACCAACGCTCATCTTAACTAGTTTCATCCAGATTTGATACTCACCAGCTATTTCACTAACATCAGTGTTAATGTTGCTCTTCCATCTCATCAGTCTTATAAGTGACTATTTTTCAAGGGTGTTTCCTTACCAGAATTTTGTTGCATTCATTTTTTCACCCATCATGTCAGCATATCCAGTTCATCACATCCTTCTAGCTTCTAGAGTTCGCTATCTGGGTGACTGATACAAATCCCAAAGGTCCTTACTATATAATATTATAAGTTCTTGTTCTGTGATTTATGTTCTTTCCGTAAAATACAATATATTGTACCTCCATTGTATGTTCATTGAGTGTAAAGTGTTGGAGCACTGCTATTGAATGCACAGAATGTTTTCAAGGGGACCATTTGTGCATTATGCAGCTTGGAGACAATGTCTTTGATGTACACTATTGATGTCATGCCTGTAAGACAATAGATACCATGTTAACGAGTCAAAAGAGCCAACATGTCGCAAATGAGTGCCCTAAGACATGTTGAAAAAGTTTGAACAAGTTGGATCCGAACACAGGCGGCACTTGGTTGTTGTTTGAAAGAATGTTGGTACAGCCTGCAAAAAGTATGTGGCAGCAGTGCAATACCATACCACACTCTCACATGATGGATGATAGGTTATGATGCTGATTTGCAGGATAATCTGTCATTCTTGATAAGCAGATTGAGCTTGTAAAGTCGTTACATTTTTGCCATTTTGTAATTTTCATTACTGGAAGTAGACAGGCATTGGTTGACACACAGATTGGCTGTGGAAGTTGGGATAAGTGATTTCAGTGTGTTCATCACATCAAGAAATACAGTATGAGGATGTGAAAATTTGCTTAACCTTGGGTATAGCACCACCATACTGAAGTAGAAAAGTGGCGTAAGTATGCTGTTACAGTCTGGACATGAGTTCTTGTGGCTTTGATCTGGTTCTGAAAGTGAATGAATCCCTCCAAGGGAAACAGTTTTGCAGTGTGGTGGATGTGATGCAGACACTAGGGTGGTCCAGTACCATATGAACAAGTATCAGTCTGCTGATGGTATCAGTGAACTCACAGAGATTTTGGCTAAGGTTCCTCATGTGGCAGGAGATTACGCTGGTGGCATGTAATGGTGGTTTCTAAGTAAATAAAACTTTTCTACATGTACCACACATATTGTTACAACTTTTCACTCAACCCACATATATTCGTCTCTGACTTGGCTTCTTTGGAACCATCTTGCACTCACTTTCTGATAGTGTAGGTGCTTGAGAATTATTACCTCTACTTTACGCCAGTGACACTCACTTAGTGCAAGACCTCATGCACAGTAACACAACATGTTCCCTACATAAGATCTTTGAGTGGTGTTTGTGGCAGTGAGAGAGGTAGTTCATTTTTTCTTTTTCTCCCCCACATTCTACATAAGCTCATGCATGCAGGTGCATTTACTATATGTACGAGGGACACACACAAGGACTCGTACCTGCATCATTGTGTACAAGAAATATTGAAAATTCCAGGTCAAACATGAAACACCCACATATACATTATGTTGTATTTGAAGTAGAAATACAGTCTTTATAAGTAGGTATTGCCCTACTAAGTAACAGCTAAGCTTCTCAAACTTACTTTCCTGTAGGCACATCATCCAATAGCTTTGCTAATTTTTTGAGTATAGTTCCAGTGCTGTGGGATCAGTGGAGCAGTAGACTATGATGTGTCATGGTGGCGTTTGAGGGAACTGGGGCAGCCAGACTTATTTGTGCCTCGATCATGCTGCATACTGAGTGATGCTGCTGATGACTCAAAAGCCTTTTTGGATCCTCATCCTCTGAATATATCATTGTGCCAGTCTGTTGATCAGGGCCTGCATCATATGGCCCGTCACACAGAGGTAAGTATTTATATATGATAGTAATTCAGGTTCTGAAAATTTGTATCTTACTAGAGTAATGTCTTGAAAATTTGACAGTTCTTATCTCTTCATGAGGTTTCCACAGATAACACTGCTATTTATCACTGTTATAGGGATGTTTCTTGCAACTGGAGGGATGGTTTAGGTATTACACAACCCTGTTTCTTGCCATTGGATCTGGTCTTGTGTTGGTGGAGCTGTCTGTGCTGTTGAGCGCTATTTTGGTTTGCTTGCAACTTCCAAAGTACCAAACTTATACTTCAGAGTCACATGACCCTGGATACAAATCAGCATGAAGGTGGCTTTTGCCAGAGTGTGGATCAGTGTGGCATACTGGAGGCCAGCAGAAAGTGTACAACAGTGTTGGGACATACCGTGATGTAGGTAGTTGCAGTGGTAGTACAGGTAGAGGCAGGTTTAGAAATGACATTCCATTAAGGATAGACACATACGGTTCAGGGTTTAGAATGGAACCAGGAAACATGACTCAAAATGTTGCAGGAACTGTGAGTCGAAGCACATTTGGTCATAGTGGTACCTATACACTGAGGTGTAATTTGAATCCTTTGGCACTGGATGTTGACATGTTGAATAAGCGTAAATGTATATATGAGAAGAATGTGTCCACACGCCCTGGCACAGCCACAGCTGCTAGTCTGCAGAAGTGGCATAATCCACCAAGTACATTGAATGTTGTTGCAGAGCACCCAGAAGCAGGTGAAGGAACAAACAGTATAAACAGCATGATGTGGTGAATGATAGCTTGGTTCGGTTGTTAGGTGATCCCTGTGCCCTGACAGCAAGCTTGTCTGTGTCTTAAGATGCTATATTGTATGTGTTATAGGAGTGTAATAATTTTATATTTTTGTAGTAAAATACATCACTTATGTGTTAGGGTAGTAAATGAACCTTATCAAGTCTGAGTCAGAGACTTTTGAGATTATAATTTTCATACGTGGGTTAACTTAGGACATGTTCTGCCACCAAATTATCAATTTACTTCTGCATTGTGATGACATACATAGTGTTTTAATTTAGCTATTCATTTTCTTCAATTTCTCTTCTCATAACCTGTGTAGAACAACAGGTGGCAAAATTTTTGTTTTCCCATAACAAAATGTCCTCTTCTTCTCATCATACCTCAAAGTAATAATACCATTGGAGTATACAGTATTATGTGAACTTTCAATATGTATGTAGTTAAAATTAATTTCACCCTGAAATGTCACCCTAACATGCCTCTTTGAATATTTATTCATATTAATCTTAGAAAAGAGAAAGGGTTCAGCCATCATATTTTCAGTCTGCACGTGTTTATTGTAAGGTTGCTGAATAGTGATCTATTGTAGTGCTTTTTTCTACTTTTTGTTATACCGGACACTTTACAGTGTGTATGTAATGTGACGTGGTATCTCATGGCCAGGAGAGTACGCTTGCCATTGTACAGCACTGTTGAAATAAACGTGAGTCTAATAAGCTGCCTTATACATCATACATCAGAAACAATTGAAAGAAATGTTTGCAGGTAAATAGCTGTGAATGCTGTGGAGTCCGAAAACACTGTTCAACAAATTCGCCCTCCCCCTTATAGATTTTGACCTCTTTAATCTACATCTGGTGTTACAAAAGTTGCATCTTGTAAGGTTGCCAAGAAACAGACTGCTGATATTTTTGTGGTTTGAAATAATTTTTTTTCTGGAGAAAAATGTAAAAATTTACAGAAATTTAGGTTAATTTAGGATTAATGTTTGTTGCAATCAAATGTTATGTTTTACTTTACCTTTTACTGTACTAAATTAGAATAAACAAAAATTGCCTATCAAAAACACAATTTAGCTTAATTATTTTACAGTTGCTTTCCTCTTGTATGGAGCTGGAATTTCCCTCTTCAGTTGCCAGCATTAGTCACCAAGCATTGCTTGGACTCCATTTACCTTGGTAGCATTTTTCCACGGTGAAGGTATCTTGGTGAAATCTCTCGTCATAGTCATCGCTGACGTCTTCAAGGTTGCTAGGTTAAAAACCAAGATGACTGTGAGGGAAGTGCAGTTTGAATGACATGTTGCATCCCATATTTCTGAAGGTTTCAATCATATTTTCAATGTTGTGCAGTTTGGTTCCTTGTGTTTTCCAAGAAATTTGTCATCAACTACTTGAACTGCCTCCCAAATGGCTTTCTCAATAACATAAACTGATCAAAGTTCTTGTCCCTCACAGCAATCTTAATTTGAGGACCAAGGAAAGATCCCATCTTTGATTTTGGATTTAGTGATGTGGCAATTTCTGCTGCAGAAATTTAAATGCATTTCCATCATGGTCCATACTTTGACAAAATTCATCATTGTACCAAGCATGATTAATATTACAGATAAAAATATTTTCTTTGAATCTAGTAGTGTCTCATGTCTGAAGTTCTTTTGTTTCTCTGCCCCATTTACATAAAAGCAGTAGAGTTTTGTAAAACCAAGCACCATGCCAACAAGGAGAGCTGTGGCAGTCCAATCTTTACAAATATTCCAACAGTGTATAGTATATGCTATGGAGAAGAAGTTTCATGTTGTCATGTGATTCTTTCATTTGAGTAGCATGAAGAGTTGGGACTGATGGAAATTGAGTATGAAGCACATGAATATATACATGTATAAAGTAAGGAAAACAGAAATTAGAAAATTGGGCATTGCTTAAAAACTATGGTTAATAGAAGTAATCTTTAGGCATTATCTGGTAATCTGGAGTTGAACTCTATCACTTTCGGCCATGTTCATCCAGGAAGCAGAACCTTTGTTGAACAGTATAACCTAGCAGAACAGGATCTTGGAGAGCAACTGGAAGGCAGTCTGGAGTTCATAATAGATAACTGGAGTTTGCATTAGTAGAGTAAGACCTTTGAAAGTGCTGCACAATTTTCAGACATATTTTAAGGGTTTATAATGTGCCATGTCACAACACCATTATGATGTCTTACAAACTTCCACACTGTTGATTCTGTAAAGGACATGGAACGATCTGAAGCTCCATATACTACCAATACAGAGTAAATATGTTCATTTTTCAGAGCCATGAGTAGTGTGGCACTGCACCATCTCACTAAGTTTGTTGTTGCCAACTGTGTGATAAATTCACCAGGTTAGTTCTCATCCATACAAAATTACTATGTGCAGGTGATTAAAATATCATCTGTAGTTCTGCATGGCTTTTATGGAGCTGCAGCAGATATTGCCATGTACTGCCAATAAACTGAGTGACGAACTCACCTTCATGCTAACGGAGGCATAATGAGCAAGATTACTGTTATCAAGAATTTCACAGTCCTTATAAATTATATTCATTACCACTTAATTCTCTCAAAGGTTATTGTCTGGCATGCTGTATTATTGTTTTCCATTCTCTTTTTTGAAAATGGAGATGATACAGTGATGACAATCTTGGCTGATCACTAAAGAAGATCAAATGTATATCTGCATCCACATGTGAAACAACTGGATACTGTTTCCAAAAGAATAGTGCAGTTTCCTGTCCAGTGGGAACAAGTATGGATGTTGTATGCCTTATCTTTTCAGAATGGATTTTCTCCCAATTTGGAGATGTGAAATAGCCAGTGTTTTCCCCAGTGTCAATATTTTTGTGATACCCTGTACCACAGACAATGTGAAAAGGCAAATTCAAGAAGAATTTTCATTGATTATGATGGATAATACTTTGACAGGTATTGTGGAAAGCTTACTTGTACACACTGTAATGAAAGGCTGCTGTCAGTTACATTCTGTTCCCAATGCTAAGCATACAAAACTGAAGTGAATTTCCCACACATGTAGAACATAATTTTCATGCAGTACTTTGAATACAGTTACTTGTACATAAAGTTATTCACTTATTTTGACATATCCTGTGTACTAACACTTTCCAGAGCACATTTCTGTGGCAGGCAAGCTACTTATAATAATGGACAACCATATCGGCAGTAGATAAAGGGATACATAGATCGTGTATGTATGTTGGGCTACTGATGCCCACATTGTGTTCTGTGTTGGCTTTTTTTAACATTTTTCAGACATTGGTGACACATGTAACTTATTCTGATATTAATTTATAATGGGGAAGGTAAGACATGGAGGAATGCAGGTACAGTCTAGGACTGTTAACATGACACTTGCAAGTTGAGGTAGCAGGGCAGGAGGCCATGTCAATACCTGTTTGTATACCAAGCCAGTGAGAAACACTACTCCTAGGTACAATGGCCAGTAAAACAGTTGAAAAGAAACTTCTGTAGTGCCTAGACAATAAATGTTTTTGCCCAGATAATAGTTGCTGACCCATTTTGTTTTGCCAGGCACAAATACCAACCCACACTTTCCACATTCCTTAAATACCTTTTGCAATGTACATTGGATGGGGGTGGTCAGCTTCTTGCTCTGGCTGTGTTACTCCCAGGGCAGTATCTTTTGATACTTGGTAACTGGTAGGCTTGATGGGCCCCAGGGCCAGTTTTGACATTGGCAGGAGGAAAATAAAGTCTACCCCTGCCCAGAATGTACCCTAATTCCTTTGTCATCCAGCCATAGCTTGGCCACTGAATTGTCTCAGCTCTAATTCATATTGACTCCTCCACATGTTTATTTTAAAACCTAAGAGAAGTTATGACATGGGATATGGGATATAAATACTGTTTAGCATGAAATGACCAGTGTTCTTGTCTGTATCATGTGACTGACATTCCTGTCTTGTCCATACAACTGGTGTGTCTGTGCCAAGTATTTGGTTAAACTGTCTGTGACATGGTGGCTAAATTTAGAGTGAATCTGAGACACTTGGCCTCCAAGACTCTAATGAATAGGGAGACAGCTGAACATAATTTCTGCATCATTACCTCTTTAGTCTTTTCACTGCAGGCTGCATAAAGCAAGTTCAAGAATCAGATACATACCAGTTACATATTAATATTTAATGATATGATGAAGTGGACAGAAAAGTTCAAATGCATTTCCATAACCAGGAACAATGATAAAGGGAGTCTTACAAGAGAATGACCAACTAAATATGTAAACTGTTAACAAAGAATGAACAGATCCATGTACATTTTTTGTTACATAACATAAAGAAATGTATAAATTTCTTTTTGTGGAAATATGCAGCAGTTTGAATTTTCCCAGTGGTCATGGCTGTGCTGTTAAAGTCTACTGAGGATAAATGACTTTATAGTACAATGTTTGCACTTGACCTTGAAAACTCCATGCAGTAGAGTCCTTGTGGGAAAGCTTATCATTCCTTGGGTAGTCAAGAACTTCCCCAAATTTTAGGAAACCTGAGGGTTAATCACCACCTTCACAAAAGCCTACCACTTGGCTCTATTCTGAGCCAGATCAATCCATTCACATACAAGGTGTTTAAGACTACTGCAACGCATCTTTTCTTGAACTCATGCCCATAGCACTCATACAGTTTACATGTTTTGGTACATTTGTGAATGAGAGTAGGGGTGAAGTTATACCTGTACTTAATTTGGCACCATATCGTGAAGACATATGGGGAGTAAGTTGTAGCTTCATGCATTCTAAACCTCTGCACTAGTTGAAGCTTACATGCCATGGTAACCTTAGATTTTCAAATATTCTGTAAAGTACATGGAGCTAGGCAGATGCAGTCAGTATAGTGACTAGTTTATGTGCTGGACAATCTGGGGTTCGAATCCCATCAGGGGCACCTCCATCAAGTGTCAAGGTTAAGAATGAGTGCAAATATGCCTCCACTTCCCCTATATGCCTTCCTGATATGTACAGGAATCTCTTTATCTTTATCTGTATGGCAACCGTTCACTAAAAATTGTGGGCTAATACCATGTGCATTCAACTCTATGTACAACAGAATCCATATCAGGCTACAATTGAGCTTAAAAAGTTGCAC
>Ga0209737_10003300_pt1 | contig 11285 bp, 13 predicted proteins | sample TergutCu122P3_FD_187284 | JGI IMG/M metagenome (GOLD analysis project Ga0209737, IMG submission 187284) | Cubitermes ugandensis P3 segment gut microbial communities from Kakamega Forest, Kenya - Cu122 P3 (SPAdes) (version 2) | ecosystem: Host-associated > Arthropoda: Insects > Digestive system...
CAAAAGAACAACAAAAACAAGGGAAAGAAACGAATCTTAAAACACATGTACGCGATTTAATTATCCTCCCAGAAATGGTGGGTGTAAAAGTTGCGGTACACAATGGTAAAGAATTCGTTGCAGTAGATATCAAACCCGAAATGATCGGTCATTACCTTGGTGAGTTCGCTATAACTAACAAACCAGTTAGACACGGAACTCCCGGTATCGGTGCATCACGTTCATCAATGTATGTACCTCTAAAGTAAACCGTCTACTTCCTTTCTTTTTCGTTTTTACTCTCTAAATATTCTATACCTGCTATTATTAGACTAAATATTCATGTTAAATTGTGATTCTTGTTTAATCAAAAATATGGACCTGTCATGTTAGGAACTGTTTGGAAATAACCTTAAATAAATTTGCCCAATGAAAAAATTGATGAAAGTATCCACTATTCACCACTAATGCATGTGACGTACAGTTTATTTCCTAATACTTCCTTAATATCTGCGAAATGTTGTATTGGTTACTTATTGATGGTTACTGGTGTTTTTAGTTGTTGATTTAAGTTTTAAAAAATTTTGTTCGTTTAATTTCCTAAATTCCCGGAATGTTGAGCACTACGTCGTTGATAACTTTTTTGAATTCTGTAAATTGGTGTCTAATTGTAAAAAAACGCGTAAATATTGATTTTTTGTAATGGGGTCATTGTATTGTTGTAGTGCCCAATTGGGTACTACGGACGTATTGTGAAAAAACGTGGAAACAGGTTGTTTTTTAATTAAACGCTGAAAATTAAGAAACAAATGAATACTTTTACCTGTAGTGCCCAAAAACGCGGGAATTTAGGAATTTGTTTTAACTTAAAAAAGTAAGATTGTGGATATTTAGAGGCTGTAGTCTCGGCCTTGTGGTTTTATATTTGGTGGTTTTGTACCTGTTTCTGGAATTTGTGGTAATGGGATAGGTGGTGGAATATTGAGTGTTCTTGAAATTGATACTGACTCAATAAAAACTACGTTTGATATCTGTTGGATGATTATTTGTGTTGGTGGTTTTTTCTGTTCGAAATCTTTGAGTATTTTATCGATTTCGTTTTTTTCACCAATTACATAAGCATTGCCTTTAATGCTTATCTGCGCAATGGATGGATTATATGCTATTGAAAGTACATATGGGACTTCCAGTGTTTCATCTTGTTTTTTTTCCATGCCTATAACATTTATGTTCGTGTTAATTTGAATTGGTGGAATTGGTTTGCGGATATCCCAATATCGTTCAGCTGTGATGTTTGATATAACTACGTTTACTTTAAGCATGATGGGTCAAAAAAGAAATAGTGCGTTGAAAGATTTAAAACTGTTTATTAAAAATTACTTTTGTTTATACCGTGTAAAGCCACAATGTCCACAAGTATATCTGGAATTGTGGTCTGCCATAAAGTATCCTGGTCCACAACGTTCACAAGTTGGTCGTGTGCGGGAAACTTTGTTACCTTCAACTTTGTACATGGTACTAACGCCGTCTGCTTTCTTTTTCACTTTTCCTTTTGATTTGTTTTCAGTTTTTGTTGCTTCTGGTTTTGGCATTATACTTACGCCTCTTCTTTAGGTTTTTCAGGGTTATTTCTTTTCTTGATATGCTCTGGTTCTACAACTTGAGCTTGTTCAACACTTTGATAAACGTTAGCTGAACCATTTGTAATGTTTGTTCCCGTTAAAGTTTCCATACATTTGATGTAGACAAAACTCTCTTTAACTTGCACTGCGTTAGCAACTGCTCTTTTAGCATCAAGTCTGTTCGGGGTCTTCTCTTTTAGACCTTGTGTAATTGTGAAGCCTACTTCTTTTCTTTTAAGAAGAGGATTCTCTTTAGTCGATACGATTTTAATTTCCATGGATATTCACTTGACTCAAGTCCTGAACTCTTACGGTATTCTTCTTATTTAGCTTTTCGAACATTTTTTCATCGCTTTTAGGAATTCAGACGCTTCTGTTTTCTTTTCAGGCGAAACTTTAACCAAAACTATGCCTTCATATGGTTGTCCATACACTACTATAGAATTTTCAGGCGCATATAACACCGCGGCAATTACGAGCAAGTCTTCTTCTCCCTCTACAACTATGTGCGTTGGTTCATTATTTTCTAGTGATGTTTTTATTACTTCAATGGCTTCTTTAGTTATAGTTCCTTGTGGATTTTTCACTTTGACGATGTTTGAGGTGTATGTGGTGGGTTGAATTTTTTTACGCATACACTGGTTGTCTATGATGGCTAAATCAAAAGGTATCTTGTAGATCTGTAAATTTTTTGTAACAACATCACCTACTGCAATGATTTTTGGCGGCTTTTGGGTTTTGATTTCCTGCATTTTTGCCATAGTTTGTTCAAATGAGCCTTTAACCAGAATGCCAAATGGTTCTTTGAATTTAACTCTAAGTTTAGGTGTAATAGTGTAAATGACTGACATGGTAGTCTTTCTGACGAAAATAGTTAAAAAAAGTTGTTATGAGTTGTCTTATTGTTTATTTAACGGACTTTTAAAGCATAACGTCCTTGTTCTTTTACACTCATGGTTTTTGCGATTGCTGAATTTTCAGTGTCAAATAATACTACAAGGCCGCCATAATCTTCACTTAAACTACTGCTTTTACATTTTGGGCAAGAGTTTTCTTTAGTTAGAAAATGGCAATTTGTACATGCTTTTTCGCTCATTGTTTTGCTTTCTCCTCTTTATCTCCAGTTGCCCCTTCTTTGCCTTGATCTATTTGAAGCCATTCTAATTTGCCAAGGAATGGTTGACGTGCAGTTACACCGATTTTACCTGAACTGCCTGCTCTGCCAAGTGAAACTGCGGTGATGCGCACGCGGACTGGGTCTCCTGCAGTGAGTTTACGTTTTGTCTCCTTACCAAGAAGAACTCCTTGTTTTTCATCATACGAGATGAAGTCATCCATGAGTTGTGATACGTGTAATAACGCGTCAATTGGACCAATTCTGACGAATGCTCCAAAATCAGCTATTTCAACAACATCTCCTTCAACTACTTCTTGAATTACTGGGTAAAAGGTTAATACTGAAAACTTTACTTTGTGAAATGTTGCTCCATCTCCTGGGATGATTTTGCCTATTGGACTTACTTGGATACCTGTTACGGCTATAACATACCCTAATTCTTCATCCACTATTCCTTCATATTTCTGTTTTACTTGTTCGCGACCTACCTTCTCAAGTGGTTTTCCGAAGGTTTCTGGTGGAATGCGAATAGTGTCTTGCAGAGTGATTAACTTAAACATTTATGATATCAATCCGTCAATCTCTAGACGAGATTTTTGCCTCACATAAATCACTGGCAGACTTATATCTCTTAGCCTCTTTCTTAATTGTCTATCATTGGTAAAAACTGGTACATTCCACTCTTTTGCTACTTTAACTATAATATCATCTGTTGTAGCCCTAGCTGGAATATCAACAAGCACAGTTTTGCATTTTTCAACTAGTCTAAGCGCAAAATTTGCTTGCCGTCGTAGTTTGAATGATTCCTTATTTGCAAGCAGTTCTAATTCTGCCTTAACTGGGTAAATTACAACACAATCTATATTTCGGTTTAGTAGGCGTTGAAGTTCTTCAAAAATGTCTATTTTTAGCTCTAAAGGTGTAAATAACGCGTTTGAATCTAGGATAATTTTTAGCGGTTGAGTTGTTGTTTTTGACATTTAAGTGCCTACTGCTTCTGTTTTATGTTTTCCTATGGCCTTCATTATAATGTTACTTTAAATACTTCTTAGTTAAACCTTGTTGTGGTGATATTGTGATTGGTGAAAAATCCTGTGGCGCTATCATTTATCTAAATAGGGCTTCTGAACCCCTTTATTTGTTGCTTCATTATGAGGCTGGCCACTGGGATTTTGTTAAGGGTAACGTTGAAGTAAACGAGACCGAAAAAGAAACCGTTGTAAGAGAGTTAAGAGAAGAGACAGGGATAATAGATGCCCATTTTGTAGAAACCTTTAGAGAACAAATAGAGTACTATTACCGTCGACAAGGTAACACTGTACATAAAGAAGTTGTTTTCTATCTTATGGAGTCAAACACTGAAACTGTTGCTATCTCCTTTGAACATATTGGTTCAATTTGGCTTAACTATAATCAAGCTATAGAAAAATTAACATTTAAAAACGCAAGAGCTTTGTTAAAGAAAGCGGATAAATTTTTAAACACCTTTCATAAAGCGAGTTTTCATTGAAGTACAATGGGAAAAAAACTTTTTCCATAAGAAACTTTTGCTATTTTATTAAGCCATATCCGATTAGTCGCCAACGAGACGTGATTTTTCGGCTTATTGCAACTCGTGCACCTGGTAAAGCGCAGATCGGTCTTGTTAACTTGACTTTTATGGTGTTTTGTTTTATACCTATCACTTTACCAACATTTACTGCTGCGCCAACGTGAAGTAATAATTGTTCATCGGGATTAATTTTCTCAACTTTTAATTGTTCCTTAGTTCCTACAACCCGTTCAAGAGTATATGTTTCTAATGTTAATTCCGTTAGAGTTGGTGGTAGCATACCCGTTTTTCCTGCAATGCTGCCTGTTAACCCGTCTGCTTTAGAATATGAGGGATCAAGTAACGTGCCAACGCCGATTAGGCCGCCGCATGTTGCTTCTTTGACATTTTTGTTGCCTGCATGTAAACTTGTAATTTCACTTATTAATGGGTTGTAAATTGTTTTACCTTCCCGGTCAATTGGTATACCGGGTCGTATTTCGATTTCTTCCCCTGCTTTAAATCTGCCTTGTGCGATGGTTCCACCAATGATTCCTCCACCGAACTCGTCAATGGTTGTGCCTGGTTTATTTGTGTCAAATGATCGGACAATAAACATTAATGGTGGTAGGTCTGGATCCCTTTCTGGGGTGGGTATGATTTTTTGCATTGCTTCAAGAAGCACGTCAATGTTGATGTTTCTTTGGGCTGATAGTGGTATAATTGGGGCGTTTTCTGCTACGGTCCCTTTTACGAAGGCTTTAATTTCGTCATAGCTTTTTCTTGCACGGCTTTCATCGACAATGTCAATTTTATTTTGGACAATAATGATGTTTTTGATGCCACTAACTTCGGCTGCTGCTAGGTGCTCTCGTGTTTGTGGCTGTGGACAGGGTTCATCAGCAGCAATTACAAGGATTGCTCCATCCATAATGGCGGCGCCTGAGAGCATAGTGGCCATTAGGGCTTCGTGTCCTGGAGCGTCAACAAAACTTATACCTCGTACGAATTCTGTTTTGCTGTTACAGTTTTCACAAAGTGTTTTTATTGTGTATTTTTTTGGTGATGGACATTTTGGACATTTGTAGATTGGCATGTCGGCATAGCCCAGTTTTATGGTGATGCCTCTTTTTAGTTCTTCACTGTGGCGTGATGCCCATGTGCCTGTTAAGGCTTGGACAAGAGTTGTTTTTCCATGGTCTACGTGCCCTATCGTACCAATGTTTACTTCTGGTTGCCGTGGCATTGACGTGTTTTTTCTTTTTTGTGTATTTTCAGCCATTTACAAACGCCTTCCGATTCTGGTTTGTCTTATTGTTCACTGCTTAAATTTAACCTTTCTATGTTAACAAATTATTTAGACGGCAGTATACTGCGTGGTTTTTATTAGTGTACACATGTTTAATGTTGTTTATGGACTTGATTAGGTTGAAAAGGGAAATCGGGTGTGTTTATGTTTTGTTAAAAGTCGTGGTGGGTTGTTGTTTAGGCTGTGGATTCAACTTTAGTTCCTGCGGGTTTAGTGGGTTGTCCAATAATTTTTAGGTTGATTTGGACAATTTCGTCAGTGATAGTGTTTCCACGGACGGTTTTCCGTCTTCTTTCTCCTTCTCTTTTAGGTTTGAATCCTGCTCCCTCGCTTAAAACTACTTGGCGTCTGATTCCTCCGTGTACGTCTCCTCTCATAGGTACGCCATCGGTGTCTGAGCCGCCTAGTATTTGAAGTTTGGTTGCTGGCATGTCTACTATGATGCCGTCAATGGTTTCACCTAATTTTTTTCCGATGAATGGAGTTGCACGTGCTTCTTCTACTTCTATTACTTTGCTTTTTCCGTCTGTTGGATCAGATATGATTATCTTGAATTTTGCCATTTGAGGATTAACTCTCCAGCGCAGTTTAAAGTTGGATAACTCTCTATTAAGCGTTTATATTTAAATCATAACTTGGATGCTAAGAAAACGTTTCTGTTAAGAAAGAGGGGTTGTTTGTATTATTAAAGTGTTCTAACTTGTTGGTGGTTGTTTTGTATTGGTTATTTTTTTTGTGTTTTTTCTTTTTGTGGTGGTGTTCAATTGTTTAAGGTGAGGGTTTAGTGTTTTTGTGTTTGTTTTGTATTTTTGAGTGTGTTTGTTGAGGTTTGCTGGGGGAGTATTTAGGTCTTGTGTGTATATTTGGCTCTCAGGGAATTGCGGTTTTATATCTTGGTACATATGCATAATTGTGTGTTTTTATTCAGGTTTATTGAATAAAAATAGCATAAAAAGTTAAAATAAATCACGTGTGCTAAATATATGCTGGCTTGTTTATGTTTTCTAGTTTACTGTTCATTTTGATTCTTGTTAAATGATTTATTGATGCTTTTTTGAAAATGAATTTTGTATTTGAAAAAGTATTTTTGCATTTGTAAAATGTTGTAAATTTTTTTGCCTAAACCTTTTAATTTAGCTCTGAAATGCCTTTTTACTATGTGGCGACTTGGTTTCTTCTTTCACGAGATGGCCTTTGGTTTACTTAGTGTCTTCATACCTCTATACGTAGTCGGTTTTCAAGACACCAGTATCATAGGTGGACCTTTAGTTGCTTTAGGTGTCATGATGTCTGTTGCTATGTTCTGTACAATTCCTGCCTCCTTTATCTGGGGTTGGTTATGTGATGCATTAAGACGATACAAACCCTTCATATTACTCTCTTTTGCTTCTTCTGCTATTTTGCTATTCCTCATGACTCTTCCCTTTGCCCAAAACATCATAGTATTCATAGTTCTCTACGTTATCATGCAGTTTCTCCACATCGCGCATGAAGCACCAAAAAATGTGTTAATCGCTGAACATTACAGTCGTGATGAATGGGAAACTTCTTATGGTCGCTATAAAGGTTTAACTGAACTTGGTTTAATTATTGGCTTAGCCTTAGGTTTCTGTTTATCTGTGGGTTTGTTCTCTTTTACAGCAAACCTTAGCTCTGCAGCTTTGGCAACTTGTACTCTATACCTCTGTAGTGGCTTAAGCGTTGCTGCCTTCATATTATCCATTCTATTAGTTGCTGATCCATTGATGATTTTTGAGCGCCGACTAGTTAGAATAGAACGAAATGTTGATTTCACATATAACAGTGTGAAATCTGCTTCAAGAGTATTAAGTGGTGGCCGCTGGGATGGTCCACTTAAACAGGATAGTTTCAAAATGTTTGCTTTAGCAATTGTTTTGTTTTCTTTGGCTACAAGCGTCTTTTTTACGCCCTTTCCTGTATTCTTAAGTCAAGGACTACATTTACCCAACAGTATGGTCTATATTAGTTATATTTTCACTTCCATTGGTGCCACAGTTGGTTATTTCTTTATCAGTGGACGCGCCCGATCCATGGATATACGTAAACAGATGCCTCGATACGTGCTATACAGAAGTCTACTGATTTTTGCATTAATAGGCATAATGCAATTAGCTATCTACCCCACATTAATGACCTTCTTAATCCTTGTTTTTCTGGGGTTCTCTTTTGCAGCGTATTATATTTTAATGATTTCCATTTCCATGGAGCTTATACCTGCAGGAAAAAGCGGCCTATTTGACGGATTAGTGGGCTTAGGAACCGCTTTAGGTTCTTTCCTTGGACCCTACTTAGCTAGCACATACAATTATTTACCAACGTACTGTATCGCGGCGTTGCTGTTTTTGTTAGCGTTTATATCCATAAAAATCGCAACTTGACTTTAAGTGTATAATTTACAAAAAGGAAAGGAGCCTTAAAGGCTCAGAGTTGTTTATTCTGTGTGTACTCGGTATAAGTCTACGTCTTCTCGCATGTTTGGGGTCAGTTCTAGAAAGTCTCTTACTGATCTTTCAATGTCTTTTGATTGTGTGACGTATCTGCCAACGATGAGTATGTCTGCGCCTTTTTCTAATGCTTCTTTGGCTGTTTCTGGAACAATGCCGCCTGCGACTGCGATTAAGAATTTCTTGTTGGGGAATGCTTCACGGATAAGTTTTATACGTTCAAGACCGCTGCTCCGGCCTGTTTCTTGGTCAATTCCTCTGTGTAAGATAACGATGTCTGGGAAATCTTTGATTGATTTCAGTTTTCCAAGCACATCGTCTACATTTAGCATGTCGATAATTGCGTATGTTCCTAATCGTCTGGCTTCTTGCACGGTTGCGTCAAGGGTTTCTGCTGGTGCAAGACCTGATGCGACAACAGCGTCTGCGGTGTCTTCATATGCTATGTCTACTTCGACTTTACCTACGTCAAGTGTTTTAAGGTCCGCTATGATGAATTTGTCTTTGGCGCTTTCTCGAATTTCATTGATAACTCTTGTGCCATATCGTTTGATGAGTGGTGTTCCAACTTCTAGAATGATTCTATCGCTTCCTGGTAGTTGTTCAATAACTTTTTTTGCGCCTTCAAGTGAGGGTGCGTCTAGAGCGATTTGTAAGTATGGTGGTCTCCATAGTCGTGGAACTTTGAATCCCATGATTGGGTGTTTTGCGCGATCTTTATCGTAAATGATTTTATCTAATGATGGATACTTTATGAGTGCGCGTTGAAGTGCCATTTTTGTTGCGCCATAATTGTATTGGTAAATTTTGCGGTAATCAGTTGCTTGGGGGTGAATGAAGACGCTTGCAATAATTACCCATTCGTCAAGTTTTGCTGTTGGAATTATGCCTTCTTCTGCTGCGTCTGCGACTGCTTTGGCTACTGCGGCTTGTGCTGGTCCAAAGATTTTGCCTGTGTCTGCCATGTTTTTAACGGTAACTTTTGGTACAATTAGTGTGTGTGGTTTAGGTGGTAAGTTGGGGCGGATAACTGCGAGTAGTGGTGTGTGGCCTGCTGATAAGCTTGCCATGCCTGTTGCGAAGGCTTGGCCAACTGGTCCATTTTTGTCGCCAATCATTAGGTCGACATGTGCAATTTCGTTTCCCTCTCCTAATAATGATTCACCAATTAAATATGTGGGGCCTGATTTTTCTTCCTCTTTATTATTTTGGGTCGGCATACAGTTTATAATCTCCTTGAAATCAACGTTAAATTCTTTTAGCCAAGAATAAAGTGTATCTCTATGGATGTCTATTTCTTTGGCTGTTCCGATGATTGTCGGTTTTGTCGGTTTATTCTTATTTTCTATTTCTTTTTTGGCTGCTTGAAGAATTATTTTAATAAATTCTTCCCTATTTGATGGTTTTTTAACATCTATTCCCGACATTATAATACCTTCACTTGTCATTTGTGTTTGTCCAAATATTTAAGACTGTCGGATTATCTTGCTCTTTATTGCCTACCTACTTTGGTTTCTTGTTTTTTGTCGGTTGATTTTTTGGGTATGGTTGAAGCTATAGTTTTTAACTGTAAATCTTTATATTCTGTGTCCTAGTTGGTAGTTACACGTAAAGAGGCTACTGTGATGAGGTCATGGCTAAACTGGGTATGTGCTCTTCTATTTATTGTTGGTTTAGGCTTGTTTCTATATGGTGCAAACGTTTATAATGCGACTGTGGGCTGGACTGGTTTTTATCTTGGCATTGCTGGCATATTGCTCTGTGTAACAAATTATTTATATGAACAATTAAACAAAAAAGAGCCTAAACTGACTTCCGCTTAGAGTCCAAGTTCATATTTATTTTGTAGATATTGTAAGAAGGGGTGGGGATCCAAGTTTTTGCCTGTTACTTTTTTAATCAATTCTTCTGGGTCATAAAGATCACTTAATTGATGTACTTTCTCTTTTAACCAATTATTAATTTCTTTTAAATTGCCCTGCACAAGTTGCTTGCGCCAATTTGGCACTGCTTCCGTTAAAGCGTTATTTATCTGTCCACTGTAAATGTTTCCTAACGCATAACTGGGAAAGTATCCATACAATCCGCTATACCAATGAGTATCTTGCATTACCCCTTCCGAATCGCTTTTAATTTTTACATCCATATACTTGGCATATTTTTCATTCCACACCTGTGGTAATTCCTCAATACTGATTTTACCTCCAAATAAGTCTCGTTCTAACTCGTAACGGATGATTATATGCAAATTATACGTAACCTCATCTGATTCAATGCGAATCTTGGAACGCTTAACATAGTTAATTTCACCAAGAAACTCGTCTAATCTTACCTCTGCAAGAACGGGTGCAATTTTTTGTAGTTTAGGCAGAAACCCCATCCAAAATTCTTTGGAACGCCCAATGATATTTTCATAAAAACGCGATTGCGACTCATGAATACCATACGAGCATACACCGCCAACTGGTTGATACCTCCATTTTGGATTCACGTTTAACTCATAAAGGGCATGCCCCGTCTCATGCAGAACAGAGAAAATCGACTTTATATAATCTTCAACATGATAATGCGTTGTTATCCGCACGTCTTGATAACTTCCCGACGTAAAGGGATGCTCAGTTTCATCAATCCTACCCTTAGCCATAGGTGAAGCGGTGTCATACCCCAATGTTTGGGTTATAAGCTGAGAAATCTGTCGTTGACTCTCTACTGAAACCGGTATACGCTGTGGCTTACTATCTGATTGTTTACTGGACTCAATTTTATCCAAAAGCGGACGCAATCCTTCTTGTAATTTATTAAACGTTTCAGTGAGCTTCTGGGTGGTCATTTTTGGTTCAAATTGATCAATCAAAGCCTCATATGGCGACTTTGTTTCTTTAACCTCCATAAGAATTTCTGCAGCCTGCATGCTTAACTCAAATAGTTTTTTCACTTCAGGCCTAAGCAAATTATAATTATTCTTCGCCTTAGCCTTCTTCCAAATATTTACCGTTATTGCTTCTTGTTTAGCCATATCTGCAACAAGCTTCTCTGGCAGACTAGTTTGCTCCAAATAGTTTCTATTTACTAAGTAAACATTGCGTTTTTCAACCTCTCCAAGCTCAGAATACTTTGAGTCTGTTTGAATTTGTCGTAAAAGTATTCCAATCTCAGGACTTGTACTCATCTGATGCCCAATACGGCTAAGCAACTCCAATTGTAAACTCCGCTGTTCTATGGCATTTGGCGGCATCATCGTCTCCATATCCCAATGAATTAA
>Ga0209737_10003301_pt1 | contig 11284 bp, 10 predicted proteins | sample TergutCu122P3_FD_187284 | JGI IMG/M metagenome (GOLD analysis project Ga0209737, IMG submission 187284) | Cubitermes ugandensis P3 segment gut microbial communities from Kakamega Forest, Kenya - Cu122 P3 (SPAdes) (version 2) | ecosystem: Host-associated > Arthropoda: Insects > Digestive system...
AATACCTCAGAAAAGGGGACAGAAAAGGGGACAGAAAAATTGTCTAAAAACCAACAATTAATTTTGGATAATATGATAAAAAATCCGAATATCACAATAGAGGAACTTGTGCAAATTGTTGGCATTGTTGCGAGCAAGATAAAAGAAAACATATCCAAACTAAAAGCCAAAGGAATAATTGAGCGAACAGGCGCAGCCAAAGGCGGATATTGGAAATTTTTGAAAGAGAGTGAAATTCTTATATCATACAAAACGGGACTTAAATAGCATTTAACAAACGAAAAAACGGAAAACATACAATTTTCCCGTTAACTGTCGTGAGAAAAAATTATTTTTACCGGAATTTAAAAACACAAGGGGTGAAAATGGGCTGGTTTAGTCATAAAGAAAAAAGACAAAAAGCGACGGATGAAGAAATTTGGACAAAATGTCCGAAATGCCACAAATCGGTTTTCAAAGACGAATGGGAAACTAACGACAAGGTTTGTCCGAAGTGTAATTTCCACGACCGCCTGAATGCTTGGGAGAGAATAAATCTGCTCATTGACAGCGGAACCTTTCGTGAAACAAATGCCTCAATTACGCCTGCCGACCCGCTTGAATTTGTTGATGCGAAAGCGCCCTACACGGAGCGGATTGCTGCGGCAAAAACTTCTACGGGTCTCAACGAGTCCGTAATTACCGGCACAGGGCAGATTAACGGAAGAGACGTGGTTATAGCGGTTATGGATTTCCGCTTTTTGGGCGGCTCGCTGGGAAGCGGAACGGGCGAGAAGATTTATCGTTCGGTGCTTTTGGCTCTCGAAAAGAAATTGCCGCTTATTGTAGTTTCGGCTTCGGGCGGGGCAAGAATGCAGGAAGGCATTTTGTCGCTTATGCAAATGGCAAAAACCTGCGGAGCGATTTCCATGCTCAACGAAAAAAACATTCCCTACATTTCGGTTTTGACAGACCCCACGACAGGCGGAGTTTCGGCTTCGTATGCGATGGTCGGCGATGTTAATATTGCCGAAAAAGGCGCATTGATTGCCTTTGCGGGACGGCGTGTTATTGAAAACACGATAAAGCAAAAACTGCCCGACGAGTTTCAGACGGCGGAATATCTTTTGGAGCACGGATTTGTCGATAAGGTCGTGTCGCGCAGCGATATGAAAAAGACGATTTCGGATATTTTATCTTTTTACAACCGATAAGGCGGGGAGCAAAAAATGGCAGAAAAAAATACAAATAAGGCAAAAGAAACAAATCCGTCTTGGGAAAGCGTTTTAATCGCAAGACATCTGAACAGACCCTATTTTTCGGATTACGCAAAAGGGCTTTTCACGGATTTTATTGAACTGCACGGCGACAGAAGATTTTCGGACGACAAGGCGATAACGGGCGGGTTTGCGAAATTAGACGGCAAATCGGTAATGTTAATCGGACACAACAAAGGCGGAGTAGATGTGGTTTTGAAAGACAAACACCGCTTCGGACTTCCTTTCCCCGACGGCTACCGGAAAGCGCTTCGTCTTATGGAATTGGCGCAAAGATTTAACGTTCCCGTGATAACGCTAATCGACACATCGGGCGCATACCCCGGAATTGAAGGCGAAGAGCGAGGACAAGCGGAGGCGATAGCGAGAAATTTAGTCGAAATGGCGCAGTTGCAAGTGCCGATAATCTGCGTGGTTGTAGGCGAAGGCGGAAGCGGCGGCGCACTTGGAATTGGCGTCGGCGATGTAGTTTTAATGCTTGAAAATTCGGTTTATTCGGTAATTTCGCCGGAGGGTTGCGCAGGAATTTTGTGGCGAGACGGCTCAAAAGCAGAACTTGCGGCGGCGGCGTTGAAAATCACTTCCAAAGATTTGTTGCGTTTTGGGATTATAGACAAAATTATTCCCGAACCGGCAGGCGGCGCACACAAAAACCACACCGAAACATTTGAAAACATCAAAAGCGTAGTGCTGGAAGAATTGGAAACCCTGCAAAAAATCACCCCGCAAAAGCGTATTCAAAAGCGAATAGAAAAATTCGCAAAAATGGGCGCATTTACGGAGTAGGAAAATATTTTGCTTTCGGCAAAACAAAAGGCAGGCGAAAAAATCGTCTGCCTTTGTTTCTTTGTTGGAAATGCCCTCAAAACCCAGCAAACCGGACGCCGGTTTGCATGTTTTTCTTACAATCCCAACACTTCAGAATGCGACCCTGTTGCTGTTGCTGATAGTATAAGTTCGTTTTCAAATATTTTATATACCAAAAGCCAATCCGGCTCTAAATGGCATTCTCGAAGTCCTGCTTTGTTTCCTCGTAGTTTATGGTCAAGATATTCCGGCGGTAATGTTCTATGTGTAGCCAATATGTCAAGAGCAAGCATAAGTTTAGACATATCTTTGCCTTGTTTTCTTACTCGGTTCATATCTTGCTTCATACGTTTGGTGGCTTTGAATTTTAACTTTTCCATTCAATCCTCTAACAGGGCGTTAAACATTTCTTCTGCCGTATCAAAAGGACCATAAAGATTTGTGTTGTTTTCTGTGTCGTTTATTGCGTCTGCCATACTTTGTCTCGGTTCGTAGGCGTAGTTATTTGTAAAGGCAAACGGAACACTATTTGTTTTTACTGCCGTATAAACAAAAAATTTCATTGCTTCTGCGGTATTCATTCCATAGTCGGCAAACAAATTGTCCGCAGCACATTTCACGTTATTATCAATGTCAATAACTAATGGCATAAAACCTCCTTTTAGTCATAAAATACTATTTGCTCGCAATAATTAACGGAGTTTTTAATTCCCAACAAACTTCCCCGTCTTCTCAATTTGCGCCAGCTGCTTGTTTTCGCTTTCTGCGTTTAATTTCGCTAATTCTACGTCATAAACCCGTTTGATTTCTGCAACCTGCACTTTCAAATTTTCCAAGCGGTCGTCTTGAAGTCTTGGAGTGGCTATCATTCGTTTTTGGAGCGGGTTTATCCATTGACCTCTGTCGTTTTTGAAGCCGAAATGCAGGTGCGGTCCCGTGCTTCTGCCTGTGTTGCCCGAAGTGCCTATCGGCTGCCTTGCACGAACATTTGCGCCTACCTGAACGTTGCGGCGGTGCAAATGCAAATAATATGAGGTCGTGTTGTCTCTGTGCCTTACCGCTATATAGTTTCCGTTTATGCTGCAATATCTGGATTTCACAACCCTTCCTTCCGCAACTGCATAAACGGGAGTGCCTGTCGGTGCTCTGTAATCAACGCCTTGGTGCATTGCTCTTATGCCCGTAACGGGGTGGCGGCGCATTCCGTAGGTCGATGTGATGTGTATTCTGTCTAACGGATAACGAAGCCCCGAAAAAATCAACGCCTCGCCGTCTTCGGTGTAGTGGGCGTTATAGGAACTGCTCGGGTCGCCGTCGAAAAAGCGGAAGCCCCTCGTTCTGCCGGCTCTCACTCCCGAATACGAAACGAAAAGCACGTTTGTCCGATTGTGAAGCGTTCTTTCAACAATTTCGCCGTCTATCGTGTCGGTAAAAACAATTTCCTGCAAAAGCAATTCAAATTCGTCGCCTTTTCTTGCGTCGGTGCGGAAAGAAATTTTGCAAGCCAAAACGTTAGTCGCAATCCCGATTATGTTCGCAGGAAGTTCCATATTGCGAAGTTCTGCGTCCAAAGTTGATGAGTTTAGCGTTCCCCTTATCAAACGGAAACGCTTTTCGCTCGGCTTTTCGTCCAAAACATAAACAAGTTCGGGAATTTGCGGGATTTCGTCATCGTCGCCATAAACAATTTGAATTCTGTGCGTGGTCATCTGGTCTTGATGATATATAAATTCCAAAAGCCGGATAGTGTCCAAGCAAAAAACTCCCGTAAATCTCGTGCCGACCCTTAAATTCGTGAAATCGGTTTCGTTGGCAAGCGTGTCGAGTATTCTCTGACGAAGACGCCGGTCGATGTTCAGCCGCTCCATCACGTTAAACGGACCTTCGCCTCGCAGAACGCTTGTTTCTATGATTGTCGTGGTGTCTTTAATTGTTTCGATTACAACGGGTGTCTCCTCCGAGAAAATTTCTTCCGTGTCGAATGCCTGATTTTTTTCGTCTTTGCAGGCGCTTAAAAGCAAAATCATTGCGATTACCATGCTCATCAAAACGTGCAATTTTGTCATTTTTACTCCTTTTATTTCTTTTTTCCGCTGAAAAATAGTTTCTGCGCAAACGAAAAGGCGCATTTTTGCGCCGTTTTTTTTCGTTAAGTATTAATTTCTATCTAACCGAAATCTTCTGCCTCAACACAGAATTTCCTGTTTGTTTTACACTGATAACCGCAACTGCTTTTAGAAGCGTTTTCATAAAACCCCTTGTTGAATATATTTCGTATTTAACTTGCAATATTTATGCCAAATTCTAACAAACCGGACGCCGGTTTGGGCGGTTTGGTGATGTTTCGGCGAAATATCTTTGATTTTTTAGTAAAAGAGGTGTAATTTACAGAAATTTAATTGAATAAAATATTTGACAAGTAATTTACTGCTAAACCAAGTAAAAAAGCACCTGTGATAGAAAGTCCTGATAACATATAATATTTGGTTTTTGCCCACGCAATTTTTCCTAAGTTCTGACTTTGAAATTCAAACCATTTCTTGTGAGCAAAGTAAGCAACGATAAAATGTTCTAGTATTACTTTGTCTGCATAAACACAATTGCCCATTTTGTTGTCTTCTATTCGGGCAAACATTAACAAATCTTCGGCATTTTTTTGTTTTTCAAAATAATCCTGTATATATTTTCCATTGGAAACAATACCTACGGCTTTATTTGGTATTGTTTTATGTATTGCCTTAACTCTGCTGCTTAAAAAATAGCAGTTAATTTTAATAATATCAAGTAATGCCCTATTCAAATGCCCTCTTGCTTTGTTGTTATGGCTTTCATTTTGCTCAATTTTTGCTCTAAAGAAATGGTCTAATGCCATTCTGTGTTCGTTGTAAGTTTGAACAGATACAGATGCTATATAGCACTGGTGTTCGGCAATAAAGCACTTTAACAAGTAATAATAATAAACAGATTCTTGTTCTGTTTCAGTTAAATGTGGTCTGCAACTATAATTTTTTGCTGCTTGAATCAAAGATTCCGGCGATTGAAACAAACTATCTAATTTTTGTTTAATAACCTCATCTGATAAATTTTCCACCGAAGATTCTTGTTGTTGCGACATTATTTTCCTTGTCTATCTGTATAGTTTAGGTGCTTTTTTAAGTATTTTTTCCATACTGGTAGTCATTCCTAAAAAAGGATTTCCCTCCGGTATCGCAACACCTAAAATGGGCGTCAGTCGTGGTTTGCTGAAAGCATTCCGCGGCAAAAATACTCTATCGATGTCTTTGCAATCAATATCCATAAAATCGAATAGTTTTTTCAAGGAATCCCCCGCAAAAAAAGGCAAAAAAGTTTCTTTAAGCGGTAATATACAATAAAGTATAGATAAAAGTCAAGAAAAAAGGTAATAATACTATAAAATAAAAGTTTTCTGATTACTTTTTTCTGCTGAAATATAACTTTCGCCCTTTTCGCTCTATACATTTATTATATTAACGGGAAATTTTTTGTGTTTTTTGGAAATTTTATGACGTATTTACCTATTCAGGAACCCGTTTTTATCTTTGCAATCGTGATGGCTGTAATTTTTATTTCGCCGTTTGTTATGCGTTTGCTCAAACTTCCTGAGATTATCGGAATGATTTTTTTCGGCATAATTCTGGGTCCCAACGGATTAAATATTTTGGAGCGGGACACGGGCGTTCTGCTTTTCGGGACGGTCGGCGTTTTGTTTATAATGTTTTATTCGGGCTTGGAAATCGACTTGAAGGACTTCAAAAAAAAGAAATACGAGAGCATTGCCTTCGGACTTCTAACCTTTATTTTCCCGATTTTGGCTGGATTTTTGGCTGGATTTTTAATTTTGCGCCTCGACTTGATGACGGCGATTTTGTTCGGCAGCGTTTTTTCGTCGCACACGCTTTTAACTTACCCCATTGTCGGCAAACTCGGCATAAAAGACAACGAAGCGGTGGTGGTTGCCGTCGGCGGAACACTTATTACAAACACGATTTCGATGTTAATTTTGGCGATTGTCGCAGGAAGAGCGCTCGGCGGCGGCGAATGGTATGACCCGCCTCTGATTTTCGTAGCGTTTTCGCTCTTCATATTGACCTTTATCCCGAAAATAATACGCTGGTTTTTCAGAAACGCCGCTGCCGAAAGTTATGCGCAATATATCTTCATAATAACAATTTTGTTTTTGGTCGCCTCCGTCGGAAAACAATTCGGGATTGAGCCGATAATCGGTGCGTTTTTGGTGGGCTTGGCGGTAAATTCGCTCATTCCGGCGAACTCGATTTTGATGAACAGGATTGCATTCACGGGCAACACGCTTTTTATTCCGTTTTTCCTTTTGTATGTGGGAATGCTGACGGACGTGCGCCTGCTTTTCAGCGACTGGAAACTTATAGGAATTGCGATTTTGATGTTTCTTGTCGCCGTTCCCACGAAATATTTTGCGGCGTATTTGACACAAAAATTGTTCAAGTATTCCGAGGCGCAAAAAAAACTTATTTTCGGATTGAGCAACACACAGGCGGCAGGCACGCTTGCGGTCATTATGATAGGCGTTCAACTTGAACTTTTCGAGATTATTCTCTTGGATGCGGCAATTCTTCTGATGCTCGCCACCTGCATAATTTCGGCGATTTACAGCGAAAAAGCGGCGAGAGAAATCGCCTCCGAGAAAAAAACAACTAAAATCGAAGCGGCAAAAAGCGAAACAATCAACGAAAAAATACTGCTTCTGCTCTCAAATCCATTCACGGTTCCCAAACTTGTGGATTTGGCGCTGATGATGAAAAATCCGAGAGACGAAAAGCCGATTTACCCGCTGACTTTGGTTGTGGATAGCAACGACACAAGCGAAGAAATTGCCAAAAAGCAAAAACTTTTGGAGCAGGCGCAAGAACACGCTTCGGGGACAAACCAACTCACGCATTTAATAACACGGGTCGATGTGAATGTGGCGTCGGGCGTGAAACTTGCCGCAAGAGAGTTCGGCATAACGCACACAATTTTGGGCTGGAATAGTTCGCAAACCAGCAGTTCCAAACTTTTCGGAACGATTTTGGAGCATATTTTGGCAGTGAGCGAAAACACAATAATCGCTGCGAGAACGATGAACGACTGGCACGCAATCAAGCGTTTTTTCCTGTTTTTGTCGCCGAACGCACAATTTGAGCGCAACTTTTTATCGGTAATTTTACCCGTTTTGCGAGTGGCAGTCTGCCTCAAAAAAGCGGTAATTTTCCACGGAACAGAGGAGCAATTTGACGAAATTATGAATATCTGCTCCAAAAATAACATAAATTTGGACTTTATTTTCAAGGAAAGCAGCAGCGAAAGTTTGCTGAAATTCGCGAAATCCAACCTGAAAGAAAACGACTTTTCAGTAATAGTCAGCGGACGAAAATTATCGGTAAGTTTCAGCGAAGAACACCAAAAACTCCCAAATTTCATAAGTTTCAAATACCCCAAAGACAACTTTATGCTAGTTTATCCCCCCAGAGGCGAGAAGTCGGTAAGGACTTTGCATATTTAGGGTGCGCTATATGTGCATAACACACCTTTCTTTCTGCACAATTTGCCGCCGATATTATGCAGAACATAATATTCGCCGAAAATGAAAAAACAAATTTATTCAACAATTTTTATAATTTTCAAAAAATCACATCTGCGCATTTAGTATTTTCCCCATACCACAAAAACGGCTTGTGAAAATATCTGTTAAAGGTTATTTTCGCGAACCTGTAGCTCTTTATTTTTTAGTTTAGGCATTATAGCCACATATATAAGGCTCGACAATCTTTAAGGTTGTTCTGCTTTCATAGCCTTGTGTGTGTTTTACACTGCCTTTACTCATTCCGAGATAGCAATAGGTTAATGTAGTCGTTTTTGTGGTAAATTATGATTATGGGCAGAGCAACCTCTCCTCATAATTTATTACTTACCAATTTTCAGGAGGAGTTTTCTTATGGGGAAAACAAAACAATGGTTTTTCAGAGGTTGGGTAGTCAGTTTGCTGGCTGTCTTGAGTATTGTGTTTTTTATCGCTTGCAGTGTCGATGATGGAATGAATAATTTCGACAACGGCTCCGTAGGCACGGGAAGTATCGGCACGACATCGCAAAACAATTTAAGGTTTTCGGTCGGACTTCGAGGAGAGAGCGATGTGTTGCCTATAGAAAGTGGGCAATTTGCAAAAAGAAACGGCAGATGGGTAATATCTGTGGAATGGCTTCCCAAGTATCAAGGCAGAGTAAGCGACCTTGAAATAAAGGCAGTCGGAACTTATCTTCCCGACGAGATAAAAAATGCGAGTGTTGCGACTAATGTTACACTTTTGGTTCAAGGAAAAAATGTTTATGAACCAACCGAAGAACAAGCCGTTGCGATATACGACCCAATTCTCGGTGGCTGGGTGCAGGAAGAAACCAAATTTGCAATGATAAGCAAAGCAGATAGTGCATTGCTTGTTATGATGTTTTCCATCGCCCTCAATAATTTTGCGAGAAATAACGAGGCTACTCTTCAAAGACCGATAACGCTTCTTGTCGAATTTGACGAGGTTGTTGTTGGAGGATATGAGCCCACTACCCACACCATAACGTGGAATACCAACGGCGGAAGTCCGGCGCCGGCGCAAACATTGGTAAATCACGGCGGGAGTATAGTTGCTCCTGAAACGATAAGCAAAACCGGATTTGTTTTTGGCGGTTGGTTTCCAAATGCGGAATTTATCGGTGCAGCAGTAGTGTTTCCGATAACTGATGTTACGGCGAATACTACACTTTTTGCGAAATGGGTAGAAATTCCGGTTTTACCCAGTGCATTGAGAGCCGAACCTGTTGCGGCTTCCACTAATCCGTCTGTTCCCAATGTCGTAGGTTCTTGGAGAGATTTGGATGCAAATTATTACCTTATAAATGTCGGACATATTCGTAACGCATTTGTGGTTGCAATGATGGGACCGGAACATTATGACGGCACTACTCCGTTAGAAATAACAAGAAAAAACATAACGACGGCGACCGTAAGCAACAGCATGACAAAAACTATCTCAAATAGTGTCGGCTTTTCCGTTTCGTCAACGATTAAATTAGGTGTAGATGTAGCGCTCAAAGGAAAATTGCCTTTTGGCGAAGCGTCGGTTAGTCAAAAATTTGAAACATCTATGACTGCCGGTATTTCTAGAACAAAATCAGAAGCAACGACGATAGGAGAAATAATAACTGCGACCGAGACGGAAGAAACTGCGCGAAGATGGACAATCGGCAACAATGGCGAAGCCAGAGGACATTATCGTTATGCGTTGTATGCTGTAAGTGATGTCTATTTGCTTATTTCAACGAGTTTGGACAATCAAAGATTGATAAGCGAAGAAATCATATCTTATGGAAGAACCGGAACTTATTTACCTTTTTTTGAGTTTTCGGCAGACGGAGAATTTGATAATTCTCCCGAAATTGGAAACGAGATAAATCTTGCTGACGGCTTTTATAGAAATTTGCCGATACCAAGTGTCGGCAGAAGGTTAGAGCATCGCAAGATAGACACAACTTTTAATGTTGGCGAACACAACTATACTTTTGATAAAGGTTTTCCCGCATCAATAGAAGTTTATGCGGTCGGAGCAGGCGGCGGCGGACAAAGGGGCGACACTTGGAGGACTGGGTTTCTGTGTAATGCCAATCAGCAATTCGGCAATGGAGGTTCGGGTGGTGGTGGCGCGGCAGCACATATAAGTTTTTCCGTGTCGCAAAGGACTGACTTCGGTTTGTTAATCGGAGCAGGTGGTAGCGGTGCCACAGGTCATACGGGGGTTCATAGTGCCACAAGCGGTGCTTGTGGCGGTTTTAGCGGACAGAATGGTTTCAATGGCGGTGAAACAAGAGTAGTTTGGACAATCGACGGCGTTATCGATACACTCAATGTGGATTTCGGTAAAGGTGGTCATAGTGCCGGAGTAGCAGGTAGTGGTGGCGCAAATCCAGTAAAACCCCGAACAATTTCAACGGCTAATTTTTTCCGTAGTGGTGGGAGCGCTGGTAATCCAGGATGCACAAATTACGCCGGTGGAAACGGCTGTGCCACAGGCGGCGGAGCGCCCGGTTCAATATCGGGTTTTACGCACACAGCAGGTAGCGGCGGTGCGGGTGGAACAGGAGACCGCATCGGTGAAAGCGGTCTTGGAGGTCTTATAAGAATTGTGATAGAATATCCAGTAATCGTGGAATTGTAGGCAACCATACTGACATTCAACCAAAGAGCGCAGGAGAAATCTTGCGCTCTTTTTAATATTTTGTTCGCCAAAATTGAAAAAAATGCTTATTTTCAAAAAATTTCCGTTTCTTCACAAAAAGAAAAATTATTTTACGATGTGTTTGGTGTGGATTTTGTATTTGAGGCGATTTTAATATGAGCATATTGCTTGAAAAAATTATGGATTTGAATTGTTCGGAAATAGATAGCGAATTTTTGCCGTCTAATGCTTTTAACATTCCTCTTTTAACTCCGATAAGCAGTATTGCACCACCGCAAGGCAGTATTTTCTTGGAAAAAGTCGGCAGTATGCAAAAACTATTGAAAGGTATGCCGTTCATTTACAGGTAAATATAATTTTATGCAAAACTTAATCAATCGTGCCTTGTTTGGCTTGTCAAATTTGTTCTTTTCTTTTTCTGTTTATCTTAACAAACTAAACAAAAAAACGAATGAAAATAAAAAATTAAAAGAAGATTTGGAAAAATATCCCGACAAATACGAAAGTATTGTTTCTATGGCTGAAAAATTCAGCGAAAACCCAAATTTTTCAGATACTTCTCAAAAAGAAATCGCCTATTATTATTTTTTGGTAAAATATTTTACGGCTGTGCTCGAAGCAACTTCTAAAACTATTCCTTTGCAGGTATTTAATGAACATCGTATGGCTTTAGACCATTTTATCAGAGCGAAAGCCAATAACGACAATGATAACATTAAATCGGGAAAAGGGCATTTGTATCGTGCATTACTTGATGTTTTGAAACTTATCAATGCCGGATTAAGAGACGAAATAGATAAAAAGCAAAATTCTATTCCCCAAAAAGCGTTAGGACTTATTTCAAACGGAGATTATATAAAAGAATACACATCAAAGAAAAACGAAGCGGAAGAATTGTTGTTTGACGCTCGCTGTGAAGATTACAAAATAGGAAACGATTATATAGAAAATAAGGAAG
>Ga0209737_10003302_pt1 | contig 11283 bp, 13 predicted proteins | sample TergutCu122P3_FD_187284 | JGI IMG/M metagenome (GOLD analysis project Ga0209737, IMG submission 187284) | Cubitermes ugandensis P3 segment gut microbial communities from Kakamega Forest, Kenya - Cu122 P3 (SPAdes) (version 2) | ecosystem: Host-associated > Arthropoda: Insects > Digestive system...
AATAACAGCCCTGGATTGTGTCCTACTGAAGGACAATAATCGGGCCCCTGTAGCCAGATTAGGGCCAGAGATTAATTCCTGAGCCTGTCTCTGTGTACCGCAAGGACCACACCACAATACCAGATGTCTGTTCATCCAGCATTTCATCTTTCTTCTTATATTCTGCCTAGAGACCCCCCAAAAGCTCAGGTCCAATAAACTGCTGACCAGAACCACTCCTTGTGAGCTTGTCAGTGATTTCATTTCCTCTCACTCCAGCATGGCCAGGGACCCAGTACAGCCTCACGGCATGCCAGGTAGAGAGATCATTCAACGCCTGCTGGCACTGTCGCACCAAAGGAGATGTTGTTTTGGCAGCCTGAAGTGCTGTCAGAGCCGCCTGACTATCGAAGCAAATACTGATGTATTTCTCTGGCCGATCCTGAGTTACAATTTCATGAACAAAGGCTAATATCGCATATACCTCAGCCTGAAAGACTGTGGCATGTTCACCTAGAGGGATACTGAGCCTTCTTTTCACAGACTGCCCATAGACCCCTGCCCTGGTCCCCTCCGCAGTCCTGGACCCATCCGTAAACCAGATGAGCCCTTTAACCATATGAGGAGTACCAGCACCTCTGGTCCATTCCTCTCTGGTTAGCATAGTGACCCTGTATTTGGGTTGTACGTAGATTAAAGACCGGCTTCATAATGTCGACTCTCATATTAAGAATGGGATCTGACTTTTGACGTCGAGTCAATATGCAGCTGTGTCCTTGTTGGGGGTGAAGGTAGGACCAACACCCTAAGCTCCAGAGGTGATGTGCCGCCTACCTAACCTCCCTCTGTATCACCAGATCCAATGGAGGGAGGCCAACGAGCACCTCCATAGCACCAGTAGTAGTAGTATGAAAAGCTCCCGTTATTCCTAAGGAAGCCAATCTCTGTACTTTGCTTAGCTTATTCTTAGTACTGGGCGTTTGACATCCGGGCCACCATACTAAGGATGCATAGGAGATGGTCAGCCGGACGATGGCAACATAGAGCCAGTGAACCACCTTGGGTCCCAGACCCCATCCCGCACACTCTCCTACAGGCCCACAACAAATTATGAGCCTTCCTCACTTTAACCTCTACATGTTCTGTCCAGGTCAATCGAGAATCCAGAATAACACCCAGATACTTGACCGACCCAGAGAGACTTAACTCCAAAAAGCTGTGGTTCAAAGAACCCGCGGAGTTTCCTCTTCCTAGTAAATGCAACAAGCCCAGTCTTATCAGGGTTGACTGACAGTCCGACCTCGTTGCACCATATCTCTACAGTTGAGAATGCCCACTGCATGAGTCCTGATACCGTGTTTGGGAATTTACCCACTGCGAGAAGACGTCATCTGCGTATCCTTGGATAAAAACGCCACCTCCACTGAGCTTGGCATTTACCACCAGGCACCAAAGGAGTGGTGACAACACACCTCCCTGAGGGCAACCCCTGGACATTGCGAACCTCAGAGAAATCTCATTAAGGGTCATGACAGCCACGCGGCCCTCCAGGGTGGCCTTAATCCATCGCACGATGGTGTATTCACTACCATGCCTGACAAGAGCATCACACATGGTGTCATAGCAGGTATTATTAAAAGTCCCTTCTATATCTAAGAAAGCACCCAAGGCTATCTCTTGCTGGTCAAGCGCCTTTTCAACCCGTACAACAACCTGATGAAGAGCCATTTCCACCGATTTACCAGCCCGGTAAGCATGTTGGTTAGGATGCAGTGGCACAATTGCCGGTGCTTCGTCTCTTAGATATCTATCCACCAGCCTCTACATAGTTTTGAGTAAAAATGATGTGAGACTGATGGGTCTATAATCTCTAGTCCCGCTGTAGGTATTCCTACTGGGCTTAGGTATAAACACTACCTTTACCTGTCGCCATTTAGCTGGAACATAGCCAGTCGCCAGGCAGGCACGAAAAATTCTGACCAGGTATGGGATAACCACCTCCCGAGCCTGTTGCAGCAGGGCCGGGAATATGCCATCCACTCCTGGACTTTTATACGGGGCAAAAGGATCTATAGCCCATTCTACCCTTCTGAAGGTGACCACTCTCGTAGCCAGCCTCCAGTTAGGCGTCTGGCCAGGAGGGCAGCCGCAGGGGCTGCTAACTCCCGTGTAACCCCTGAATTGGGAAAATGTGTAGTTAGCAAGAGCTCTTTTTCCCCTTCGGACTGCGTTCGCCTGCCCGTCGGAGCCACCAAAGAACCCAGCTTAATTTTAGAGTCCCTAGAAAGAGCCCTATATAATCTAGATGACCTAGGTAGGTCATCAATGGAGCTACAGAAGGCCCTCCAAGCATTTTTAGAGGCCTTTCTTGCCTCCTTCCTGTAATTCTGCTGAGCCTCTCTATAGAGGTCCCAACTATGCGGATTCCTATCTGATCGGCATTTATTAAAAAGCCGTCTCACTCCTCTTCTGAGGGATTCCAATTCCGCCATCCACATCAGATTGCCTACCCGTCTTCACAGGTCTAAGAGGGCAGTTATCCTCGTAGGCTAAGATAAGGGCCTGCTGAACCCAATGAATCACAAGCCCCAATCCAGCGTCACTTTTCATGTCCATCTCAGGACCCCTCTCCAGCCGATCCCTCAGGTCCTCTCTAAAGGAGCCCCAATTGGTGCCCCTAGGGTTCCTGATTAGGCACAACGGTACGGAGCCTCGTAAGATGAACAGAATATGTCTGTGGTCTGACAGCGAGGGCTCAGATGGGACCTCCCAGCCTATGATACTCTCTAGGAGCCTCAAAGACCCCAGGGTAATATCTATCACCTCTAATCTGCCTCCGCTACAGAAGGTGGGCTCATTTCCCCGATTTAGAATCTCCAAATTTGTAGTATTCAGAAATTCCATCAGGGCCTCCCCTCTACTGTTGCAGTTAGTGCTGCCCCATACACTATAATGTGCATTGGAGTTGCACCCCACAATAAGATAGAGGTTTTCCTTTTCACAGTAACGCACAAGATCCTCAAATTCCTTAGACGGAGGAGGATCCCCAGAATCGTAGGGCAGGTATGCAGAACATACGCCCAAGCATCGCTCTACCCCTTCCTCATTATACTTAATAAGAACTGCTACTAGGTCCCTACACGAGAATCCTGGTAGCATCCAAGCTGTCTTGTTCCTCATAAGAATGCAGGCTTGAGGTCTGTCTACCCCATTCACAGAGAACAGGGTATAACCTGGAATGTTCAAGCTCCTGATACAGCCTCCACGATACCATGGCTCCTGTATTGTGCCATGTCAATTCCTTTAACGTCTAATGTTCTAGTAAGAATTCTAGAAGCAGCAATGCTACGTTCCAGGTTAGCCTGAATAAAGGAAATGGTACTCACCAAAACTTGTTCAGCCTCCTCCAATGGACAGGTGTTCCTCCCTAGCCAGAGGGGTCTCACCCGCTCTTTGTTCAACCGGGTTCTGTTCAGCTGCCCCGCACGAAGCCTCTGAACAGGAACCCTTACTGAAGTCCCAAACTGCTGAGCTCTCCTTCTTCTCTAAATTTGTTTCTGTGTTATCCATTTCTGGTCCCACGAATTGGGGGGTATTATAGGTCCACCAAGTAGAGCCCCCATACTTGGTAAGGCTACAATACCTCTGGAAGGTTGCCTGGTATCCCAGAGGGTGCCGTTCGAGACAGACTAACCCACTGCCATTCATCCCTTAGGTATGGTACTCACACCATAGGATTGGGGATTTTCTTCAAGGTTTACTCCTTTAGATCTGCTGTGTTCTGCGTAATAGGGTCACCTCTCGTAGGATATGGTTCTTAACCATGCACAGACGGTCTTGGATGAAGAGAACTGCATTTCGCATCTTACACCCCTGGAGAGAGACTGGAACTGCCTGAGGGCTGATGATGTCACCTCTCGGTAACACGGCGACCCTGGTACAGCCTGACCAACTCTCCTTGACCCCAAGTGGTTGCCTTACTGCTCCAGCCACACGAACTTGAAGCTGGGAGGACCTCAGAGGCACCCTCAATGTTGTGGACACCACAAAAATTTGTTCCCCTGCCAGAATTTGAACCACAGTTTCTTGGTCATGCAGCCTGCAGCGCAGATGCTACAATAACTGGCCTATCCTAGCTCCCTTCAAGTCTGTTGTTACCCAGTGTGCAGCACAGCCCTTCATGAATAGCAAATAGCTGTTCACTGAGTCAAAAAATTTCTCACAGTTTTAGGAACATTCATTAAGCATTCACAAAAAGCCATAACTCATTCCTATTCTCAGCCACCTTAATCCAATCAGCAAACTCACACTTTATAAAAGATTCACATTCTCCCACTTACATCTGATGCCCAAGTGGGATCTCCAATTCAGTGTCTCCGGCCAAAATTCTGTATTGATTTCTGATGTCTCCCATGAATTCTACATGCCCTCCCCATCTCTCTCTCTCCATTTTGTAACCAAGAGATTATCTACTTAGCAGTTCACATCATTACTTCAATTTAGCACATCAGCAAATGACTCCAAACATCAACAAGTTAAGAACTGCACACAGGCAATGCAACGTTTCTGATTTATTCACTCACCTTTGTCTAATCATCTCCATAATCATAAGACATGCAGAAACAGTACATTGTTACATTTCCTTCTACAGGTTTTGTTGTAAAAATTTCTTGCTATGTTAAACAGTTACTGAGTTTACACTCAAGCTGCTTCCATGTCCCAGTGTAAAGTGCCCTGTATTTTGTCCAGCTTTGACAAATATCATAACACGTCACCACATCAAAGTGTAATTGCAGTACCAGCCATTTGGCAGTTCTCCAGCTGTCAGACATTGTGAAGCCAACAGATACAGTTCTACATCCCTTTGTTGTGAATGCATCAAAAGGACTTAACATAGGATCAGAATGGTTTCAGAGGGAAAATCAAATGCAACAGTGATTCTGGAGTTCCATAGAGAAAAAGATACACCTAACTGGAATTTTCTTTGGTTCACCACAAACCATATGATGTGTTAAACCATAACATTTTACTTTATAAATTAGATGCTTATGGAATCAGAGGAGTAGCAAATCTATGCTTTATATAAATTATTAGAACATATCAAAAAGCTATCAGGAAGCTATATTTCTGGTCTAGAGGAAATTAAACATCACATACTTCGGGGTTCCATCCTTGGCTGAATTGTATTTTTTATTATACATTTAAACGATCTTCCAATAAATATACAAAAGGCAGAGACAGTGTTTGTTGCTCGTGATGCAAATATTCTAACAGAGGACACAAATGAAGATATTTTAATCACAAAATAAATACAGTTACCAGACAGTTCCTAATATGGTTTGATGCAAATGGGAAAGAGATAAACACCAAGACAACTACAGGAGTGTCATTTCACAACTGTAAAACAATTTTTAACACCTAAAATTAAAATTAAATTAATTACAACAATTACAGGTACAGTCACAGATGTTGCCATATCTAACTCCAATAATCTTGCAAACATTTTGAACATTTTTAAACATCTCAACATCAATCATGTCTTACTCATATAAAATACTGTTTCTGAAGAACTCAAAATGTTGAATATTCTTATACACATCTTCCCAGTATACCAAGTAGTGACAACAAGAGACTTGTACATCATACCATGCATAAAAGAAACTTTATACCCATTTAAACCAGTAATACTGCGAAAATGCAGCACATTGTCAGTCTTATATTTTGAAAATGCCAACTGCAAATAATCATCAAACAATATCATTGTTACCTGTCAATATAATGTAATCATATTTCTGTGTTTACTTTGGATGTTGGCCACGGTGACCATAGTTTACACCATAATTCTGGTAACCTGGGCCATATCCTACGTGTGAATACCCCCTGATGGGACGTCCATGATAGCCCACATACTTAGACGATGTTGCAGTTTCAGGCGTTTCTTGAAATGTTTTGAGTGAACCAAAGAAGGTGGACTTTGGAACAAATGGAGGTATCTTGTCCCAAAGACTGCAAAGTGCTTCACCTATACTGGGCTCAATCTCCTGCAAGAATCAAAAAACAAAACACTTTTTTTTTTAGGTGTTCTGTATCCAACAGAACCGAATTCTTGGACAATACATATACAGCTGTCTCTGTACCTATATTATACAAACACAGTAGCAATTTCCAACAGTAACCACATAGCAAAACCTAGAGAATTTACACCTTTCAACCTGTTACATGACAGGCCTAAAAATATAGCTTGCTGTCTCTGCATTGTACTATCCAGGGGTTACAAATCTGCATTCTGAGATATCAGGCCACTATTGCAGAGGAGATCATACTGTACTGACATACTGACAAGCACAATGTCTGACTGCAAGATTCTGATAATGAGGCTACTGTGTGCATGCGCATGCACGCACACATGCGCGCGCACTCTCAAGAACAGGGATGCATAAATACCAGGTGCAAGATTGTGATGGTAACAACATTTTGTACTGTAGCGTATTTGTTGACTGTCAATAACAGAACTTGCTTCATATCATGCTGCTGGTACCTAGAATTTTGAGGTGGCTCCCAGACTTTTGGAACACTTCTGTGCCCATTGCTGTTGAGGTACTATACCAGTGACGTTTCAGAATTCACTCCAGATGAATTCAAGCCACACTGTGAAAAGGCTGATGTCACTGAATACATGATTCACAGTTGTGAAACTTTGAGAAACTGGCTGTGGAAAGCCTCAAAATTCTTAAGTTCGCATTCACAGAACAAACTCTCAACCACACTACAACATATGAATGGTGATTTTAATTTCAAAGACTTTCCACTGGCCACTGAGAGAAAAACAATATGTTTACAGCAAAATTTGTAGTGACACATGTTAACCAGGAGTTTCAGTTGTATGCTCTGAAATATCCAAGATGTGGAGTTTGAAACAATGGCCCACAAACTGTGGTTTCATTTTGTTGCAACACTCATGTTCACTATGTGCCAGGGAGAGAGAGTGTACATAGGTAACTATGAGTAACATCTCAACGAAGTGCAAACTCTACTAGTTCCCAAAATATACCCCTCATGCATTGGATTTAGCACCTAATGATAATTTTATTTTTTGCAAATAATCAAATAAAGGCATTACATTAACTTTAACAGGCAACACAAACAGCAACACAGGAACTGAACTGAACATCTCAGAACAAACACACTAAAAGTACATCAGAATTACTGTGTTCAACTAGGAGTAGCTTCATTTGCGTGGGATATTTTTTTAAAACAACAATCAGGCTTAACTCTTTGGCATCTAATGTCAGGTATACCTGTCATGCAATGTAATGCCCAAAATGCCTAATGCCATTTAATGGCCTTCCTTATGTAGCCCCATTTAAATTATGGTCTCCCACACATCACATCGGGCATTTAATTCTGGTACCAAAGGGTTAATTTGTAGAAGCATCCGCCCAATTATGTGAAGGTTTGCACAGAAAACGGACTGAAACAACAACTTGTTCCTCCAACATGACAATGCTCCATTTCAATGAACACTGTCAAGCAGTTTATAGCAAGAGACTGTTAAACATCCCCTTTATTGACCACATTGGGCTCCCAATGACTTCTGGCTTTCCACCATTAAAGTGCACCTTGAAGGGATGAAGATTTGAGGGTACCAAAGGTCTTCATAAAAATGTGACAGCAGTGCTGAAGGTTATTCTGAAGGGGGAGTTCCATAATAGTTTCTAACAGTACCAGCATCACTATGCTAAGTGTACAGCTGCTCAGGGGAACTATTCTGAAGATGAAGGTAACCTAGTGACCCCTTCATGAAGCCTTATGTCTAAAGGAACATTAGCAATAACTTAACAGCCACACCTAGTAAACTACTATGATTAAGATAAGCCCAAACACTAGGAATAGTAATGGATTCTCTATGAATGACGGCATAATTATGATTAAACCTGAGACTAAAAAGGCAGAAAATTAACAACATTTTAAGTTAATATTACCTGTCCATCACGACTTGTCTGAACTCGCCTGTTGTCATTGTATGGATTAAGTAAATGACGAGTTGCCTGAAAGGGAATGTTGGCTCGCTTAATCCACTCAACAGGGAGTGGTGGACTGAGGTTAGGGCCACTCATATCAAAGGACTGGTCTGCTGTGCCTGTCTTGCAATCTGGCTTGTCTCCGGTAAGACGTGCGTATCCCTGGAAGTGCCCACTGCCTTGGACACTAAACACCAGTACCACCTGCTTGCCCTCCTATGACATTAAGTGTCACAAAATAATGTAAACACAAGCCACAGAAAGAATTTCAATTTCAAGCTCTTTATCAACAGTATAAAGACACACCTCACCTGGTACACACGTGTCAACTTCCGTTCTGTATTGCACGTAAATGTCCAAGCACCACAACTAAGTGACGCCTCTATGGTCTTCAAGCTACCTGCTTTAATAACAAAATAGCGTGAATCAACAGGTACTGCTGCTGCAGTGGGGCTGCCAGTCATTGCTGCGTTATCCCCAGCACTTCCATGAGATGGTGTAGGAGATGGAGTTTGACTCATGTTTCCACTACCAAATGACTTGACACTCCCGGACTCTGACCGGTCACCTGTATGCATAGCACAGCACCCTTTTTGTTACCATCACTGTTCCATCCCTTGTGATTCCCACTGTATTTATAATATTATACATATATTTTAAAATGTATTAACATATTCTACTTTACTCGCTTTAAAATGAGTGTTTTTTACCCATATGTGAGAAAGACCAACAAGATGCACACTTTTCTTAATAATTTATTTCACTTAAATTATCCTTGACACATTTCAAACAAGTAATTGTTCAACATCAGCAGGAGTTTTGTACGAGCAGCCTACAGTATTTCACCATGTATCTTAAGAGGAGTCTAGTTGCTGACACAGTACAAATGATCATTTGTGTCATGTCAGCAACTAGACTCTTCTTAAGATAAATGGTGAAATACTATAAGCTGCTCATACAGAACTCCTCCTGATGATGAACAATTATTTGTTTCAAACGTGCTGAGGATAATTTAAGTGAAATAAATTATTAAGAAAAGTGTGCATCTTGTTGGTCTTTCTCACGTATGGGTATCATGATGCACGGTACAGAGAACGTAAAGTATGTATTTTACCACTACTTTCATTCAAAATTTGGGCTCCCATACTAGTCAGCAAAAAGGAAATATGGTCCCTCTGCATGTCATGAAGGTATATGGGGAAGTGGATGTAGAAATCCACAAAGAGTCAAGCAAAATTATCAACATTAAAGTATGTCAGAAGCAGTAATCACTGGACTGTCATCACATCACAACCACACCAACAAGCAAATTATCCAGTTCTATATTTCTGAAGTCCTGTCAAAAAAGCTACTTCTCACCCAAAAAGGTTGATGCTTGTGGCATAAATGCCAGATTCTTTGGAAATGTCCTCTTAGTGTGCAATTATTGAATGTGACCACACAATTAGTACCATGTCATTTTTAAGAATTATAACAAATATACTTATAAAACAGAGTTCAGCAAGTCATGTGACATGATCATGAGAAACAACTGGAAGACGAGATACTCCTGCAGCACAGACTGTTTCATTCTCATTCACTGCATATCAGGGTAACTTTAAACTAATGGCTGTCAGGAACTGTGAAGAGACAACTGAGTGCATAAGAATGAAGAAATATTGTACAGGTCAGGCTAAAATGCAGAAATGGCAGAAGGACAAAGCACAATTATTGGCTTTCCAAGCAAAGTATCATGTGAATCTAAATGTGCAATTATATAGAGAGGTGTGTTCAAAAGATTTGATTTGGAAAATTACCACAATTATTTTTCCTCTAAGCTTTCAGTCCCTAAAGGGGAGTTGTCTTATATCTGGGGTCATCTTATATATCTGGATAACTTGGATGAACAAAATAAGAGAAATGTGTGGCTCAGCCTCTCCTTCCAGATACACTTGGGCGAATATTCATAAAGTATTCTTTGCCATATGACAAAGTACTTCTTGGTAAGAAAGGATTCTAAAGTTCTTAAAAATTGCCTCAAAATGTGTCAGTGTTTGACTTGTTCATGTGTGTGAGTATGCGCGCGTGCACACGCACGTGCGTGTGCGACAGAGAGAGACCTGTTACACTCTCCTCTCACACCACCACCCCTCACATGCATCAAGCATGTGTGATCCTGTACACGCACGCATGCACGCGCGCACACACACACACACACAGCATGTTGATAATTTAATAGGAAAGTCTGGCCACTCCCAATACTAGTTATGATTTCCACAGACAATCCCCCCCACTGATCCACTCTTATATGTTCAGATGTTGGTGTATGCTATGAAATCTGTCATGCTGTTATTGCCTATTACGAGATTAACAAGTAGAAGTTTCGTGTGCCCTTTAATGCGATAATGCTCATATGAACTTTCATGAAAGTTGATCACATGGCTCAGCAGCTGAAAGACACAGCTAACAGTACTACGATCACACTAGCCTACTTTGCGTCTATTAGAAACAAAGCAGGCTAAAGACCAAACCTGAAGGTTCACACCTCCAGCCTCAAGAATTGATACTTTCAGCTCAATGGCACTCTGGGAACATTACTACCAAACAAAGTGGAATGTGGAGAATATTACAGTTCTTCATCCATTCAGAAGAACACCTTACATGGATTCAAAAGCATTTCTCACCATGATCAGCTGTCATTTTGGGTCGATATTCATACTTTTTTTGCTGTCTGAAGCCACTTCTGTTTTCAGCGAGGCCCACGAAGACATTCTCATCATGGATGTCCTCTTCTTCTGGGGTTCTCCTAGATCCTATAAAGTGAAAACACTCAGTCACTGACAAATGTGAGGAAATGAGGTCTACAAATGAGCTCACTGCTTAAGAAAAGTAATGTCAGAACAATCCAATACTTTAACCCTTTGCCACCCCTAACGTACTAAAACGTACTGGATTTAAATGACGCCTGCCGGTCTAAACGTACTGAAATGTACTGGCTGTTCTCTTCCTAAATATATGGCGTTGTGCGAACGAAATGGTAGCTCTCCGTTGCCTAACGTGATGAAATCACTTAATCCTCATATCTGCACGTGTATAACCACGATCCAAGCATAGGTCATGGAGATTCAAGTTGGAATGTTAGTCTCTGGCTGAGGGCTCAGTCGAGGTTGAAATAATGTAACCACTCAAGTTTCGTTTTTAGAATCTCGAACTGAGCAATGGTTTTTAGCTGGTTGGAGATTAGAAATTAGCTTGGGTAAGGTCGTAGAGCTACATTCTCAAGCCAAACAGGCACTCGTATGGA
>Ga0209737_10003303_pt1 | contig 11281 bp, 9 predicted proteins | sample TergutCu122P3_FD_187284 | JGI IMG/M metagenome (GOLD analysis project Ga0209737, IMG submission 187284) | Cubitermes ugandensis P3 segment gut microbial communities from Kakamega Forest, Kenya - Cu122 P3 (SPAdes) (version 2) | ecosystem: Host-associated > Arthropoda: Insects > Digestive system >...
CAGTTTTCTCTGTCAGTATTATAACACCAGTGCTCCATGCTAATTCATTCATCTGTAAATGATGCCATATAATCTTAATAGTTGACAGCATTATTCAGTAACACACTGGATACCAGTGAGTTTGTTTCTGTGACATCCACAAAATGAAGATTTTATATTGCTGTATGCTCCAAAAAGAAATGCATACTAGGTGTTCGGTGGTAAAACCCGAATAAAAGAGGCTGTTTGGAAGATGGAAGTATAGATTGGAGGGTAATATTGAAGTGGATATTAAAGAACTAGGATAAGATGGTGTTGACTGGCTTTGTCTGGCTAAGGACAGGGACCAACGGCAGGCTGTGGTAGAGGAGGAACTGGTTCGTTTGTACTTATAGTTGAGAATCCCTGTGACAGGGCTTGACCCAAAACTCCACATGAAGTGACTGTTGAGCCAGGGAGTGTAGCAGGAATTGACCCACTGGTCTTCTTAAAATGATAGCTGAAGCCTTGCTTTACTTTGGCTGGTAGCTGAGGAGCTCATAGTCCACTTGTAGTGATAATTGAATAGCCTTGTGACTGATTCAGAGGAACAGTAACTTATATGCCTAATATGTAAGATTTTGGGGGGACACCATTTCTGTAATATTTAAATTAGTAAAATACTGTAGGGTCTCGTTTTACAATAGGATTACATTCTCGAATATTTGGTTGTAAATCGAATCGTCGTAAAACGAGTACTATTTAAATGGTTTAAATTGAGACAAGTTCATGGGCCAAACAAATTAGTCAAATAATTTTATAATTTACAATATTTCTTTACATTATGACATACAGTTTCAATTTAATGAATTAGGTGTATAGAAAAATACACAGATAACTGAAAAAATGGGTCGTAAAAGTGAATCATCGTAAAACGAACTGTCACAAAACGAGACCCTCCTGTATTGTTTTTTTCCCCCTGCAGTTATCTCTCCAAGAGGAATATTTTATATATTTACCATTTTCTTTTACAGTTGGGGAAAAACAAGTGTGGGATGGACAGCTGAACTTCGGGTTTATTGATTGTGTACAGATTTTTTATACAATAATTGATTGAGAAATGTATGAATATTTTATGGTAGGAAGAACAGCTGTAGATGCTAGTAACTTTTCTTAGAAGTAGGTTTGAAAATGCTGTTATAATTATTTGTAATACGAAACAGAAAGTGTAAGTGCATAAAGTTTAAATGTGATATCTTACTACATTCTTAGATTAGTCCACAGGAATATAAGTAACTCAGTATTGGAAAATGTGTGATGTTAAAGTTTTTGGTAGCAAATTTCCATGTACGAGTATTTGCTTGACAATTTGTATGTCAGTTTGGATTGTCATACCTCCATATGTTGGTTGATTCACTGATCTGCTCTCTGGATTATTTGACAGTACTTTCTCACCTACCTTTGTTATGTGATGATAGGATGACTGTGAATGGATTAGAAAGGATATGGCAAGAAACAGACATGTCCTTTTTGAAGGTACTATGTCATTGCTTGCTTGGAGGGACTGAGCGAAAGAATATGAAATTCAGTCAGGATGTTCAGCTAATAAGCATAGAAGTTAATCTTCTCAGGTTCAAAGTGAGAGTTCTAGCAGTTTCTGTGAATAAAGTGTTGTTAACCCCATGTTAACTTTTTCTTATGAACTTGTTAATTTGTACCTTTTTGTCTTCACTGTGAAAGTCTGGCATGCTGTGCTGAGAAAGGCCCCACTTACCATGGTGTGTGTGCTTTCTGTATGAAACATGTCAGTGGAATCATTTTTCTCTTGTTCTGACACTTTGTATCATTCTAATTTGTTTACAGCGAGCTGCTATTTTGGTGCGGGTTACAGTGAGTGTGGTTATAGGTGCTATATTGATGAGTAAGTTACATATTTAATATTATACATTTCCTATGCAACTGTATTATATTTACAAATGTTCAGTATCAACTCCCTGCAGATGGCCTATAAGTCAGGCCGAAACATGTTTGAGAATTAACTTATAATAAAGAAGTGTTTTGCAAGAAGTTGGCATTGAACATTTGTAAATATAAGTTAAACGTGTTTTTCTCAGTGCTGTTTTTTTCAGTAGAGGATGATTGCCAAATAAATACAGAACATTCAATTGGTCATAAAATGGCTTGTATAGGCTTTGAAATGGTGGAAGAATTGTAGCATTGTATTATTTTGTTTAAGAGATACTGCCATTTAACAATGTGTTTACTTTCCAATCATGATAGGCAACTGTTATTACGGCTGGTAGATTGAGACGCGAAGGACCAATACAGTGGCCTCTGAAAAGTCCTGCTCTTCATCCATATGATTTCTTTTTGTGGGGTTAGGCCAAAAAGAAAGTCTCCTGATGGAAAACCAGAACACTATATTAACTGGAACAACAAATTGGAGAAACTTTTGCCACTCTTCCTCTTGATTTCTTAAGAGAAAGGGTTGAGTGTTTGTCTTCAAGGTTGCAGAAGTGTGTTCAAAAATGCTGGAGCCTTTGTTGAACTCTGAAACTGAATAGTAGTCTGTGGACTTGAAAAGTGTGCAAGAATGATAGCACTATATTGTTTCATTTAGGAGATCCAGCCATTTTACATTATGTACATTATTTACAGTCACTCTGTAGATCAATGTAACAGGCATTAAAGTGAAGTGTTTCTTTTGCTGTGCTAACAGTCAGTAACTTTGGGCAAGCCTGGGAAGTTGGTGAAGTCACAACACGTACAGCATACAAAGCAGGAACAAAAGAAGAAATCCACGCAACTGTAGGTGTCAGACTGGGACTGCGTTCATTAAATGTCACCCTGCTGCAGACAGGTTAGACATTTTTTGGCATCAAATGCCTGCTTCCCAGATACAGTACAGTATTCCCCCAACTTACATCATCTTTTCTTACAACATTTGATGCTAGACCCAATATACTAATTCAAGTGTGCATATTTGTATGTATGATGCTGAAGATGTCTTCATGTTGCTGAACTCCCATGATTGGGAGCTCACACTCAATGATCTTGGTGAAAAACCTAACCTAACCTTACGGTAAGGACCATGATGATTTTGAAGTTGACTGAGGGGGCCTGAACTCAGTGAAACTCCTTAAGTTGTTATTTCTTTGTCATATTTCACATGTTTTGTGAATTTTTATTAAGTAAAAATATGCCCCAGTCAAAATAGATGCCTGGAACCACCTTCCCCATTTTAACATTGCACTGATGAGAAAATCTGTAAATTGTCTCAACAAACATCACCAGTGTTGGATCCAGTTATTTATAACTATAGGAGGTGATTGTACATAAAAATGCAAATTGTATTACTATGTCATATTCTTTTCTTATTCAGTGAACTAGCACCTAATGTCATATGATTTTTGTTTTTTTATTGTAGAAGGTGATACAAAGTTGCCAGGAGAAAAGATTGACTATAATGAAAGATTTTGGTGGACATGGGATCAAGGACGTTTTGGCTTTGGGCCATATGGTAAGCTTGTTTTATTGACTGAAATATTAGATACATACTGACTAGAATGTTTACTGTTAGTGGCATGTGAACTTAGTGTGATATGATGACAGTGTTGCAGTCTTCATCAACAGTACACTTCATATTCTTACTCTGGCTGTTCATTTATTTAACAGAGGAAAACTGCATTTTGTTTGGTAAGTCAGAATTATTTTCAGCCTTGTCAAGCATGTGCTTATTATCCCTGTACAGTTTTCACATGTTTGTTTGGAAATGGTTATATTTAGTTGATGTACGTGGAAAAGTATGTACCCCTGATTAAGAAGAGAGCAGCACTGTCCCTGTGTGTCTGTATGTCTATCTCTTGCTTATGCAACAGGTTCAACTCTGCTAACACTGTGACTTACCATTGTATTCTGTCCCTGTGCCATTTAAAACCTCTTCATATTCTCAAAATAAATCTTGCAACATCCATTTCAACCCCTCTAATGCCAAGGCATTATTTCACGGATGTACTCATCAAAATGTCATTGGATATTTTCTGAATTTGCAGTAAAAATATTACTAGCACAGAAAAATATTTAACTTCATGGTGAACCTATACAACAATCAAAATTTAAATTTTAAAGTAAAAATGTAAATATAATTTTAAATTAACTTGTAAATTGGTCTTATTGTTTGAAACATTGTAATTTTGTATAGCCACACAAGGAAACTACTCTTTGTTTGAGAGTTTTGGAGAGAAAACCCTTACATATCACTCTTTCACTAAAACAAAAGATTATACTGTATGTAAGCTAACATGTAATAAAGATTAAGGAAAAAATTGTGAAATTGTTCAGTCTCTTAACTGAACATTTATTTCCAGCATTGTCACATACCTATGGCAAGTTCATAAAATCATAGCATCCAGACAAAAAAACCAAAGATAATACAGAGGTAGATTCTAAAACTACTGCTTTCCCTATCAAAGTGAGACTATCGCCAGCTGCCAGTGGATGAAAGACTCTGAATCACAAACATTTATGTGTGAAGCTTTAGGAACATGTTTCAAGAAGAGCTCTAGTGCTTCTTGGTACTCTGAAAAATAATACCCTCTTATCTTCATGTACAGCCACTGCAGTTAACTTTCGTAGTTAAAATTCTGTATGTATTTTTTGTTCTTCTTGTGTTACATATTTGACTTTCATAATGTTGTTGATTTAACTGCCCCAAAAGTACTAACACTATATAAATAACAAAGTTCTGTCTTATGAAGTCTTCTCTGTTCTCACACTTAATTCATTATTTAATTCATACCCATTTTACATTTAAATTTGAATCATAAAAACCTTAAATTGTCATAGCATTTTAATTGACTGTATTACTGTTTTTTAATTGACAGCGGGCGTATTGCAGCAGAGTTTTAGACAAGCTCAGAATCGCGGACTGCCTTTACCAATCCTGTGGGTTGTTGACTATTTCACTATAGATGGAGAAGGTCTTCGATATGGGCGTCACTATCGTACAGCAGGCTGGTATGCTCACATTGCAATGTGGTAAGTAACAGAGGAACATTGTAAATAAATTTGAGGCTGTGCAAATATGGAATAAATCCCTGTCAGCTCTTCAGAGTGATAGTGAACCCATATGTAAAGTATTCTAACAGTAAAGGCAAACAGTTCATTTTTTTTTTATAAAGGTTGACATTTTTGAGTCTTAGTGAATTTTGTATGTTTTATTGAACAAAACCAGTATTTGTTCAGAACAGTTTACAACCTATGGGTACAAACCAGATATTATTATTAATTATACACATATCTGTAACTGTTGCAGTCTGTTGTGTAAATGTATAAATATAAATTTCTCCTTTAGTTTTGGAGCCTTACCATTAACGTAAAGTTTATTTGTTTCAGGGCTGCTTTGCCATGTTGGTTTCTGGCAAACTTTTTGTTCATGTCAGTAATTCGATATGGAGCATATTTTACTGTGCTGACAGGTTTATTACAATTACTGGCATGTCTCTTATGGGCAGTTATCAGGAACCCAAATCCATTAATAATAATATTTGAATATGACAATATTACCACCAAGTATGGAGTAAATTTTTGGCTGACATTCGGATCAGGTGATGCATTTAAATACTTTTCTTCTTGTCCAACACTGATTTCATATTGTGAAATCTTTGTAGTGATCAGAACTTCAGAAATTTTTGGTGAAATTTATGGCGACATTGGCTGTGGGATCAATTTTTAGCATGTTATTCAATTAAGAATACATGTTCATTACAATACACCATTTTCTAAAATTCATTCTACTATGAGGAATGTCGAAACCATTTGTAACATTGTGTGTTATGACACACAGGAAGAGAGTGTGACATTCATGCTTGTGCCAAATTAGTCTTGGGTGGCTCTCTTCTGCAATCACATTCACAGCATCATAATTTGAAAATCTTATATAATTAATGTCTTTATATCAAATTTGTGCTGGAGTATTTTGTTGGTTAACATAAATATTATATTATTACATTCAGGTATGACATGTGTTGTGATTGGCCTCGTGATTGTGTTCCTTGATTTGCGGTATCCAGATGACATTGCTCTTTTCTTTGGGACAGATCCACTTGCAGATTATGAAGAATATCACCTAAGTAAGAAATCATTGTTATTGTTGTTTGAATAGTATTTATCTCCTTATCAGATAATGTAAATATCCTTAGAGGAGTTCATTAGTAGATTCACAATCTGAGCTGTGTATCATTAACGTTATGAAGGCTACATGAAGTTACAAGTAGACCACCATCTTCTACTTTTAGTGAACATACATACTGTACTAAATCAAAATACCTAAGTTTGACACAATTTGTTGTTCCTATACTACAGACAGGCCTATACAAAATTAGCATGTTTTGACTTGATAACATCAAGACATCTTCAGGTCTGGCACATAGTAATACATAAGGGGATTTTTATTTTACATGTACTGCATATGGAAGATTGAGATCTGAAACTTGTGTAGAGCTTGTGATAAATCTAGACATAAAAAACTGTGTTATTAAATGGTTGATTGTAGAACAAGCTATGAAAAGGTTTAAATGCAAGCTAAGTGTTTGTCATTTCTTTGTCTATTAATAACCATATATTACCAGTACTGTGCCTGTGCTTGTGTCTTGCATATTTGTTGTAATCTTCTTGAAAAGTATAATCACAATTTACAATATGGATAAAATTATAAGCAATGATATTAAATTGTGACAGTTATGCATTAATGCTGAAGCCAACTTTATAATTTTGAGACAAGTGTGGGTGTTTGTAATAAGAATTACTGTTCCAGTTTTAGAACTAGGCAGTATTTAGTGTCTATTACCAGTCCAGTTGATGCTGGCATCACTTGTATCTACTACTAGAGACAGCTCAGTAGTAAAAGTTGCATGTGAAATCCTAATTTGTAAGTCCCAGACACTTAGAATTAATTATGAAGTGTTACTGTATACATTTGAACTTTAGTATTAAAATGTTGTTGACTTTCAAGCTGCCAGTGAATTAGAAGGTGTACGGAAGAAAGGTGGTCATCCAGAACATGGAATGGTTGAAATGGAGGCTTCTCGTTCTTTCGCCACAGAAATAACAGAGCCAAAAACTCAGGTACAGTAAGGCTAAACATTTACTATCAGTTTAGAGTTTGTACGAAATAAAATGTAGTGTACAGGAGATACTTCTCAGTCCTTTTCAAATCTTTTTCTCGCATACCACTGTCACAATAAAAAACATGTACGTGTACCACTAGGTACTGCAAATGTTAATGCCTACTTTCAGGTTATTGGTCTTTGGGATGTATTGCTGGTTGACAGAAATCTTGAAACCTGCCAACCAGCAAAACAATGTTGCAGAAACCTCAAAGTTCACAGTTGCTACTTTTCTAATTTAACATGATGAGTCTGTATTTGTATTCAAACAATGCAGTAGTATCTTGGTATACATTCAGAAATGTTTTCTCTGCATTTCAACACATTTAAAACAACTTTAATAGTGCAGTTAATGTTCTAAATTGTAATTATTGAGGGGAAAAAATCCTGAATTTGTGTACCACCAGGCGACTGCATACCACCAGTGGCACAAGGTCCACTGTTTGAAAGCCACTGATGTATCTTGTGATGAAGATAAAGTGATTATGTTTATGACATTACAATGTATGAGCATTTTTCCTTCAAGATAATAACCAGACTGCTTCTGTACCGTGTAGTTTCTTGACAATGGTGTAATAGTCACATCATTGACATGTTTTTGGAAGACAGTCCAAAAATATGAGAGTGATGTTGTGCAGACTGCTTCTGGTGTAGTAAATTATGGTTATATCTTACTAATGGCACCAGTTTTTCTAGTTTAATACTACATATAACCCTGCACTTTAAAATTGCAGGCTGGACTGATAGATAGATTGGGCATAATGTGACAATGGGTATTTTTAAAATAGTTTTCAGGACCTTAATGATGGGCCTCTTTGCAGCCAGTCATGCTTACAGCATTTCTAATGGAAGTTCATAAATTGGCTCTTCTATCCCTCATTGTACTGTGAGGTTCCTGTGTAGCCTGACAGATACATTAACTCTGCAGTGTGGAGTGTCGAGTATACTTGCAACATGCAAGTAAAGTTTAAATATCCTTAATTACTGCTCCCACATACTGCTATGAACTGGGGTTTAAAACCACCTGCATTGAAGGGTTAATTGTATCATGCATCCCTCCCACCTTCCTACATACTTCAGGCAGAACCATAAAGCACACAAGAGGTGTAATTACACACACGCACACATAAGAGTTGAAAGTAACAGCATTTAATAATTAATAACAAACATAAGGTGCAGTAATAACAGAAAGACAAATTACAAGATGCCCCATGTGGCGGCTCATTGCCCCCTTGTTAAACAGATTATATAAACACAAAACATGTCTGGCACTAATCAAAACATGAAGCCCAGTGTCTTAACTACCCACAGGGTCAGAGCGGGGTCTCTGACATGTCTTTCTTGTAGCCCAAATGGAATTTGGAAAACATAAACTTGAACTTAAATGTAGCCAAAAGTTCCAGTTTGGAAGAAAAGGCGTCATATGTATGTGATCTGAGTAAAGATACAAAGTTTGGAGGGGAGATGGGAGGAAAGGAACTACACTGCACAAGTCACTCTGTGTCCATCTACAATATGTGCCAGAAATATATACACAGCAGAACCAAATGCTAAGTTACAGGATTTGTATTTGGTTTTGACTGGTGCAGATGCCCTCAGATATTTATGTTCATCTAAATCCAAACACACACATATGCATGCCCCTGCATATAACCTTGAACTTGTAAGTAATGTATGTCCCGGTAATAAGCATTTAGTACTGCATTTCAGACGTTTTACACAGTAACTCTTTCTGTTTACAGTTTGTATTGAAGAGGCGGACATCAGTTAGAGTGGCTCAGAAATCCCTGTTTCGAACACCAGCAGTCACTGTCACTGCAGAAGATGAAGATGAAATGCCTCTTTATCTCAATGTTCCTCATTCAGGGTATGTATGCTGCACAAATTTTCCATTGTTGCAATATTTAGAAGTAGCTCTAAGAACTATGTTTTGTTTTCTTTGTTATAAATGTCAAACATTCAGATGTGAACTCTGTGGCAAATTTCTGAAGGTAACTGAAATCTATATTATTGAGCTGGTACTCATGTCTTGTTATTGATTCAGACATTTAAATAGGCATCAAAATCCTTCCCAGGACATTTTTTTTCTAATACCTGAAAATGTGCTGAATGTGATTCTGTTTTAAAAATATATTATTGTCATACACTTAATTTATTGGCATTGTTTATATTCCTGTTTCAGATATTCACAGACAATACCTGAAGAATCGAGTGGTTCAAGTAATAACCTGTACACCTCATAAGTGAATTACAAATTGTGTAAACTATCATTCTTTTGAGGAGTGTCTCAGTATTTTGTCATTCATAACAATTGGCCTTCAGTTAGTATTGAAAATCCAGAAGTTAACAGGAATTAGCCAGTTCCATCTTCTATCTCACAACGATCATATAAGTTTGTAGTATGTAAATATTATTGTAATATTTTGGTGTTAAACCATTGATACACAGTGAAATTTTTGTGGGCTTGAGGCACTGAACACTTGTTAATACTGTGATTCACCCTCATATTCTCAAGATGCAGAACAGAGATTTTTATTCCTATGTAATAGGGGGAAACTGAAGCTAAATGGCATGTATTGCAGTAAGTATGTAATTATTTCAAACTGTCTTAAATCTTGAGCAGCATCCACAATAGCATGGTCAGCACAGTGACTAGGCTATGGACTGGATGATTCAGGGTTCAAACCCTGGTGGTGGCAGGAGATTTTCTCTTCTCCAAAAGGTCAAGACCTGCTTTGGGGCCTACCCAGCCTCCTTTTCAGTGGGTACCAGATGTTTTTCCCCAGGAATAAAGCAGCAGAGGCAAGAAGTTGACCTCTCACCTCCATCTAGTGCCAAGCCTAAGATTGTGCATGCAGTACCTCCACTCATCCAGTATGCCACCGTGGCTTGAAAAAGGATTGCTTTACCTTCTTCTGTTTTACCTCTATGGTGAGCAGTGTCACAGTTTGAAGTGTGGTCAAAACACAACTTAACGTTCCCTTTCATAGGCTTTGGCTACATGTTTCAGATTAAATCAGTCTATCATTGGGCCCTTACACAAGAAAAATAGCAGGTATAATACAAAGAATATGAACATATGGTACACAATGGTATGTGTTCTATTAAATTAAGAGCGCTTCTTGTACTCTGATTTCTTCATATCTTCTAAACTTGATTTAAATACTGTTCAGAACCTTCCCTTTCAACAGCTCTTAATTTTGCTATTGTATTTAACAGGGGTGCACAAATCCTGGGTGCCAGGTTGCCTGGGCCACTAAATTGTGACACCTAATATCTGTGGGTCTTCCATATGGAATTTGCTTCATGCAACCTGTCAGGTGCCTGGAATTTCGAGGTGACTCCTACCTCTTTGAAAAATGTTTGCACCCCTGGTATATAACATCACCATTTTTGCATTTTGGTCTAACAATACAGTCATTATTTGGTAATTCAAGGAAACCAAAATGAATACTGGAACACAAACATTGCCTGGTAGACTCAACCTAAAGTGTAAACAATTTTAAAACAAATAAACAAAGGAATATATGAAACAGTGAAAATTCATGGAAACATAGATGAAAATGTCTTTCTTCAATACTGTGAAAAATTATGGAACACAACAAACATAAATGACCTAAAATTAGAATGGAATTCAAACAATCACATAGACACTGTAATAACATCAGATGAATTAGAAAAAACCTTAAAATTAACAAAAAATGGTAAAGTCCAGAAGAAGATAATAGTAATTCAGAGTTGTGCAAGTACCACCAGAAGAGTTCATACTGAGATTACTGCAATTTTTAAATAATATATACACAAAAAAATTGTGTTCCAAATGAAGGGAAAAATGCTGTTAAGAGGGTGATTAACCTTTAAAATACCAATGTTAGATATATCTAACGCAGCCAGCAATCCCCAGTGGCCCAATGTTTAAGATGTATCTAACGCAGTGCATGCGCGACATATTTCAGCCCTGTTGATGTTTGCTTTAGCTTGAAACACAAGCTAACCCATTGGGGGGCCCAATGGAAGGCCTGGCATTCCTCAGGAGCAATTGCATCATTTATGGCGGTCCTGCTTTTGAGATTATTTATGTCCCGACTTGACCTTTGGGTATCAGCTGATGGAAGTGTCAGGCAAAATAAAGTTGACCATTGTACTCATGGTGAAAG
>Ga0209737_10003304_pt1 | contig 11280 bp, 9 predicted proteins | sample TergutCu122P3_FD_187284 | JGI IMG/M metagenome (GOLD analysis project Ga0209737, IMG submission 187284) | Cubitermes ugandensis P3 segment gut microbial communities from Kakamega Forest, Kenya - Cu122 P3 (SPAdes) (version 2) | ecosystem: Host-associated > Arthropoda: Insects > Digestive system >...
TTTTTTTTTAATGTCAGTAAATTAAGAACACTGTCAAATACAACTACAGTTTATTGAGAAACAATACATATTTTGTTTTCAGTATGGTACATGTTTTTCTAGTTTTATGAAAAACCTAATGATGGCCCGTTAGGGCCAAAACACAAAGCACATTGATTTTTTTTTAAAGTAAACTGTAGTTGTGTTTGACAGTGTTCTTAATTTACTAGCCAAAACAGCATTCATTTCATAACCAAAAATCAGTCACAGTACAAAAAAAGTTAGAATCATATGTTCACTTTATTTGGTTACTGGTGGAGACAGGTGACAAACAGTCACCACTGTCCCAAAAGGTTAAAAAGTAACTGCGTGTTGAGTGAAGTGAAACTGTTGTACATATACGTGTACAGTAGTTAATATTTATACCTTAATTTATGAAGAACAATAAAGGGAATACTTATGAAAGCAGTTCTTTATGTGTTTTTATGTCCTTGGCATTTTCTTATGTAGGGATTATCCAAGACTTGTTAATATGTTACCTACTTTGCAGTCATCTTCTCAATTATAATTAACTTTTAAATTTCAGTGGGCAATCAAAAAGTGCTTCTTGAAAACATAGAAAGTCCACTGCTGGTGTACTAGGTGTGTTGTAGTATGACCAGAGTGCCTTTAGTCATCCATTTTAAGAGGGTTCTTTTTTAAGCCTCAACGGCCACTAAATAGCAAGGGCTAGACCCATATCCAATAAGGCTGCCCGGCGGCTGGATGTGGGCTTTTGTAACAATCACATTTAAAAAATGTGAAGTTCAGAAAAAAACTTACAAAATTCACTTCTCTTTACATGCATCCATGTGTATACAGGCAGGCCCACATAAATGCCGATTAATACATCTTGCTGCCATAGTAAGGTTGTCAACAAATTACGGATTTTTGACAAAATCATCTAATAGACACATTATTCTTCAGTATAGTGGCCCTGCTTTTCAATTCATTTGGTCCAACAATTAAGGGGTTTCCCCAGGATCATTACAGTAAAGAATTTTGTTTGGCCCAAAGTCATTCCTGCACTCCTGTGACATATCACCAGTTATCCCAGATATGCTGATCAGTCTTTCCATGTTACAGCCCATAATGTGTATGATCAACAATTTGCACCCAGCTTTCCTGTGGCTACACAGTCATCCTCATTCTAAACTGTCATTCCAAAAATTTTCACACATCCTCTGATCACAAAAGCTGGATCACAGTTGATTGTTTATTGTAAACGTGCCATAGTGTTACCACTAAATGTACGCAGCTTACATAAGATTGTCTTCAGAAGAAGGAAGTAATACAAAATGCAGAATAGAAAAGACAGAGGCACTAGTAAAGATAAGTTGCATGTTTGGTATTGCCATCATAACAGAACCACTGGGCATACCCTAGTGAACGCAGTTTGATTTCAGTGGTCTGTTGGTATTGAAGAGAATGACCCAGACATTAAAACTTTCACACCAACTCTTTTCAAACAATGATACATTTTACAGACCACTTTCTTTTGTCCATTTCAGGCCTGTTTGTTTCTCTTGTTATCTCAACTTTGCCAAGCAACATGACTTACTACATGGAACCATGCATGCCACATGGTTCTGGGTGGTATGTGCCCAGGGTAGTTTCTCTCGTACTATGGTGGGCTAGTGTGCAGTACGTTGAACAGACTGGTTTCTCAGTTGCTGGACAAGCGGGAAGAGTAGGGGTTAGCTTCATGCCAAGGCTTAGCATCACCATGCTAAAGGAGTGTGGCCTGGGTGTCAAGCATGATCAGATGCAGCCATGCTGTGCTCCACTATACGGGCCAGTCAGCTTCTTGCCACAGGAGAAAGACTCCAAAGTGATGTTCATGACAAGGAGAGTGCTCCATACACACAAAGGAATAGACACGAGTGAAACATGCATGTTTTGTATGGAGTGGCAATGAGCAGACAACAGCTCACTGTGCTGCTTACGAGGTAGGACTGAGTAGAGGTAGTGCGAGGTGAAGCCATGCAATAATGAGGCAGGTGCTGGAAGGCCAGAGGACAGAACAGAAGGGCAGACATGCTGATTAATAACTGGACCTGGAACTGTTGCTGCATAGACCATGAGATCCTGCAAAACCCCCCCCGTTATTTTGTATAACGTAATGTTTGTACTTAGTATTCCAGCTGTAATGTGTAGGTTCATAATATTAGTACACATTAATGTTGTCAGTTTAGAAGGTACTTCCCTGGGATCCCACTTTAGCTCATTGTAAGTATCACTTCTAAGAATGTATTCCTCTTGTGTTAAGCCTGAATGTTGTTATTTCATTACTCACCTCAATCTGTATCCTTAGTTAGGTTCCTGGAAGAAGGTAAAGGTAAAGCAGTCCTGTTACAGGCCTGGAGTGGCCCAGAGGGTTCCAGGAAGTTAAGGTTCCCAGATTTCATCACAACAGCACAGGATGGTGGTAAGGTCAGCCTTTTGCACTGGCCACCTTTACCCCCAGGAAATACACCTGGTGCTCATTTCTGTTAGAGGCTCAGTCGACCCCAGGGCCATAGTGTGACCGGAAGGATTATGTCACTGAAAAATTCCAATGACACCATTGGGAATCGAACCCATGACCTGCCGGTTTGTAGCGCAGTGCCTTAACCACTATGCAAGAGGGGCCCCAAAACAAGGGCAGGCATGCTCCTTTGGTCCGTTTTCAACTTACGTTCTTTGAACAGGTATGAAAATTCGTTCATTCAAAACATGTAACATGAGTGTATTCAGTATCAGTGTTGGGAATAAGAAAAGTATAGAACTAGAAAAATGTATGTTTAGGGTTAGTCATGAAAGGGTTAACATCTCATCAAAAGCCTTCAAATTGATTTTATACATACCACAGAACTAGTAATTACTGCATTACTTTCAGAACTAGCACCACAAATTTAATCAAAATACACTTATAACTGTACAATATATATTTCATTTGTTAAATATGAACATATGCTACACTTGAATATGTTTCATACTCTAGCCACAGATGAGACTCTGTTCCATGGTTAACTAAGGAACTGTTCTGTGTATAAGATGACTAGGAAGAAACACTTCGGTGTTGGTTCCCATGACGATAAATGTTCTGCTTAACAGCAAACAGCATCCCCTTACAAAATCCGATCTCCCCTGTTAAAACAGATATACTTCATGATTTACTACAACATACTTATGAATGGAACACAAGAACAATTATATACCCATCATATAAACAAGGTCTACAAAATTTAGTTCTTTTAATATACCTATATAACACAGACCTTGTTTGCATTCTAAATGGCATCTGATGGATAATCCCTTGAATTTCAGGCAGTCAGTCAGTCAGTCACCTAGTGAATTCCAATATGCAAAACCTGAAATACTGGAGCTACTGTTCTGCATATTTCACTGGCCTTGAATTTAGAAACTTACTGCTCCAAATATAAATGCACTGTAAATGTAAGATCCTAGTGCCTTTAGCTTTATTTGCCTTATACCTCATCACATATGTCAATAAATGTTTCAAGCATAAGTTGACCTTACAGATGCCAATACCTTGTCATGTATGTGTCTCACACAGTGTGCTGTTTTCGATAAATCTGAGAGTTCAATGCCAATTTCATGTAATGAATGCATTATAGGTGACTGGTATTCATGAACATTAAATATTCTAAGAATGTCCATTGTGGACCTCCAAATACCAAATTTTATCTCAGCTTGTTCCAGGGTTTTGGAAGTCAAACATGCAACAAGGAACAAGTCTTATAGGACACATGAGCTTGTCAGTACTTACAAGAATTCTGTGATTAAGCAGTAGTTGCAATGCCACACAACTGGTTATGATGCTGTGGGTCTGTAAGGCTCTCCAGCATGAAAGTGGCAAGATCACATTTAGCTATTGTCCGTCCTGGTGAGGAACCATGACTCACTGTGTACTTCCCACTGGGATTATCTATTCACATAAGAACCACATCTATCAGCACATTTGTTAATTATTTACACCATGCCTCAACAAAATTGCCAGGTGCTGTATGTGGGCCCTAAGGAGCTAGCAGACAATAAAAAACCACAATTAAAATGCATTATATTTAATAACTGTGGTCATAGACAATTCACTTATGAAGAGATCTCAGAACCGTTATGTCTGCATGTCCAGTACCATTTATGTGTGTGGTATGTAACATCATTCAGCTGGTTTTGACTCCTTGATAAATTCAAACCATGTGTACAATATGTCATTCATCTCATTTGAAACAGGAGGTTGATATCTGTAATATGTGAAACATACAATGTACTGACTGGCTGTGATCCACCTCAAATCACTAGAACTGCACTTCACAAACCTCATAACTTCCTACCCAGTTAAGATATTGGGCCAGATCCACATGAAAGGACATGATCTGATCAGAAAGATCCTTAGCAGTGTGTGAGGTAACACACAGTCTGTCGAACAGGTGTCTAGACCCATAGTTTGTAGATTATAGTGATTTTTGTTAATACAGCTGTGGGAATATTCAAAGGAAACTTATGGTAGTTAGAAACAACGGGTATTCTTAAGAATTAGAGCACCTGAAAATCAGAATGTACAAAACATAATACCTATCCAGTAATCTTTAAGTGGTTCATCCCCGCTGTGTGCGATTACAATGTCAAATATCAAATGATATAAGATGGGTAAGTCAAAACACAACACTTTATTAAAGTGTAAGGTGTCAAAAGATAGACAACATGTTTTGGCCCTTTTTCTATAAGGCCATCATCAGGTCTGACATGGTGAACTGAAGAGGAAATCACAATGTTACAGAGTACATATATACATAGTATGCTATGACTAAGAGGTGAGTGTTAAACGAGATCTCGTTTGTCTTAGTGAGGTATACATAAAATAAAATATAAGTATCTGGTCAATAAGTGACCATGGGCCATAGGACGGACGTAGTATATAGTATATAGCTGCTGCTCAAGATCAGCTGCTTTCACAATTCAGCAGAACTCAGGGGTGCCCAGTGTTAACAAAAGACATGTTCATAAAAATTGTCCAGAAAGTAATATATGTAAAATTATCCACATTTTATTAATCAAAGGGCTTTATTTTATGACATTTTGAATTCAACGGTTTCAAATTAACAAGTTTTTACTGTGTAAGCTATTCCACATATTTGCATAATACAGTACTTCACTCTGACCTGTCAAATGTGGAGGCAGAACAGCAACCCATTTCAGTCCACTTGCAACAAGACAGTCCAGCATGCGTTGATGATCTGCATTCAGATCATGGAATCTTGTTGGTACCTTTTCTGGTTCATAAAATAGGAATGCTGTAACATAAATAATGCTATGCATATGCATGCCATAACCAGACCACTGAAAATGCATGTAATTATTACAAGATGTCCCCACCAACCTGATAAACAGACTGAAACACATTCTATCTTGTTTTCTTTCATGGCTTCAATAATGTTCTTCATACCATCCGATAAAACTGTAGTGGGACCTGCAAAAAAGAAGCATATGTAAAATAAACCAAATTATTGGCAAAAAATAAACTACTGAAATTCATGTTGCAGTTGACTGGTTAGGAACTACCATTATTTGGGAGACCCTAGGTTTGATTCTCATCCTGAAAGCTAGTTATACTGCGGTTTTCTGTAACCTTTCTTAGACTTCCATGCAAATAGATCTAAAACAGTTCACAAACGCTTCCATTCGATCCTCTTTAATCTGTACAGACTAAAAAGCAGTGTTAAATAAGACAATCAATTAGCGTTACATAAACATATGGACACTTAACAACACCAAAATCAAGACAACATTATACTGCTGATCATCAACACAAAGATCTGAAACATTATGCAGTTCCAACTCCAACACAGTCTTCCTGGACCCAGGTTTCCATCTTTTTCATTGGCCCTATTCTTACCTGTTTTCCCCTCAGAGCAAATATGTAGGTTATTTTTATGAACATATGTTTTCAGTTTCCTCCACATGATCATGCTAGTTCCTCTTATAGTTTATTATATTTCTAATGACTGAAAATATATTTACTTGCTCTCTTATGTCTTGATTGTGAATTGGAACAGATCTTTCATGTTTGGTTACGGAACAAGAAATCTCATCTCTGCTGCTTCTGTTCATATAGCAGTGAAGAGTCCAGCATTCTGACCCAACAAACAGTGTGGGCACAGCCATGCCTTCATATAATTTCAAGAATGAACTCTGTTCTCTTTTCCCAATAGTGATCTTTTGAAGGTATCACACAAATATTGAAAAGGTGTGAATTTCATATCTAGGTACTGGTACTCAAAATATAAGAAGCTACAGTCACAGCCAGAGAATATTATTTATCTCTCCAATTATTCTGTCCTCCATTTGGACCTCTGCCCTTATAAAAATTAAAAACTTCAAAAGATATAATTTCCGTTTTGTCTTGAGATTAAAATTATAATTTCTGGCTATTCCATTACTGCTTACATACGGTGCTCCTTCAAGGTTACCCTCATCCTCATCAGTAAACAGTTAGTTAATTACTGCACTATTACTGTTCTAAGTTCATTCTGCCAAGTTCTGAGGGCATCATGTACACAAACAATACGTGTGTATGTATGTGTGCATGGTGGGAAGGCAGAGGTGGGCAGATGGGATTTAGAGGTGCTCAAGTATCTCTGGCTATTCATGATTTTCTAAAATTAAAGTCATCACTGTGTAAATATTAACTTACCCAAATCATTACGTGTACCCAATGTAACTACAACAGCATCTTGTCCTTCAACAGTCTGTTGTACATCTGCACTGTTTGTTACATCTCCTTGAATAATTTCAATATGGCTTTGCAGGTGTTCTGGTAGCTTGGAAGGATCCCTTACCAAAGCTCTTACCTGTAAGCCTACAAAAAAAGAATATCCTACTTATCAACTTCCATAATGGGGACATGACTGGCTACATGAAAGCTGTTACACTCAAAATTTTCCAAACTTAATTACTAGCCATCAGCACATCTATCACTCTATCTCAAGTCATCCACAACTAAAAGAATTTGTCTGTTATACTTTTCACTATTTCCAATACTGTCAAGTACTGATAGTTATAAAAATTATTATGACATTCCAAGGTGCTGGATTTTTAAGCACATAACGTCAATCTAAATAAAAATATGAACATGCTGAAAATGTGAGTTACAGTTTAATTTTCAGGATAAAATGTTAAGTCATTCAGGTAGGTTGGATCTGCTGATGTCAATTTCTCCTTTAAATATCTCAGTGGTGATGGATGTGGCATCATGGCAACATTATGAGGTAGGGGACATATATCCTACTCTCTTCTTTAACCAGAATATGGAAAAGACAGATTGACAGAACTAAAAGCCTACCTATCCTGTTACATATTCCTCTTGCCCACTTTGGTACATATTTTATTCACTACATGGCAGGCTAAACTACTGCTGCTCGAACTGTAGTAGGGGAAGACAAAACTGAATTCTGTACGGGTGAGATGTCCAAGAATTCACTTTACAAAGAAACTCTTTAGCATGCCCACAGTTTCCCATGAATGTAATTATATGAATGTAGACATATGCAAGATCTTTAAATACATTATACCCTACAACAATTGACATGTATATGTAACACCCCTTTCAATACTTATTTTTTAAAAATGTCTATGTGTAACATTATATTTTATAATAAAATAAGCAGCATCTAATAGAGCCTTAAGGTTCTTTGCCATATTCACAGTTGACCAATGACCATCCCTATTCTGGGCCAAATGAATGCAGTACACTTGCACCCTCCCAACCTATACCCTCAAGATCCATTTCAATATCATCTTACTGCCTGCAGCTACATCATCTAAGTGGTCTACTTCCTTTAGGTATTGTAACCAAAGCTTCATATGCATTTCTCTTAACTCCCATGTGTCCTAAATGTCTGCACATTATATCATTTTCATTTCATAATCCTTATAATGCAATGTCTTGCATCACTGTGCTGACATTATACTCATGTTCCAGGGAAACACCACTTTATTGCCAACAGCAGAAAGTGACAATAAGAAGCTAATTAAACTGTTCAAATTGTTGTCTACTATTTTCAGTGTTGCTGACTGTTGCAAACAATGCATACACATTAGCTGACAATTATCACAGTTAAGTGGTTCACCATCTCCATAAAGCAAGTTTCAGGACACCTCATATGTGGCAAAATTACGAAGTTCCTCAGTATGCAACTTTCTCTACCTGCTATTACTGCCTCCCTCCCAGGTCCAAATGTTCTCAATGTTCCATTCTACAACAACCATGGTCCAGTCCTGTCCCTCAATGTAACAGGCCAGTTTCACGAACATAAAAAGCAACAGGCAAAATAGAAGTTTTGTTTTGTATATTTTAATTTTCATGATTTTAGGAAAGAGACAATTCTGAAGTCATTCTAGCACGATATGAACTACGTTTCGTTTTCTCTGCATTTACTTCTAGGCTATCATGCTTACTAGCAATTAATAGTTTCCGTGTCTTTATGATATTTATGATCTCGCCCAACACAGACCAGAAACTGAGGTATACTGCTAAATATAGATGACTGATTACCCCTTTTCCTCTATATTTTTAAGGCAATGTTGAAAATATTGGGGATAATATAAGCACATATATTAGCCAATCCAAACAGCAAATGTATGAAACGCTGCAAGCGAGGCACGAATTAAAACCCTCGCCAACTCGGTATTCTTGTAATCGATTTGTCCGGATATATGGAATATACATTCATACTCTTTTACAAGATCATCTCGCGCGGAGACTGATGCACGAAAGTACAATAGTCGACTTCACTTTTACTAGTCTTATTTACGCCACTTATCGTATTCATTATAATGCTCTCAATAAAGGCAAACAAACGCCGGATATGCAGAAGAACACATTAACATTACACCCCTATCAACACAGTTTAAAAAATCATGCCTTTTTTCAAAGCTACTTCCGTTGCATGTAGGCCAACACCACCTGTAGCCCCAAAAATCGCTATTCTTTTCATTATATCAGATTACGTGACAAACGATAGAACAAACAAATCCACAAAACCGCCAAGTCACGCCCCTTTTCTACCGATTGGCACAATCGAATAGAAATTATCGATTGCAGAGTCGATTGCAGAGAACTATTAAATACTTTGAATGTTTAAAAAAAAACCATCGTATGAAATTATACCCCTAGCCATGGTATTTTTAAAATGCAAAAAAGGGTTCTTAGGATACTAATGGGAATTGGCTATAGGGACTCCTGTATAGAATTATTCAAGGAGGAAAAAATCTTAATTCTCCCATCACAGTATATTTTTTCCTTGCTACTTTTGATTATTTCTAATATGAGCCTTTTTGTGCCAAACAGTGTTTACCATGACATCAACACCAGACAGAAAAACGACTTGCACGTACCACATGCACACCGGACTATGTATCAGAAAGGAGTCCTATACTCTGGTATTAAAGTTTTTAATGCCCTCCCCTCATCAATCAAAACTATATCTGACAACCCCAAAAAATTCAAAACTACTTTAAAGCGTTATTTGTTATCCCACTCCTTCTACAGTGTAGACGAATTTTTTAGTGAGTCAAAACCTTAACACATCCTATGTTTGCTTTTTTAACTCACACTGTATGACTGTTTAAGCTCCATTACATCTTTTAGAACTATTTGCTACTTACTGTATTGCTGTATACCTCAGCTCTCGCCTATCTTAATAGCCTATAACATTGTATTGTACTATTATATTTTATATACTCATAATTGACTTATCAATTGTATAATTTATAAATATGTATGTAATCTCTTTAGATTTACAATCACGTTGTTATGAATATTTCTGTTTACCCTAGAAAGTATGAAATTTGTATTCATCCCATGTTACTCATTGTTTCTTTCTATGACAATTTCTATATCCTATAGGTTATTTAACCTTGTATGGTTTAACTGAATGCATAATAAGTCAATCAATCAATCAAGATCTTTTGACCATGCAAGCCCCACCACTATGTCAAAGTAAGGATACCATCGAGGGGAGAGTGTAGTTGATATTTTGTTAAATTTTAAACAGGAAGCTTCTTATGACAAAAAGAATACATTCTTTACACTTGGAGAGGAATTAAAACTTGGGGCATCAGTTAATGTACTTAATGACCAATAACCATCAGAAACAAATTCTGCACTGTCTAGGTTTTTCCATTAACCTCAGTCTGTTGTGCCATATTTTAGGCTGTCACTGGCTTCTCACCAGAGCCTGAATTTGATTTCTGATGGACAAAGTGACACTGGGACATGTTTTCTACCAAGTTCTTCCATTTCACCCTCTCACTATTCCATCAGTGCCCCACTATTGACACTATATAGTCTTAAAAACTGACACGGCTACTCAATAAGACACTTCGACAGCAAACCAGGAAGGAATGGAATTGAAGGGGGCTTGTTAGCTTCTGTTTTATGCTAAAGAGGTTAACTCATTAGGTGAAAACATATATACTGTAAGAAAAATTCATACACTGTCACTAGTATCTGTTGATCTAATTGTTGCAGGCAGAAAAGAGGTGAAAGTAAAGTTTTCCCCATGGTTAGAGTATGCAGTATGCTGTAAAGGCATGTGGGCAAGTAGGGTGTAGCTCCTTGACATCAGATTGAAAGAAGGGTCAGCTTCAAGTTCTTTCTTCTACACTCCTATGCAAACACTCTTCACTATGCATTACATAGGAGGAACTGTGGCCACCAGAGCCACTCTGGACCCTGTTGAAAAGAAAACAGTTTCTGGCCCCTGTTATGGATTGAATATTTGTTACTGAATCATCAGCCCATAAACTTGTCACTTTACTGACTGAAATATTGTGGCTCCCTACATGCAGAGCTAACTAAATTAATGTTCAGGTCTCATCACCAAAAAAATTATATATATTGCCTTGTTTGGAAGGATTTATAAATAATAAATCCTTCAAAATGTGGGAAGGTTCAACTATTGGGAATAAAAGCAACAAATGAAAATTTCACTCAAGAAGAAATTAAAGAAAATTAAATTCAGGGTAGGTTGTCTTTTTATTTGCTATAAAAAGCTGCAAGTTCACCACCTGGTTTCTGTGGTGTGAGACTTGTTCTCTCACATAATGGCAAAGACATCAATTAAAGACATTTGTAATTGTAATTGTAATTTATTTGCTGTCTATAAATCCAATTTAGGATACATTCCTGTGGATGTAGACATTGTCATAATTGTATCATCTAACAAAGTATTCACAGAGTCATAATAATTTGGGCTA
>Ga0209737_10003305_pt1 | contig 11277 bp, 9 predicted proteins | sample TergutCu122P3_FD_187284 | JGI IMG/M metagenome (GOLD analysis project Ga0209737, IMG submission 187284) | Cubitermes ugandensis P3 segment gut microbial communities from Kakamega Forest, Kenya - Cu122 P3 (SPAdes) (version 2) | ecosystem: Host-associated > Arthropoda: Insects > Digestive system >...
AAAGGTTTTTAAACACACAAAAATTATTTTCTTAAAAATTTTGCCATTTCAAAAAAAAGCAGTACCTTTGCAGTTCGAAAAATTATCCATATGAGTTTAAATCCTCATTATCAAGAATTTAACGCTGTTTGCAGTGAATTAGCCCGCGAAAAACAGTAGCCCACTTGGTAAGAAAAAGAAATTAAAATTTATTAATTAAAAATAAAAAATAATTGTGGATACACTAAGTTATAAAACAATTTCTATCAACAAGGCGACCGCTCAAAAAGAGTGGGTTGTGGTTGATGCTAATGATTTGGTACTTGGACGTATGGCATCGAAAGTGGCGAAATTGCTGCGCGGTAAATACAAACCAAGTTTTACGCCGCACGTTGATTGCGGTGATAACGTGATAGTTATCAATGCAGACAAAGTGCGTTTGACAGGCAAAAAATGGACTGACAGAGTTTATTACAGTCACACGCTCTACCCCGGCGGACAAAAGGAAACTACGCCTGCGGAAATGATGGCGAAAAGCCCCGAAAAACTTATTCGCAAAGTTGTGAAAGGTATGTTGCCCAAAAATGTTTTGGCAAATGCTATTATCAACAATCTTTATGTTTATGCTGGTTCTGAGCACCCACACGCTGCGCAGCAACCAAAAACTATTGACTTAAATTTAATTAAATAATCATTATGGCAGAAGTAATAAACGCGATAGGAAGAAGAAAAGCGGCTATTGCCCGCGTATTCGTTCAGGCAGGTTCGGGAAAAATCGTTATCAACAAACGCGAAATTGATAATTATTTTCCTTCAACAATATTGCAATATGTTGTACGTCAGCCACTTAATAAAGTTGATGCAGCAGAAAAATATGACATCAGAGTAAATCTTGACGGCGGCGGTTTTAAAGGACAGGCAGAGGCATTGCGTTTGGCAATCGCTCGCGCTTTGGTTAAAATTGACGAAACGCTCAAACCCGCTCTGAAAGCAGAAGGTTTCCTCACCCGCGATGCTCGCGAGGTTGAACGTAAGAAACCGGGTCAGCCAAAAGCACGCAAACGTTTCCAATTCTCAAAACGTTAATGTGTTTTTCAGACACAAGAACAAAGAGCCAAGAACCAAGATTTTTTTCTTGGTTCTTAACTCTTGTTAAAATAGAGTTTGATTTTTATTAAATATAGAAATATGGCATTAAATTTTGAAATAAAAGATAAAACTTTTCGACATTCTGCGGGCTTTGGCAAGCGAATAGAACATTATATAGTAAGTTTAATGTTGAAAGAAGGGTTAGATGTTTTTTTGCCAATGGTTGATGATGATGCTATTGATGCTGTTGTCAAAAGACCAGATGGACAATATGTTGAAATACAAATTAAAGCACGTTCAAAAGATGCAAAATTTGGCTCATCTGCTCAATTTTCTGCAATTACACACGAATATAGAAAAAATTATTGGTTTGTTTTTTATTCGGAAAAAATTGATAAAATATTAATAATGTCATCAAAAGAATTTATTAAAGAAGCAAAACAAAATAAAAATAAAGAAGAAGCGAAAAATGCAGGCAAAAGGCAAATTTGGTTTAATGGAAAAAATACAAAAGAAGAAAGAGAATTTATAAAAACGAAGTTTGAAAAATATGTGGTTAAAAATTTTGATAGAATATTAAATGATAACCCTGATAAAGAATGATAACAAAAGAAGAAATAAGAGAAGAAATTCGCCAAATGGACAAAAATAAAATCTTTTGGGAAGAACAACAAAAAAAAGTTGAATATTTAAGAGGTTCGGGTTATTAATCATTAAATTAGTAAAAAAAAAATAATTCAAAATAAATGTTTAGTATCTAAATTTTCAAGACCTTTTTTAATTAATAATTAAATTGCTACTTGGAAATTGGCTATTACGCTAAAAAAGAATGTAATCATTAAAAAAAATCAAAATGTATCAAACAAATTTTCAAGAATTATTAGATGCAGGTGCTCATTTCGGGCATATGAAACGTAAATGGAATCCGTCAATGGCGCCATATATTTTTATGGAACGCAACGGAATTCATATCATTGATTTGCACAAAACGGTTGCGAAAATCGATGAAGCGGCAGCAGCAATGCGCCATATAGCAAAATCGGGCAAAAGAGTCCTTTTTGTTGCTACAAAAAAACAGGCAAAACAGGCAGTTGTTGATGCGGCTACCGAAGTTGGAATGCCGTATATCACAGAGCGTTGGGCGGGCGGTATGCTCACCAATTTCCAGACAATTCGCCGTGCGGTGAAGAAAATGGGCGCAATCGACAAAATGGCTACTGACGGCACTTTCGACAATATGTCAAAAAGAGAGCGTTTGCAAGTTCGCCGCCAAAGAGAGAAATTGGAAATCAATCTCGGCTCTATCGTTGATATGACACGCATTCCGTCAGCACTTTTTGTGGTTGATGTGATGAAAGAACATATCGCTGTGACTGAGGCAGTTAGATTGGGAATTCCTGTTTTTGGAATTGTTGATACCAACTCAAACCCAAATGGTATTGATTTTGTAATTCCTTGTAACGATGACGCTACAAAAGCGATTGAGATTATTCTCAAAGTTATGGTTGATGCCATAAAAGAGGGCACAATGGAACGCAAAATGGACAAAACAGCAGAGGAAGCACAACCTTCTGAAAATTTTGAAGTAAGAGAAAAACGCCAAAGAGCGCGCAAATCTGACAGACCAGAAAGACCTGCAAGGGAAGAAGCCCCTGTGGCAGAATAATTCAAAATTTAAGATTTAAAAATTTAAAATTTACTTCGGCTTTTCAAGTCAATTTTTAAACTTTAAATCTTAAATATTAAATCTTTAAATTTTAAATAAACAAAAATATTATGGCAGTATCAATGGCGGACATTACAAAACTCCGCACAATGACAGGCGCAGGAATGATGGACTGCAAAAACGCTTTGACAGAAGCAAACGGCGATATTGAAAAAGCAATAGAATTAATTCGCAAACGCGGACAGGCAATCGCAGCAAAACGCAGCGACAGAGATGCAGCAGAAGGTTGCGTTTTGGCAGGTGTGAATGGCGATTTTGCAGCAATCGTTGCTGTAAAATGCGAAACCGACTTTGTGGCTAAAAACGCTGATTTTATCGGTCTTACACAAAAAGTTTTAGATGCAGCGTTGGAAAATCAACCCGCAAACGCAGACGCTTTGCTCGCTTTGACTATTGACGGCAGAACTCTCGCTGACCTTATCACAGAGCGCAGCGGCGTTACAGGTGAGAAAATGGAACTCGGTTATTACGAGTTTGTAAAAGGCGCATCTGTGGTTGAGTACATTCACACAGGCAACAAACTTGCTACAATCGTTGCTTTTGAGCAGGCAGGCGTAGAACGTCAAGTTGGTCGCGACATCGCAATGCAGGTGGCTTCTATGAACCCTGTGGCTCTGAACAAAGAGAGCGTGAGCGAAAAAATCGTTGCACAAGAACTCGAAATTGGCAGAGACAAAGCACGTGAAGAAGGCAAACCCGAAAATATGCTTGACAAAATTGCTCAAGGTCGTTTGCAAAAATTCTTCCAAGAAAACACTTTGCTTTCGCAATCATTCATCAAAGACGGCAGCATTACTGTTGAGCAATATGCAAAACAAAACAACGCAATGCCTATCGAGTTCAAGCGTGTTACGTTGAATCAAGAGTAATGTTTATAAACAAAAACAATGGTTTTCCATTTCTGAGAACCATTGTTTTTATTTTAAATTTTTATAGAAATGAAAAGAATATTTATTTTGTTTAGTATTTTATTTATTTGCTTTTCCATAAAGGCGCAAACAAATGAGTTCGCGCCAATTGGTGCAATGTGGAACTACGAAAGCGGCTATGAGTGTTACGATTCTACACAGCATTTCTTTATTGTTGAAAGAGACACCATTGTTGCAGAGAAAAATTGCCGACTGATACGCAATCAACTCTCTAATAAAGAAGAAATTATGTATGAAGAAGACGGCAAAGTTTATTATTATTTCCAAAATCAATTCAGAAAAATATACGATTTTTCAGTGAATGTTGGCGATAGTGTTGAACTTGAGTTTAAATCTATTACTCGCTATCCGAATTGGCCGGAGCCGTTTATTTTAGATACAACATTTATTGCTTTTTGCAGAGTTACAGATGTAAAAACAACATTTATTAATGGCGTGGCATTAAAGGAAATCACTACGAGATTTTCAGTAACGTATGAGCCAGAACCAGGTTATGTTTTGACAGGCAATGTTACGTTTGTCTACACAGAAAAAATTGGTATAAGACGATTTTATTCGTTGAGTTTTGCAGGTGAATTTATTCCTTATGTATGGTATGGTATAGGCGGAATACCTGAAAATTATTACAAGTTAAAAAGTTATCAAGATTCTGATATTGAATATTTTGTTACGCCGCAAGGTTGTGGTCCGTATAGTTTTCGTTTTGTGCCTGTCGGTACGGAATGGAATTATGAAAGCGGCTATGAGTGTGTTGATTCTAAACAACATTTATTTGTTGCTCAAAAAGATACTATTGTTGGCGGAAGAGAGTGTAAATTTATTCGTAATGAACTTGATAATAAAGAAGAATTCATATATTACGATAACAACGGCAAAGTCTATTATTATTTTAAAGATAGATTCAGAAAAATATATGATTATACTGTTAATATTGGCGATACTGTTGAACTCGAATTTAAAGCAACATCTACTATTGGAGAATATACAACAGATTTAGATACGACATTAATTATACCCTGTATAGTAGAAGATATAATTAAAGATGGGCGTTATGAAGTTAAAACAAGTTGTTGGGTAACGTATGAACTTGAGCCAAATAATTTTGTAACAGATACCTTTACTTTTAGATACTCTGCATACTCTGTATTAATTGGCGCTGAACGTCTTGACTATGCGGCGTATATTGCAGGCGAATTTATTCCTCAAATATTGCGCGGTGTTGAAAAACTTCCCGAAAATTATTATAAATTGAAAAGTTATAAATTTTATAATAGAGAATATGTTATTAATTATGAGGATTCCCCCTGTGAACCGAATTCTATTTATGAAATTGATGATAATAATGTGCAACTATTTGTAAATAATAAGGAAAAACAGATAGTGTTTAACAGCGATTTACAAAATTTAGATATAGAAATATTTAATGTGCAGGGTATTTCGCTTTTGAAAAAGCATTTTGCAAATTCGGCAAACGGCGTTTTGGATATTTCCAATTTGCGTGCAGGAGTGTATATTGCTGTTGTGCGCAGCAATAAACAACAAGTTATTACTCAAAAGATAGTTTTATTTTAATGTTAATTTTGTTTTACTTTGTATGATAATTAAAAAGATATTTAACGTATTTATGATGCTGTTGATAGTAGCAGCGAATGCTTTTTCTCAAAATTCCGCTTGCTTATTAAAAGTTGCAAATATAGAAAAAGCAAAACAAATTGAGAATAATGGCGGGATTTTGTTGAACGGCAAGTTTTATGAACTGGTTCCAAGTTATCCCGGCGCTAAAACACCCGAACTTTTGTTGTATTTTGATGCTGTTTTAGAAGATGACAATCAGGTAAATATATTACAATCCAAATTAAAAACGGTAAGCGATATTGTATTTGAAAAATCTTATGAAAAAGCGCGTATCTTGACCTGTGAAAATCCTGTGCCTTACAATGATGCGGAAGTACTTGGTGCCCATATTAATTTTTGGGTTTATGAACAAACAAATCTGCAATGCGCTTGGAGCGTTACAACAGGTAATCCTGATATTGTAATAGCCATTTGCGATACCGATTTTGATGTAAATCACGAAGATTTAAGAAATCAGTTTGTGTCACCTGTTTGGGGACCTGTATCAGAAAATCATCCTCACGGAACAATGGTAGCAGGAGTTGCCGGTGCCGAAGTTAATAACGGCAAAGGTATTTGCGGAGTTGGATACAACTGCAAACTAGCGGGCTACAGGTTTAGAACTGTAAATGGAGAGGCAGAGAGTGGGAATACAGTTAAAAATGCCATTTGGCAAGCTTACTTAGACGGGCGTCCCGTTATTAATGTAAGTGTTAATGTAACAGGTTTAGAATATATGGCTGCAGAAGAAATTACAGAATATGGCTCTACGCTTGTGTTAGGTGCAGGAAATCGGGTTGGCACAAGTTGGCACGGAGATATTGCAAATATTCCGGGAGTGATTGCTGTTAGTGGCATTAGCGGTGCCAGCGGTGTTAGTGATGGTTGGTATATCAATGAGTATGAACGCGCTCCCTGGGTAGATTTATGCGCTCCGGCAATACACGTGCCTGTAACTCGTCCTAACAATAGATATTGGTTATGGGAGTCGGGGACATCAATGGCTGCCCCTTTTGTATCTGGAACTGTTGCACTTATGTTATCTATTAACCCTAACTTAACTCCTGCAGAAATAGAGACAATTATCAAAAACACTACTAAACCGATTACGAATGCAAATTTATATCCCGACTCAGTAGGAACAGGTTGTTTAGATATTTACGCTGCGGTTTTAGAAACACAGCGAAGAATATTACCTCCTTCCCCCCTTCTTATACGCGACGACAAACACGACAACGGTACAGAGCCAAATCCTCGTTCTATAACTTGGAATAGTCCTGATATTAAGTTGGTAAATGAGTATGACGAACCTATTTTGACCTCTCAACTTCACAACTATTCTACTTGCAGTATTGTTGTTACAGTACAAAATATTGGAAATACGACAAGCAGAGCAGAAAAGTTGCACGTTTATTGGAGTAAGTTAGGTTTAGGGTCAAGGTGGCCGGTAAGTTGGACAAATGGACAAACAGGAGGTGAAATTACCAAACCTGAAAGAGGAGTTACTATTCCTCCACTGCCACCACAAGGGAGTACTCCCATATATGTAAAATGGAATTTGCCAGACTATTTTCAAGAACAGAATGCGGTAGTTAATCAACATTTTAGAGCAAATATACGCGTTAATTGGGGAATTGCTCTTTTGGCAAGAGTTGATTATGGAAATGAAACATACGGATTTAATAATATTAGAGTATCTACAGAAACATTTGCAAGAAGAAATAGTAATGTTGCAATTAGCAATGGCAATATGCTCCTTTTTGCTGAAGATTACGGTATGCTTATGCATTTGGAAAGACCTTCAAATATGGGTTTTTCTGTAGGGTACAATCAACTTCTTAAAGAAGACCAATACATACTCAATGACTTTGCAGAGGTATATTCACTATTAAGCAATGACTTGATAGGATATGTAGATTGGGAAAGAAGTAGAGATATCAAAAGAGTTGATGAAAATAGAGTATTTTTAACATCTGTGAACTCAGAACTTGTTTTTAACCCTTTGGAAAATGAAGATGGTGCATACTTTATCGGTGCGGAAGTTAATTTTATCTCTGACAAAATGCCTGAATTAAACGACTTTGACTTTGACCTTACTTATAATGTAGATGGCGAAGAACCAGAGACAATGCGTTTCACAGCCATTCGCGATGCCGATGTATATTTCAAAGCGCAGGCAGAAGCAAGCAAAACAAAGGTTGTAAAAGCAAAAGAGGAGGTTACGCTTACTTCAAATATAATTTATGAAGATGCCAAATATACTTGGTATGACGAGGCAGGCAATGTTATTGGCGATGGTTATCAAATAACAATAATTCCAGATTTTTCTCAAAAATACAAAATTGAAATTAAGCAAGACAAAGATGGTTTTAAAGCGTACGACGAAGTTATGGTTATTGTAGTTGATGGAGTAATAAAACATCTTGCGCCAAACCCCGCAAAAGATTATGTTATTGTTTATTATCTGCTTTCAGATAATGCCACAAATGTAAGCGTTCAAGTATCTAATCTTTTTAACAACGTATCGGTTTCATACCCGCTTTCAACAACAGAAGAAGAGTTAAATATTCCGCTTTCGGGATTGGTTTCGGGTAACTATGTTGTAAAACTTATCGTCAGTGGCGTAGTTGTTGATGTTCAATCTTTAATTATATATTAATCTATCTTACTTTAACAAAAAATTTTCAAGCACTGCAAAAAGGGCAGTGCTTGTTTTTTGTTCTTGTCATAATTTTAAATAAATAAATATTTTGCTCATCTTAATTAATTATTTTTCGTAACTTTGTAGAAATTTTTTAATCAAATTAATTATTTGATAATCACAAAACTAAATTTTTAATAATTCAAAAAAGTATTATTTTTAATATGAAAAAAAGTCCTTTACAAATTGCGCGGGCGTGGTATGTGCCCAAAATGCCGAGAGTGTTGCAACATAGCGTTGTGGTGCGCGAAGGCGAAAAAACAAAATCGGCTGCCAATCAGGCACAGATTGAGGAGTTGTTTCCAAATACCTACGGAATGCCGTTGATTCACTTTGAAAAAACGGAACAACCTGCAAGTTATCCGCAAATTAGCGTTGGCGTTATTCTTTCGGGAGGGCAGGCACCGGGCGGACACAATGTTATCGCGGGCTTGTATGATGGTTTAAAACGCCTCAACCACGAGAACAAACTTTATGGTTTTATCGGCGGTCCAAGCGGCTTGGTTGAACACAAAGTTAAGCAACTCAACAAAGAGACCATTGACGAACACCGCAACACAGGCGGTTTTGATATTATCGGTTCGGGTAGAACAAAACTTGAAGAAGAGTGGCAATTTGACAAAGGTATTGAAATTTGTAAAATGTTGAATATCAGTGCAATAGTAATTATTGGCGGCGATGATTCAAACACAAATGCCTGCATTTTGGCAGAATATTACAAAAAGAAAAATTGTGGTATTCAAGTTATCGGTTGTCCAAAAACCATTGATGGCGACCTCAAAAACGAGATGATTGAAACATCTTTTGGTTTTGACACCGCTTGCAAGGTCTATTCCGAACTTATCGGAAATATTCAGCGCGATGCCAATTCTGCAAAAAAATATTGGCACTTTATTCGCCTTATGGGTCGCTCTGCATCGCATATTACGCTTGAATGCGGCTTGTTGAGCCAGCCGAACATTTGCATTATTTCAGAAGAGGTTGAGGCAAAAAAACTTACTCTTGAAGATGTGGTGGAAAATATTGTGGAGGTGATAGTTAAGCGTGCTGATGCGGGATTAAATTTTGGTACAATATTAATTCCCGAGGGCTTGATTGAGTTTATTCCTGCGGTAAAAAAATTGATTTCTGAACTCAATGATATTTTGGCAGAAAATGCTGATTTTGTTTCTCTTGACGGCGAAGATGCGCAACGCGAATATGTTAAGACGCGTTTGACAGACGAAAGTTGTCAAGTTTTTCGCTCGTTGCCAAAAGGCATTGCACGCCAACTTACGCTTGACCGCGACCCGCACGGCAATGTTCAGGTTTCGCTGATTGAAACCGAAAAACTACTTATCGAAATGGTAGCAAAACGTCTCGCACACTTAAAAGCGGAAAATGTTTATAAAGGCAAATTTGCTTCAATCGGACACTTTTTTGGTTACGAAGGGCGTTGTGCTATACCTTCAAATTTTGATGCCGACTACTGTTATTCGCTTGGCTTCACCGCTTCTTTACTGATTGCAGCAGGCAAAACGGGTTATATGGCTTCTGTTCGTAATCTAACCTCACCCGCTTTGGACTGGGTGGCTGGCGGTGTGCCTATCACAATGCTTTTCAATATGGAAAGACGTAGCGGAAAAGATGTGCCTGTAATTCAAAAGGCATTGGTAGATTTGAATGGCGCACCTTTCAAATACATTGAGCAGCACCGCAAAGAGTGGGCAGACAACAAAACAACCTACGTTTATCCCGGTCCTATTCAGTATTTCGGTCCTTCGGAAGTTTGTGACCAAACAACTTGTACCTTGAAGTTGGAAAAAGGCGAGAAGATTGATTAAAAAAAATCCTGTTAATTTATTAACAGGATTTTTTTAATCTTTTTATTATTCACATTTTCTTGTGCTGCCTTTTACAACTTCAATTTTCTCAATAAAATATCTACCCTCTTTTTCATCATATTTCAGATAGAGTTTTTTATCGGTGCAATCTGTGAATTTGCCTGTATATTTTTGAAGGAATGTATAAACAATAGTATTTATATCATTATTCAAAACCTCTTTGTTAGTAAAATTAACAGACATACTTTTTCCTCTCAAATTAGAAAAATATTGTCTTGGGGTGCGTGTTCTAATGATTTCCTTGCCCGATGCATCTAAATGTGACACTTCTATCACTGCATTTTTTGCAAACATTGCTATAAGTTCTTCTCTATCTTTTGCGTTTGGATTTGACACAAAAACTTCGATTTTGCCTTTAAAATTGTTTGCAAATTCTTGTGCGCTACGGCTTTTTGCTGTCCAAGTGGTTTTACGCTCTTGGTCAATCATAGGCGGGTTAAAGCCAAGATGTTTGTAATCAACTTTGGTTAATTCGCCGTTATATTCTTTATCGAAAGTAACGGTAAAGGTCAAACTGCACAAATGATATGCTTTTGCATCTGCTGGATAAAAATATGCTTCATCTTTGAAGTGAGGAATAGGGTCAACATAAATTTCAATAACCGGCACTTCGTTTTCTGATGTAGTGAAAGTTTCACTGCGAGGGTCTGGTGTGGCAAAATTGAAATCGTTTGTCTCTCTTTTTATCTCAATGCTGTTTTCAAGCAACGGCTTAACCACTACTAAATCAGGAATTTCAGGAGTAAATACTGCGTCAAAATTTCTTGCTTCCAAGTCAGCATAATAACCTTTAATCAACTCTTCTATGTTTTTTTGCATTTTTTTAATCTCATTATCAAGATTTCTATCTTGATTAATAGATACTAATTTTATGCCTTTTACATCATAGTTGCCTGTTTTTTTGTTTTTAGCAACTTTTCCTTCCCACATAAGAGTTACGTCGTACTTGGTTTCGCCAATAACATTACCATCTTTTTTTACGATACTAATCACCTGACCTTTTGTGTTAGAGGTAAATTTGCCCTTTTTTACAGACGGTTGTCTGCTGATTTGGTTTGGCTTAAAAGAAAAATCGGTTGTAATCTGCGGTTTATTTAGCGTCATATACCTGTAAACCTTTCTAAGAGTCGGCTTTTTTACGCCAAATTGCTCTTGTACATCGCCGGCAAAAAGAAATCTATATCTCTCTTCCTTACCTGCTTTTCTGAATTTTACAGCGCTTTTTTTTACTCTCTCTGTAGAATTCAGTTCTTTCATCATATTTCCCATCATCTCTTCGTGTTTCTGGGAAACTGCCTGTTCTATAGCCGCCCTTCTTATTTCGGACGATTTAGGTCTTGCTTCTTGCGCAAATCC
>Ga0209737_10003306_pt1 | contig 11276 bp, 8 predicted proteins | sample TergutCu122P3_FD_187284 | JGI IMG/M metagenome (GOLD analysis project Ga0209737, IMG submission 187284) | Cubitermes ugandensis P3 segment gut microbial communities from Kakamega Forest, Kenya - Cu122 P3 (SPAdes) (version 2) | ecosystem: Host-associated > Arthropoda: Insects > Digestive system >...
GTTTCAAATATTTTTCTCTCAAAAAGATAATCATACTCCTCCTCTTTGTTAATGCAAATAAAATCGTTGCAAGTGGCTTCTATTTTAAAAGAGTTAAAATTTGTTAATGAAAAAGGTTGACGCACACATTCTTTGAATCTTTTTCCGCGTTCTTCAAAGTTGGTATATTGGTCGTAACTGGCGGCGGCAGGGGAAAGCAGACAAATTTTTCCTTTTTGAGTGTGTGTAATCGTATAATTGACGATTTTTTGCATATCATCTTCAAAAATCCCATTTGAATTCCATTCGGTTTTCATTCTAATTCCGGCAGGACCCATAAACACAACATTTTCTACCGGGTTTTTTTGCAGATAATCGTACAGAACTCGGTAATCGATGCCTCTGTCAAAACCACCGAGAATCAACGTGTTAACATTTTTTAGAGTTTTTAAGGCGTAAATAGTGGCTTCGGGAACTGTGGAAATGGAATCGTTGTAGAAAAGTATGCCGTGTTTTTCTCCCACAAACTCCTGACGATGTTCTAAGGGAACAAAAGTGGCTATTGCAGAAGCAATTCCCGCTTCTGAAATTCCAAGCTGTTTGCAAGTTACAACCGCTGCTTCATAGTTTGTTTTGTTGGAAAAAGTGTAGAAATATCTATGTAGTTTATGTTGGGCAAACAGTTTGGTAATCCGGTCATTCTCTTTGTTATAAATAAACAAATCGTTTTCATTTTGATATTTTGTGATGTTGAATTTTGCCTCACAGTAACTTTGAAAGGAGGTAAAGTGGTCTAAATGTTCTTGATACAGATTGAGTAAAATAGCAATATGGGGCGAATGGCTAACAAACTCTAACTGATGCGCAGAGAGTTCCGCCACAACAATAGTCTTTTCATCAATATTTTCCACAATATCGAAGAACGGAATCCCGATGTTGCCCGCCAAAATTACTTTCTTCCCGCACGCTTTGAGAATATGAAAAATGAGGGTAGCAGTGGTACTTTTTCCTTTCGTACCTGTAACTCCAATGGTTTGTTTACCAAAATATTGCAAAAAAAATGCCGTTTGAGAATATATTTTTTCAGGTTCAATATCTTTCAAATTTGCCAAACTTATTCCGGGCGTCTTCAAAACAATATCATACGCATTAAAATTATTCAAATAGTTGTCCCCACATACCATTGTTGTTTTAGCATCTTGAATATCAACACTATTTTTATCAAGAATAGTAACCTGTTTTTCAGGCAAATGTTTACGAATAAAGTGAAGAGATGATTTACCCTCTCTGCCAAAACCGAGAATGGCGATTTTTTTATCTTTCAGAAGATTGGTAATTTCGAATATGGCGTCTATGCATTGTTTTCCTGTTTCCTTTTTCATCCTAACCAATTTAACGTTTCGTTTGTAATGTTTTTGTACCAAATTTTTTCGTCTGTACTTGTTTCGGCGATTTCATTTGAACGCTCAAAAAAGCGTTTTACATGGTGTGGTTGTGGAATGTATGAGGCTTTGTATGAATCTTCTACCATTTTCTGAAATATACTCAATGGCAATGGAACGATTGTGGAAATTCCACCGTAATAACTGATATTCATTTTGTGAAGTGCATAGAAATGTGCAATACAAGCTTCGTTGATTTCGGGTGCAATAAAAAGACAATAAGACGGTTTGCCTTTTTCTTTCTTCCATTTGGCAAGGTGGCGGGTTACAGGCTCGCCTTCTGTTTCGTATTGGCGTTGCCCCATCTGCATTGTAACTTCTACGGTCAGTCCAAAGTCGCCAAAATCACAAACAATATCTGCCATATTGCCTTGTGCGGTGGACATTGGATTGCCGAAGTCATCAAATTTCAAATTCGCTGAAACTTGTTCTTGTAGAATTGAATTTTTACGTTTTTTTGTTTCATCAAAAAATACCTCTTTCAACTGTTGTAAAGTTGCTGTTTTTTCGATTTTGATTTGAGGAAATTCTTTACTGATTTTTTCTATCAATAACAGATGATTGTCCGTTAATAGTTGCGGAATGGCAGAATTTCCCAAATAGTCTGTATATAGTTTTTCGTCGTCAACGGAACAAGGTTTTCTGTTGATGTTTTCCAAAAAATAATCTACTTCTGCTGTTTTTTCGGGTACAATGGAAATTGATTTTCCAATGTGTGAAATATTTACAAGCCCTGTTGCTCGCAAGTAGCGAAACAAAGCATCTGTGTAATCGCGCATATTGCTTGCCTTAATTTGTAGAAACTTGTCAAGTGTGCGATTTCGGCTTTCACGAGTTTTTGTTTTACCTTCTGCAATTTCATCTTTGTAAATAACTTGAAACTCTGCCCGCAACTGATTATGTCTAAATGCCTTATAACTTAAATCAGTTGTTGCCTTTTCAATTCTAAATCTTTCAATTTTTTCGACAACTTTATCAAACAGATTGTAATCAACCATTTGCAATCCGAAAATCATTACCTCGTCAAAACTCAAAGAGCCGAAATGCCGTATTAGTCTGAACATTTCAAGATAAGGTTTCACATAAAAACTCGCTGCTTTTTCGGTGGAAATATGAAATGGCGAGGGTAATTGAAATTTCAAAAGTTGTCGTAAAAATATTTCCTCTTTGCGTTTTGCTGTTACAAGTTCCTGCCCTGCTTTTGTAAGGTTTATTTCGGGCGACAGCAAAACAAATCCTAATGCTTTGGGTGCTCTATTTATTCTGTCTCTTGCTCTAAATGCGGGGTCGTTGGCTCCTTCGCCGAAGAAAAAGTTTTCATCACGTAACAACTCCATAAATGCTGTTTGTGTTTCCTTATTCCATTTTTGCCCCGAAAAGTGAGTGTTCAACAACTCAATTTCGGGTATCATACGAAATGGAGTTCTCGGAGAAGTTGTGATAAACAGAACTTTGCTTTCTATTCGTGCCATATTCAATTGTTCGGGAAAAGTGTTTTGTGATTTGTTGTATAATTGGCAACCAAAATATGTGTAGCAACCGATTTAAACCTGTTGCGAATATTGACAGAATAGTTTTTTGCGTACTCATCAATAATCATATCGCCATATAATTTTTCGGTCAGCGATGTTTTGCCAATTACGAGTAATGCTTTGCAACTCAGATTTGTAAAATCTTTTGCAAGTGCAGTATGGCACTCGTCATTGAAACCGTCTTTGTATTCTTCGTTGCCATAGTCAGAAAAAATACAGTCGTAGGGTGGGTCTAAAAACATAAAATCGTCAGGCTTTACCAAATCAAAAACATTTTTGTAATCAGTATTGTAGATTTCCGTATTTGCCAATAATTCGCTATGTGCTTTTGTTACCAAAGATGTGTTTAAATGCGTGTATCTTCCGAATGGTACATTAAATTCGCCTTTTGAATTGTAGCGAATCATACCCGAATAAGCGGTTTTGTTAATAAAGAAGTAAAGCAAGGCATCGGAATATTTTTTTTCTGAAAGGTCGTTGAACATATCTCGGATTTGGTAATACAGTTCTTCGTTTTTATCTTCAACTCTTTCGTTTGGCGTTTGGCGTTTCAAAGCGTCAAACTGTCGGCGGTTGGTTTCGTATATTTTTTCTATTTCGTCAAGTTCTTTGCGCAAGTTGGAATAATCGTTTTTTACTCCCCTGTAAAAAGCCATTAACTTTGAATTTATATCGTTGATAACCGCTCGCCTGGGTTCCAAATGAAAATATAAAGCCCCGCCACCGAAAAATGGCTCAATGTACCTACCTTTATAGGTTGGTATATGCTTCTCTATATTCGAGATTTCGCTGGACTTTCCGCCTCTGTATTTCACTAATGGTTTCATCTACTCATCAACAATTTTCTAAACGCGAAAATACATAATTTTCCAGAAATTGTAGGTTTATACAGGCCAAATTTAAAAAATACATTTTCATAGAAAAAGAATACAGATTTTAGTAATTTGTGTTACATTACTATTCCCACAAAAAAAAATTTTATTTTTGCGGTAACAATTACAACAAACATGAAATTATATTCTATCCCTTATCGCATTTTCCGTTTCTACTACGATGGTTTCCGTTCTATGACCATAGGAAAAAAACTGTGGGCTATCATTTTAATAAAACTCGCAGTGATGTTCTTAGTTTTTAAGCTCTTCTTTTTTCCAAATTTTTTAAATACAAATTTTAAGACTGAAGAAGAAAAAAGCGGTCATGTAATTGAACAACTCATCAAATAATCGTCAACATACATTATTAAATACAATTATATTTATTCATTAATCTTTAAGAGTATGGAACATTTCGATTTTTCATTAATTGATTGGTCGCGGCTACAGTTCGCGATGACAGCCATGTATCACTGGCTTTTTGTTCCGCTCACTTTGGGTATCACGTTCATTATCGCTATTATGGAGACCATTTATGTGCGTACCGGCAAAGAGGAGTGGAAAAGAATGACACAATTCTGGATGATTCTCTTCGGAATCAATTTTGCGGTGGGAGTTGCCACCGGTCTCATTCTGGAATTTCAATTCGGCACAAACTGGTCGAATTACTCCTGGTTTGTGGGAGACATCTTTGGCGCTCCCCTTGCCATTGAAGGCATCATGGCTTTCTTTATGGAAGCTACTTTTATTGCCGTTATGTTTTTTGGGTGGAATAGAGTCAGTAAAAAATTCCACCTGTTGTCCACCTGGATGGTTGCGATTGCAGTAAACCTTTCTGCGCTGTGGATTTTGATTGCAAATGCGTGGATGCAACATCCCGTGGGTATGATTTTTAACCCCGAAACCGCTAGAAACGAAATGGTGGACATCTGGGCGGTAATCTTTTCCCCTACCGCAATCAGTAAATTTTTCCACTCCATTTCATCCGGATTTATTACGGGAGGTATTTTCGTAGTGGGTGTAAGTTGTTGGTTTTTACTTAAAAACAGACATACAGAGATGGCGCGGAAAAGTATTATCATCGGTGCCATTTTCGGACTGTTCGGTTCTGCAATTATTGTGATTACGGGAGATACTTCAGCACGTCAGGTGGCTAAGGTTCAACCCATGAAACTTGCCGTGGTAGAAGGTTTGTATGAGGGCAGACATGGTGCCGATTTTTCAATTATCGGTTTTGGACAGTCCACCAACAACCCCGAACGTCCTTATGAAAAAACTTACAAATCGGTGAAAGTTCCCAAATTGTTGTCATTTTTGGCAACCCACGATTGCAATGCATTTGTGCCCGGAATTACCGATTTAATTGAAGGCAATGAAGAACATGGACTAATGTCTGCCTACGAAAAGGCAGCACGGGGGAAAGAAGCCCAAAATACTTTAAAACTGATGAAAGATGCCAAGAGTATCAGTACAGAAGAGTACGAAAGACTTAAGTCACTGTTTTACGATGAAACGTGGAAAAATGAATACCTCAAGTATTTCGGATATGGCTACTATTATGATAGTATTCCAGAGCAGTTTACTAAAAATGTAGCGCGATTGGTACCCAACGTTCCGCTCAATTATTGGTCGTTCCGTGTAATGATTGGCTTAGGCTTTTTGTTTATCGTCGTGCTGGCGCTGGCTTGCTGGTGGGGAATTAAAAAGAGATTGGAAAACAAAAAGTGGTTCTACTATCTTGCCATATTTTCAATCCCATTGGTATATGTGGCTTCATTGTGCGGCTGGGCGGTGGCTGAAGTGGGTCGCCAACCCTGGGTGATTCAGGATTTAATGCCCACGGTTTCAGCAGTTTCAGAAATTAAAACCAGTGCGGTACAAACCACATTCATTCTGTTTGCCGTTACTTTTACCATATTGTTAATAGCCGAAATAAAAATTATGTTATCACAAATTAAAAAAGGTCCGAAGGAGGGATAAAAAGCCATGTTTGAAAAATTATCATATTTAGAATTACAACAATACTGGTTTATGCTGGTATCGTTATTAGGTGCGCTTCTTGTATTTCTGTTATTTGTGCAGGGAGGGCAAACGTTAATCTACCGTATCGGAAAGACAAAACCGCAACGCGACCTGTTGGTCAACAGTTTAGGACATAAATGGGAGTTTACATTTACTACTTTGGTAACTTTTGGGGGTGCTTTCTTTGCCTCTTTTCCGCTATTTTATTCCACAAGTTTTGGTGGTGCCTACTGGGTATGGATTCTTATCCTTTTCTGCTTTGTGATTCAAACAGTGGGATATGAGTTTCGCTCAAAGATGGGCAATTTTTTGGGTACAAAAACCTACGAAATGTTTCTGTTTCTCAACGGATTGTTGGGAACCATACTTTTGGGAACCGCGGTAGCCACTTTCTTTACCGGCTCGCAGTTCGAGATTGTTACCAACCAGAGTGGCACTATCAGTTCGGTATGGCGTGGTGCAGCGCGCGGGTTGGAGTTGGCATTCGATGTAACCCGTTACGAAACTTTTATCAACCTTTCGTTAGGATTAGCGGTATTCTGTCTGGCACGCATTTTGGGCGCGCTCTATTTCATCAACAATATTGCAGACAAGGAGATTGTAAAGAAATCTGCCCATACCATAAAAGTGATGACTATCCCATTTCTTGTGTTCTTCCTTTTCTTCCTCATCAATATTGTGGTTAAAGAGGGATTTGCCTACAGCGACGGAGTAGTTATGATGGAAAAATACAAATATCTTCACAATTTGCTTGAGATGCCTGCGGTGGCAATTTTGTTACTGTTGGGTGTAGTTTCGGTGTTGGCAGGAATTGTTTGGGGCGCATTTTTCCAATCATCCAAAGGGATTTGGTTTGCTGGAATTGGAACAGTTGCCGTTGTTTTCGCACTGCTGCTCACGGCAGGGTTTAACGGCACTTGCTATTATCCGGCGTATGGAGAGCACCTGCAAAACAGTTTGCATATTGAAAACAGTTCATCCAGTCGTTATACGCTGGTTGTAATGAGTTATGTATCGTTACTGATACCTTTTGTGCTGGCATATATTTGGTATGCGTGGCGTCAAATGAACAAAAAACCGATGGACATCAAGGAGTTGGAGGCGGATACGCACAGGTATTAAAAAAAAGAGGAGGTTTACAAGTTAACCTCCTCTTTTTTTTATCTGATAAACTTCGTCAGTTCGTCTTTCGAGGATTGATATTGGAAAACATTGTTTACCAAATAGTAAAGATTTTTATCGGTGCAGTAAGGATACGCATATTTAGCGTACTCTAATTTGGACGACTCGAACGAGAAGGCGTTGCACACCTGGATAATTTGTTCAACGCATATGGGACCGCTCACTGTCATATTTTTCGCAAACTGCAGTTTACCCGATTCAAAAGATTCTTTACGCAACGAGTTCATAGCGATATTGAATTCAGGTGCGTTTCTGCAGATGGTATTGTTATTTACGTTGCCCGGTGCCGGTGGACGTGGTTTTCCGGGTCTTGGCGGAGGATTAGAAGGTGGCGGAGGTGGCGGATTGTATCCCCCGTGATGCCCTCCTTTATTTGGCTGGTGATAATTCTGATAAGGTCTTCCATGATTGCTGCCGCTTCCCTGCCAGTAATTGCCCGGATTGCCAAAACCAGGGTACAAATATTGATAATAATCGTTGTAATAGTGGTAGTTGGGTTGGATAATGTTTTGTATCAACGCAGGTCGAATGTTTGCCTGCTGTCTTACGATTACATACCCGTTGTTGCGGTAAGAAACCACATAACTGTCGCCACTGTATTGATTGGTAATAGAGATGAGTTGTCCAATGCAATTGGCGTTTGCATTATCCATTTCAATGCGCAATTTGTACTCTTTATAATTCATTCCCTGAACTTTAATAGAGGGAACCGAGTATTCGTTTTGCAAAACATCATCAATAAAGAGCCAAAAACGTTGATTATTGGATGATGAAACCAGCAAGGAGCCGTATTGGGCAAAACTTGAAAGAAAGATGCCGAAGCATAACAAGAGAAAGATAAATTTTTTCATAACTGTTGAAGTTTTATTTTTAATAACCGCAAAAATATTCTTTTTTTCAAAAAAACCCTGTTCTCCAAAAAAGTTTCTTTCGAAATATTTGAGAATAATTGTACATTTGCAGTCACTAAAATTCAACTCATAATGACAACAAAAGATTTTACGAACAAGTATTTAAACAAAATAATCTGTGGGGATTGTTTGGCTACTATGAGAGAGATGCCGGATAACTCTATCGATTTGGTCGTAACATCTCCTCCATACAATCTTAAAAATTCAACAGGAAACGGAATGAAACCCTGTACCACAAGCGGAAAATGGGCAAATGCAGCATTACAGAAAGGATATAGCCACTATGACGATAATATGCCACACGAGAAATATGTGAAATGGCAACGTGAATGTTTGACAGAAATGTATAGATTGATAAAAAAAGATGGTGCAATATTCTATAATCATAAATGGCGTGTTCAGGATGGTTTGTTGCAAGACAGACAAGATATTGTAGCCGGTTTTCCTGTGCGGCAAATTATTATTTGGCGTAGAAAAGGAGGAATAAACTTTAATCCCGGTTATTTTCTTCCCACCTACGAAGTTATTTATTTGATTGCAAAACCTGATTTTAAACTTTCTCCAAAAGCAAATGCTGTTGGAGATGTATGGGAATTTACTCAAGAAATGAAAAACGGACACCCTGCTCCATTTCCGGTTGCACTAATTGATAGGATTATAGATTCAACCAATGCACAAATTATTTTAGACCCATTTATGGGGAGTGGAACGACTGCTATTGTAGCAATGGGGCTGAAACGCAATTACATAGGAATCGAACTGTCGCCTGATTATTGTGAAATGTCAGAAAAACGAATTGCTAAGAATATAAAACAAAGCGAATTATTAAAAATTAAAGTCCCCAAACTTTTTGGGTAAAAAATTATGAAATTATACACAAAAGAAAGCCTTATTACTGAATTACAGAAAATTGCGAAACGTGGTTGGATAGAAAATGCCCGAAAAGGAAATGATGGAGGTATCGGGAATACACTTGAAGATTTGTTAGGAATTGAAGAAAACAATTTGCCTATTCCAAATGCTGCCGAATGGGAATTGAAAACACAAAGATTGAACACAAGTTCCTTAACAACATTGTTCCACATTGAGCTGTCACCAAGAGCGATTAAGTTTGTTCCACAAGTACTACTTCTCAATTATGGATGGAACCACAAAGAATCCGGAAAGAAATACCCTGAAAATGAGATGAGTTTTCGGCAGACAATTCACGGTAAATCCCCAAGTGATAGAGGATTTATGGTAAAAATTGACCGGAAAAATCGAAAAGTTTTGATTTCATTCGATTATACAAAAGTTTCTGAAAACCAAAGAGATTGGTTGAAAAGTGTTGAAAATCGTATTGGATTAGGCGAATTAGACCCGCAACCTTATTGGAGATTTGACGATTTAGAGCACAAAGCAGGGACAAAACTATTGAATTGTTTCTATGTTCAAGCCGAAGTAAAAAAGGAAGATGAGAGAGAGTTTTATAAATACAGCAAAGTAATGATGTTGCAAAAATTCAACTTTGAAGCATTTCTGCAAGAATTAGAAAACGGGAATATTCTTGTTGATTTTGATGCCCGAATCGGACATAATCACGGAACAAAGTTTAGACTTCGGCAGAATTGTTTCCCTAATTTGTATGAAACAGCAACGTTAATAATTGAATAACCAGAAAGAAAATGAAAAGCGATGTAGCAACAGAAGTCCGGCAGGATGGTGTTATTTCTACAACACTTTTTCTATCATTTTTTGCACTTTTTCTTTTAAATCCTGTACACTTTCTGTTTGATTGGGGTAAACCGCGGGCAAAAACTCTACAAAAATTCGTGTAAAGGGTCGGGGAATGCGTTTAAACTTGAATGCGGCACGCTCTGAGCCCGAAATGGCAACGGGGACCACAGGAACATTCAATTCCGTGCTTAAAATGGCAAACATATCCTTAAATTCTTTCATTGTACTATCTTTAGAACGCGTTCCTTCCGGAAAAATAATCACGTTTTTACCTTTTCGCAACACCTCGCTCATTTGCAAAATAGATTCCCGAAGGGTGTCGTTAATATTCATCAGGATGATATTGTTTCTGGGTGCCATAAAACGCGCAAAAAGCGATTGAAAATGTTTGTCTTTGGCAAAAAGAAAACTCTCTTTAACTCTCGTCCACGGTAATCTGGAAGTAACAAAAGCACCGTCTAATCCGCTTCGATGGTTCGCCACAAATATTACCGGCTCATCCGGAATATGCTCTTTCCCCTTTCCTTTTAAGAGAAAGTAACAATGAAAAATGATTTTAACAAAATTTGCCGTAAACCAGTGAATAAAACCGGAATGGGGCAGTTTTAAAGAGGATTTTTCAGTTTGTAATATCTCTTTCCACGAAATTTGGTTTTCGTTATAGGTGGTTTTCTCTTTTTCTATGTATGCACTTAGTTTTTCCAAACTGCACAGTTCATCAATCTGTTGCGCTTTGAGTGGAATGGAAAAAGCATTTTCGATAAAAGAGAGCAACGACAGTTTGCTCAAAGAGTCCATTGCCAAATCTATCTCAAAATGGTCGTCGGAATGTGCCTTCACATTGAGTTCTTTGTCAATAAATTTCTTTAAAACCTTAAAAGTGGGTGTAAAATTCTCTATATTTTCTTCCGGTTTTGATTTCTTTTTTTGAATAAAATCGTCTAATTTGAAGCGTTGCACTTTTCCCATTCTGTTTTTCGGCAGTTCTTCCGAAACGATGTGAAACTGTTGTATTCTCTTGTAATGAACGGCATTTTTGTTGTATTCTGCAATTTCGTTTTTCAAAAGTTCTTCCATATCGCCGTCAGAATCTAAGCGCACGGCACTCATTTCCGGATAGATGAGGAGATGTAGGTGGTCTTGATGCAGAAAAACGGCAACTTCTTTCATAAAACGGCTATTTTTCATCAACTCCTGTTCAACTTCTCCCGGGTTGATATTTTTTCCGTTTGAAGTAACAATAATCTCTTTAATTCTGCCGGTAACTTTCAGAATTCCTTCAGCATCAATCTCTCCCATATCTCCGGTGTGCAGCCAGCCGTCTTTAATAATGGCTGCTGTTTCTTCCGGTTTTTTGTAATAGCCCAACATTACGTTTTCTCCTTTAGCAAGTATTTCGCCGTTTTCAGCAATTTTCATTTCGCAGCCGGGCAATGCGCGACCAATGCAGTTATAGCGCCATTCGCCGGGTCTTGAAAAGGCTATCATCGGGGCGCATTCGGTCATTCCGTATCCTTCCAATATTTTGAATCCCAATGTTATAAATACTTTTGCAACCTCTTTCGGAAACGCTGCACCACCGGTAAGAATATAGTGAACATTGCCCCCGAATTTCTGATG
>Ga0209737_10003307_pt1 | contig 11275 bp, 11 predicted proteins | sample TergutCu122P3_FD_187284 | JGI IMG/M metagenome (GOLD analysis project Ga0209737, IMG submission 187284) | Cubitermes ugandensis P3 segment gut microbial communities from Kakamega Forest, Kenya - Cu122 P3 (SPAdes) (version 2) | ecosystem: Host-associated > Arthropoda: Insects > Digestive system...
ATCGACATGTTCGATTGCGTGATGCCTACCCGCAACGCGCGAAATGGCTGGCTGTTTACCCGTTACGGCGACATCAAGATCAAAAATGCCGTCCATAAGGCCGATCCACGCCCGCTCGATGCTGATTGCGCCTGCTACACCTGCCGCAACTTCAGCCGCGCCTATCTCCACCATCTGCATCGCACAGGGGAGATTCTTGGCAGCATGCTCAATACCGTGCATAACCTGCACTATTACCAATGCCTGATGGCCGACATCCGCGCGGCAATCGAGGCGGATGACTTCCATGGGTTTACGCAACGCTTTCATGTCGAGCGAAGCAAAGGGCCGGGATGATCGTGCCGGGAGCCCTGATTTCTTATAGAATGCGGCGAGGGCTGGCGCAAAGGCAAAAATGGTGCTATATCCGTACCAAAAGCGCCGCCTTGGCTGCTGGCAAGAACGACAGGTGGCGTGTCGTTATCGGAGCAGCGTCATGGAACCTGCCTGCACTCCTGTGCAAAAACATACTGTCAAACCCGTGACTGATCAGGCCCCCTTCCCTCGAATACCTCACCCCCGGCTGTTCGTGCTGCGCGGGCGGCTGGCCGTGCGCCTGACCGTGATCGCCACAACGGCTTTGTTGCTGATACCGGTGCTTGCTGTGGCGACGCTGGGAATCGGCGTGCTGGCCGCGTATGGGATTTGGGGAATCATTGGGGCAAAGTGGCCGGTAGCGGCGCTTTTCTTTGGCGCTGTATCGATTACCGTGATGGGATTCGTCGCCGTGCGTCTCTCGTCCGTGCTGTTCGTGCCATTGCCCTTGCCCGAAGGGGTGCGCCTGTCGCCGGAAGATGCGCGTGATCTGCACCGGCTGATCGATAGCATGGCCTGGGTGCTGGAAGCCGGGCGCATCGACCATGTCTGGGTGACGCCCGGCATGAACGCGGCGGTGCTGCAACGCCCGCGCCGGGGGTTTTTCGGGCAAGTCGAAACGCATCTCATGGTGGGGCTGCCGTTGATGCACAGCGTGACGTGTCCGCAACTGGTGGCAGTATTGGCGCATGAACTTGCCCATCTCGCGGTGCAGCGCAAAGGCGCAAGCAAGTATGGCGCCCTGCTGCGGGCCTGGTGGTTGCGGGCGCTCGACAGGATGGGCGATGTGTTTCCAACCATCGGTGCGCAGGCGGATCGCTGGTTGAGCCGCTTCTACGGCAACATGGCGCGTCTGGCGCGCATCGAGGAGTTCGAGGCTGACGCGCAGGCAACCAAGGTTGTCGACGCGGATGTGCTCGGCGAAACCCTGATTGAAGTCTCGCTCAAGGAAGAGTTTCTGGCCAATGATTACTGGCCGCGCGTCCTGGCGCAGAGCAGGGTGCGGGCAAAGCCGTTGGTGCGCCCGTTCCGCGATCTGTGCCTGGGGATGTCGGCCGGCTTCCTGCGCACGCCGATCAACGACATGTTCTCCGATGGAGAATCGCCTCATTTGCACCCGACGATCAGAGAGCGTCTGAGTGCATTGCGCGCATCGCCGACGGTTTTTCCCTCTGGCCTGCCTCCTGCGGCAGAGCATTATCTGTCGCCCCTGTTGCTGACGCTGGCCTGGGTGTTTGATCGCGCCTGGTGGCGGGATGTGCGCCCAGACTGGCAACTCACATACCGGATGGCATGCCGCGAACACAAGCGCAAACGCGGGCAATAGAAGACTTGCCAGGCAGAAGAAGGCGCGCAGCATGAAATGATGCCCAGTTGATACATCAGCGATGAGCTATGCTTTGGGACGGCACTATGCCGGTCGTGTGGTTTCGAGCATGCCAGGATCGTTCAATGGATGGGTTACAGCACGGGCGAAAATCGCGTCGGTCAGCTCAGGAATTTCCTGCCGGAGTCCATTGCATGAAGGCGCGTGAACCGGCATCGCAACTCGACAAACCATTGTCGAAGAAGTTCGTTTTCAAACTTGCGCAGACCAGGGAAGAACTGGAGGCCTGTTTTCGTCTGCTGCATGATGAATATGTGCGTGCAGGACTCATGGAACCCGATCCGTCCGGGATGCGGGTGACGCTCCATCACGCATTGCCGACAACCTCGACGCTGATGTGCCGCTACGGGAAACGGGTGGTCGGGACGGTTTCGCTGATACGCGAAAACGGCCTGGGTTTTCCGATGCAGCGGGCGTTCGACCTGAACGAAGTCATCCGCCAGGGCGGTAGCGTGGCCGAGGTATCGGCGCTGGCGATCAGCAGGCGGTTTCATGCGGTCAAAGACCGGATCATGATGCCGTTGCTGAAATTCCTGTACGAATATGCGGAATATCGGTTCGATACGCGTCATCTGGTGATTGCCACCCATCCGCAGCATATCGGGTTTTATGAGGATACCCTGTGTTTCCGGCGGCTGTCCTGCCCGGCGGTGGATCATTATGATTTGGTCAATGGAGCGCCTGCGATTGGGGCGCATCTCGATCTTGAGAGAGCAAAGGAATGTTTCTTCCGAAAATATGCCAATGCTCCGTTGAATAGAAATCTCTATCACTATTTCACGGTGGCGGCGTTGCCCAACGGGCAATTTCCTCACCAGCGATTCGATACCACGATCGACCCGGTCATGACGCCGGATCTGATGGATTATTTCTTCAATCAGCAGACGAAATTATTCTCCACCCTCCTGGAAAAGGAAATACGGATACTGCATACGATCTACAACCTGCCCAGATATCGATACAGTTTGCCGCTCTTGCCGAAAGGCGCGCCAAACGGATATGGGCAACATCGCGGCTATCCCCGTTTTCCGGTCAAATGCCCGGCTTATCTGCGAGTCGCCGGCGGAGTCCAGGACGATTGCGGAGATTCTGACGGTATTGCATTGGCCGTCTATGAATGTTCGGAAAAGGTTTTCTGCGCCCATGCCGACAGGCCGCTGGAGGTGGGCCTGAGCGGCGTAGCCGATGTGGAACTGGGCTTGGGGTTGAGCGGGTTTGAACGCTGCACCCTGCCCGTGGAAATCGTGCGTTTGGGACGGCACAGCCGTCGCATGGTCATGTTGCAGATCCGTGATGCCGGAGGCGAACAGAGCGAACAGTGGCTGAAGTTCATCCGTGCCCTTTGTGAAATCAAGGAGCCTGTTTTCATTGATTTCGGCGAAACATCCCTTTTTGGCGACAAGGTAGCCGCTCCCGCACAGCAGGATGTTTCCGGGTAATCGTGGCGAGTAGAGTGTCCAAAATGAAAAGACCACCAGCCGGTGGTCTTTTCATTTTGGAGTTACCCTGCTTCCGTTTCAGCTCGAAAACTTGCGCAGGCGCTCGATGGCTTGAATCTGGGCAATCGCTTCCATCAACTCGGCCTGGGCTTTGGCGTAGTCGATCTTGGCATGATTGTTTGCAATCGCCTCTTCGGCCTTGCGCTTGGCGTCGAGCGCTTTGGCTTCGTCGAGATCCTTGCCACGGATGGCCGTGTCGGCAAGCACCGTCACGCCTGTGGGTTGAACTTCGAGAATGCCGCCAGCGACAAAGATGAGTTCTTCTGCTTCCTGGAGCGGGACTTTGATCCGTACCGCACCCGGCTTGATCCGGGTCATCAGCGGCGTATGGCCGGGCAGAATGCCGAGCTCGCCCGACTCGCCGGGCAGGACGACAAACTCCGCCAAGCCGGAAAAGATTTGCTCTTCCGCGCTGACAACATCCACATGTACCGTCATGGCCATGATTATCCTCTGGAACATCCCCCGCACGAGCGAAACGATCTGCCGCGCGGGGGTGGAAACGAATTACTGAAGCTTGCGACCCTTTTCAACCGCTTCCTCGATACTGCCAACCATGTAGAACGCCTGTTCGGGCAGGTGGTCGTATTCGCCGGTGACAATGGCCTTGAATCCGGCAACGGTGTCCTTGAGGGGAACATACTTGCCAGGGGAGCCGGTGAAGACTTCGGCAACGTGGAAGGGCTGCGAGAGGAAACGCTGTATCTTGCGCGCGCGAGCCACGGTGAGTTTGTCTTCCGGCGAGAGTTCATCCATGCCCAGAATGGCGATGATGTCACGCAACTCCTTGTATTTCTGCAAGGTCTGTTGCACGGCACGCGCCACGGAGTAGTGCTCTTCGCCGATGATCAGCGGATCGAGCTGACGGCTGGTGGAGTCGAGCGGATCGACGGCGGGGTAGATACCGAGCGCGGCGATGTCGCGGGAGAGCACGACGGTGGAGTCCAGGTGCAGGAAGGTAGTGGCGGGCGAAGGGTCGGTCAAGTCATCCGCCGGGACATACACGGCCTGAACCGAGGTGATGGAGCCGACCTTCGTGGAGGTGATGCGCTCCTGCAGGCGGCCCATTTCTTCAGCCAGGGTGGGCTGATAGCCCACTGCGGATGGCATCCGGCCCAGCAGGGCGGATACTTCCACACCGGCCAGCGTGTAGCGGTAGATGTTGTCGACGAAGAACAGAATGTCCCGGCCTTCGTCGCGGAAACGTTCGGCCATCGTCAGGCCGGTCAGACCGACGCGCAGGCGGTTGCCCGGCGGCTCGTTCATCTGACCGAACACCATCGCAACCTTGTCGAGAACGTTCGAGTCCTTCATTTCATGATAGAAGTCGTTGCCCTCGCGGGTACGCTCACCGACACCGGCAAACACGGAGAGCCCCGAGTGCTGTTTGGCGATGTTGTTGATGAGTTCCATCATGTTGACGGTCTTGCCCACACCCGCGCCGCCGAACAGGCCCACCTTGCCGCCCTTGGCAAACGGGCAGATAAGGTCGATCACCTTGATGCCGGTTTCCAGAAGTTCGACAGAAGGCGAAAGTTCGTCGAACCTGGGCGCTTTCTGGTGAATCGCCCGGCGTTCTTCGGTAGCAATTTCACCGGCTTCGTCGATGGGACGGCCCAGCACGTCCATGATGCGGCCAAGCGTAGCGGGGCCGACGGGAACCGAAATCGGCCCGCCTGTGTTGGAAACCTTCATGCCGCGCCGCAGCCCGTCGCTGGAACCCAGCGCAATGGTGCGTACCACGCCATCGCCCAGCTCCTGCTGAACTTCGAAGGTGAGATCCTTTTCGACAAAGTCGCCGGAAACATCCTCGAGTTTGAGGGCGTCATACACTTTCGGCATTGTTTCTCGGGGGAACTGGATATCCACCACTGCGCCAATGCACTGAACGATAGTACCGTTACTCATCGTTTTTCCTTGTGTGTCAATAGTGTTCGTCAGACCGCGGCGGCTCCGCCGACGATTTCGTTCAATTCTTTGGTAATCGCGGCCTGCCTGGTCTTGTTGTAGACCAGTTTCAGCTCGTTGATCACGTTTTTGGCGTTGTCGGAGGCAGCTTTCATCGCCACCATCCGCGCGCTCTGCTCGGAAGCCAGATTCTCGGCAACCGACTGGTAGACCAAAGCCTCGATGTAGCGCAACAACATATCGTCGATGACGATGTGCGGTTCCGGTTCGTAGATGTAATCCCATGCCCGGTCAGGCGTGCCCAGTTTGTCGCCGGTCAATGGCAAAAGCTGTTCCACGACCGGCTCCTGCTTCATGGTGTTGATGAAGCGGGTATAGGCGACATAGATGACGTCGAGTTCATCGTTCTGAAAGGCGTCAAGGAGAACCTTTACCGGCCCGATCAGCTTTTCGAGCGACGGCCTGTCACCGAGTTGCACCACATGCGAAACGGTATTGGCCCCAAGGCGCTGCATGAAACCAAAACCCTTGTTGCCGATGCAGCAGACCCGGATGTCGGTCACGCCGGAACCTTCCCAGGACTTGAGCGCGTTGACGGTAATACGTTGAACGTTGGTATTGAGGCCGCCACACAAGCCCTTGTCGGTGGTCACCAGGATCAGCCCGACCCGTTTGACCTCTTCTTTATGGGTCAGGAACGGATGCTCGTAGCCGACGATATCGGCCTGGGACAGATGCGCTGCGAGCTTGCGGATCTTGTCACAATAGGGACGGGCGGCGCGCATCCGTTCCTGCGCCTTGCGCATTTTGGATGCGGCCACCATTTCCATGGCCTTGGTGATCTTGCGCGTGTTTTGCACGCTTTTGATCTTGGTACGGATTTCCTTCCCGCTAGCCATTTTCCGTCTCCTCGGCCGCCATCAAGCCCAACTCTTCTTGAATTCGGCGATCGTGGCAGCCAGGGTCTTTTCGGCCTCGGCGTCGAGGTCGCTTTTCCCCATGACGCTTGCCACGAGCTCTGGCTGCTGTGTCTTGATGTATTGCAGCAGAGCGGCCTCGAACGCCAGCACACGGTTGGCTTCGACGTCGTCGACGTAACCGTTGTTGACCGCGTAGAGGACGAAGCCCATTTCGGCAATCGACATCGGCGAGTACTGCGTCTGCTTCATCAGTTCGGTGACGCGGCGACCGCGTTCGAGCTGTTTGCGGGTAGCGTCGTCGAGATCGGAAGCGAATTGCGCAAATGCAGCCAGTTCGCGGTACTGCGCGAGGTCGGTACGGATACCGCCGGAGAGTTTCTTGATGATCTTCGTCTGGGCGGCGCCACCGACGCGGGACACCGAGATACCGGCGTTGATCGCAGGACGGATACCGGCGTTGAAGAGGTCGGTTTCAAGGAAGATCTGACCGTCGGTAATGGAGATGACGTTGGTCGGCACGAATGCGGACACGTCGCCGGCCTGGGTTTCGATGATCGGCAGCGCGGTGAGCGAGCCGGTCTTGCCCTTGACTTCACCTTTGGTGAACTGTTCGACGTACTCGGCATTGACGCGCGCAGCGCGTTCCAGCAGACGGGAGTGGAGATAGAACACGTCGCCGGGATAGGCTTCACGGCCCGGCGGGCGGCGAAGCAGGAGCGAAACCTGACGATAGGCCCAAGCCTGCTTGGTGAGGTCGTCGTAAATGATCAGGGCGTCGAGTCCACGGTCGCGGAAGTATTCGCCCATCGTGCAACCGGCGTAAGGCGCGAGATACTGCATCGCGGCAGACTCGGAGGCCGTGGCCGCAACGACGATCGTGTATTCCATCGCACCATGTTCGGTGAGCTTGCGCACCACGTTGGCAACGGTCGAAGCTTTCTGACCGATGGCGACGTAGATGCAGAAAACGCCCTGCCCTTTCTGGTTGATGATGGTATCGACCGCAACCGCCGTCTTGCCGGTCTGACGGTCGCCGATGATGAGTTCGCGCTGGCCGCGGCCGACGGGAACCATCGAGTCGATGGACTTCAGGCCAGTCTGTACCGGCTGCGACACCGATTGACGCGCGATGACACCGGGGGCGACCTTTTCGATCTTGTCGGTGAGCTTTGCGTTGATCGGGCCTTTGCCGTCGATGGGTTGGCCGAGGGAGTTGACAACGCGACCGATCAGTTCGGGGCCGACAGGGACTTCGAGAATGCGCCCGGTCGCCTTGACGGTATTGCCTTCGGTGATGTGCTCGTATTCACCGAGTACGACCGCGCCAACGGAATCACGCTCGAGGTTGAGCGCCAAGCCGAAAGTATCGCCGGGAAATTCCAGCATTTCGCCCTGCATTGCGTCCGCCAGACCGTGAATACGGCAGATGCCGTCGGTGACGGATACGACCGTGCCTTCGTTGCGCGAAGTCGCGGCAAGTTGCAGGTTCTGAATCCGGCTCTTGATCAGATCACTGATTTCAGAGGGGTTAAGTTGCATTCGATGACTCCTGGTTCTTGAGCGCTGCGGCCATATTTGCAAGTTTGCCGCGAACGGATGCGTCGATGACGTCGTCGCCGATGGCGATGCGAACCCCACCGATGAGCTCGGGGTCGATGGTGACGGTCGCGTCGATGCGGGTCTTGAAGCGGGTTTCGAGGTCTGCTTTCAGTGATGCCAGCGAAGCATCATCGAGCGGGAAAGCGGATGCAATCCGGGCTTCCAGAACGCCTTCATGTTCGTTTTTCAGAACAACGAACAGGTCACGGATTTCTGGAAGCACTTTCAGACGCTCGTTATCCACGAGGATACGGACGAAATTGCGCTGATCGTCGGTCAGTTCTCCGGCTACGCCTACCAGCAAACCGGCAAGCCGGTCGGCGGACAGGTTAGGATCGGAGACACATGCCTGCATATCGGCGTCGACCACAATGGCGGAGAGCCGATCCAGGACTTCCAACCATGACGCCAGCGCACCCGTCCCACGGGCCAGCCCGAAAGCGGCGTCGGCATATGGGCGTGCGATGGTGACGTTCTCAGCCATGGCTTATTGCAGTTCCTGATTCAGGTTGGCAAGCAGTTCGGCATGCACCTTGGGATTGATTTCGCGACGAAGGATTCTTTCCGCGCCGGCGATAGCCAGCATGGCGACCTGATCGCGCAATTCATCCTTGGCTCGCTGCGCAGCCACACCGGCTTCAGCCTCGGCAGCCTGCCGGGCTTGGGCGATGATATGCGTAGCTTCGGCGCGTGCCTCCTCGATCAGCTGGCTGGCGTTCTTCTCGGCGGAAGCGCGCACATCCCCGGCGGATTCGCGGGCCTTGCGCAGTTCCTCGACAGCCCTTTTCTCGGCCAACGCCAGATCGGACTTTGCCTTGTCTGCGGCAGCGAGACCGTCGGAGATTTTCTTCGCACGCTCGTCCAGCGCCTTCATGATGGGCGGCCAGACGAGCTTCATCGTAAACAATCCGAGAATGACGAAGACGACGAGCTGAAAAAACAGAGTTGCGTTCAGATTCACTGTTCTTGTCCTCAATAATGGTTAGAGGAACGCGAACCAATCAGCTAGGCAGGAACGGGTTGGCAAAGGCGAACATCATCGCGATACCGACGCCGATCAGGAAGGCTGCGTCGATCAGACCGGCCAGCAGGAACATCTTGGTTTGCAGGGCATTCATCAGTTCAGGCTGACGGGCCGAGGCTTCGAGATACTTCGAACCCATGACGGCAATGCCGATACAGGCTCCGAAAGCGCCCAGACTGACGATCAGGCTGGCAGCAATTGCGACGAGACCGTTGATATTTGCGATTTGTGACGCATCCATGACAACTCCTTGAAGTAGTGACGGTTGAGGTTGAAAAAAGGAAAAACCAAGCGAGAAATCCCGCGACGACAACGAAATCAGTGTTCTTCGTGTGCCTGACCGATGTAGATGAGGGTCAGCATCATGAAAATGAACGCCTGAAGCGTAATGATAAGAATGTGGAAGATGGCCCACGCAGTACCAGCAAGAATATGGCCGAGGCCAAGCATGGCGCCCGTGGCGGAGATCGTCCACGCGCCGCCCATCAGGGCAATCAGCATGAAGATCAGTTCGCCCGCAAACATGTTGCCCCACAACCGCATGCCGTGGGAGACGGTCTTGGCCAGAAACTCGATGATCTGCATGAGAAGATTCACCGGCCACAGCAACGGATGCGAGCCGAACGGGGCGGTGAAGAGTTCATGCACCCAGCCTCCCGCACCCTTGATCTTGACATTGTAGAAAAGGCACAGCACCAGCACGCCGATGGACATGCCGAGCGTGCCCGACAGATCGGCGGTCGGCACGACGCGCAGGTAGGCATGATGATCGCCCGTCGCAAGCTGCCAGAGGAACGGCAGGCCGTCGACCGGGAGCAGGTCCATCGCATTCATGAAGAAAATCCACATGAACACGGTCAGCGCCAGCGGCGCGACGTAACGACGCGATTCGGGACTATGGACAGTGCTCTTGGCCTGATTGGCGACCATTTCGACGAGCACCTCGACACAGCCCTGGAAACGCCCAGGCACGCCGGAGGTAGCCTTGCGCGCCGCCAGCCACAGTATGAACACGACGAGCAGGCCAAGGCCGATGGAGAAGAACAGCGTGTCGTAGTTGATGATCGACCAGTCGACGATATCCGTCTGTGCTTTGCCGAGACTATTGAGGTGTGTCAGATGGTGAACGATGTATTCGTTCGCGCTCGGCGCGTTTACCGCGTGCTCTGTTGTCATGTTCGAGTCTTCACCAAAAATGCAAACAAATTCGCTTTTACCGCCAGCACCAGTCCTACCAAGAATGCTCCCCAGTGGAGATCCTTGTACAGCACTGTTGCCAACGCAAGCAGGCTTATAGTCGAAAGAAGCTTGACGAGTTCCCCAGCCAAGAAAGTTATAGCTTTAGCATTCTCTCCGCGACAGGAAGCCATCCACAACCGCCAGGCGAAGAAAACACTCGGCAACACGTAAGCCAATCCTCCCCATGTTGCAGAAAAGAAACCGCGTGTGCCAAACAGAACGCCAGCCAATGCTGCTGCCACGAATGTTGCCGCCAGTTGCAGCAGAACCGCCTTGTGCATTCTCTCTCCGCCGACACGTCATTTTTTGCCCTGACCGCCGGAATTTTTTCTCATTCTGGGGGTAACGCTCTATCAAGTCAATCGGTATGTAGAAGTACGGATATTTTTTGCTTTGCGCCGCAGTATGGCCAGCGAAAATATCCGTCAGCGCAACCGTCCAAGCAGTCCGTCGAGTTGTTCCAGGTTGCCGAAACGGATCACCATTTCGCCAGCGCCCTTGCGGTTTGCCCTGATCTTGACCGTAGCGCCGATTGCGTCGGCAATCTCCTCTTCCAGCCGCAGCAAATCCCGATCCGGGGCGGGCGCGGTTTTCTGTGGGCGCGGTTCAAGAATCAGGCGGGCAAGCTTTTCGGTTTCACGTACCGAAAACTGTCTGGCCGCGACCTGATTGGCAATACGAATCTGGCTGGCGCCATCGAGCGGCAGCAGCGCGCGGGCGTGCCCCATGTCGATATCGCCCGCCATCAGCAATTCCTGCACGGGTTGTGCGAGATGGAGCAGCCGCAGCAGATTGGTTGCCGCCGGGCGCGAGCGCCCTACCGCATCGGCGGCCTGCTGGTGGGTCATGCCGAATTCGTCGATCAGGCGCTGAATGCCGCCAGCCTCTTCGAGCGGATTGAGGTTTTCGCGCTGGATGTTTTCGATGAGCGACATCGCCAGCGCGGCATCGTCGGGAATTTCCCGCACCAGACAGGGCACGGAGTCCAGCCCGGCGATTTCCGCTGCCCGCCAGCGCCGCTCGCCGGCGATGATCTCGAACGCATCGCCAGAAATGGGTCGCACGAGAATGGGCTGCATGATGCCCTGCGCCTTGATCGAAGCCGCCAGTTCTTCGAGCGAGCCGGGGTCCATGCGGGTGCGAGGCTGGTATTTGCCGGGGCGCAGGGCATCCCGTGCAAGAATCTGCAACTCGCTCTGTTCGGCCTCGTCGTCGCGGTTGGCCGCCAGCAGCGCATCGAGCCCGCGGCCCAGGCCCTTGAGTTTGGGAGGTGTCATGTCGTTTTTGAAATCAAATGATTTGCGCCATGTTTCAGTTACAGCGTTTCGACCCGCTCGATCAATTC
>Ga0209737_10003309_pt1 | contig 11269 bp, 12 predicted proteins | sample TergutCu122P3_FD_187284 | JGI IMG/M metagenome (GOLD analysis project Ga0209737, IMG submission 187284) | Cubitermes ugandensis P3 segment gut microbial communities from Kakamega Forest, Kenya - Cu122 P3 (SPAdes) (version 2) | ecosystem: Host-associated > Arthropoda: Insects > Digestive system...
AGATTTTTCACGTGGCGGCGCGTCTGGGAAGCCGCGCCCTACGCCCTGCGTTTTTTCCACCATTTTACCTGCCCTTTCTGACTTATGGGGCAAGTTTAGGTCGAAGGGGGGCAGGGGGGTTGTGCGCCCCCCCTTTTTGGCCCGACGCACACGGCGCGGGGCGGATGCACGATGGGAGGGTTTGCCCCGGGGAATATTTTTGCAAAAGGCCTTTACAAAACCCGGAATACGTGGTATAATGTGGGTACAGGGAAAAAACACGGAGACAAAACAGGACGGAGGGAAAAACATGGCAGGCACACAAAACAAAAACACGCAGCAGGCGACGCCCGAAACCGTATGGGCGCTGCTGCAGGAAGTCGCAGCGTCCCAAAAGGACACGGACAGGCAGATAAAGGAACTCACCCAGTCGCAGAAAGAAACGGACAGGCAAATGAAACAACTGCGGCAGGAGATAGGCGGCATGGCGCACAACCAGGGGTCATTCGCGGAGGAATACTTTTTCAGCGCGTTCGACAGCGGCAAGCGAAACTTTTTCGGCGAGAGGTTCGACTCCATCGAAAAACAGCTCAAGGGGCACTGGGAGGGCGAAAACGACGAGTACGACATCGTGATGTTCAACCACGAGTCGGTGGCGATCGTGGAGGTGAAGTACAGTGCGAACGAGGGCGACATAGCGCAGGTGAAAAAAAAGGCGGGGACGTTCCGGGTGATGTTCCCGGGCTATGCGGGGTTCAAAATCTACCTGGGGCTGGCGTCGATGAGCTTCCCCGAGAAGCTGGAGAGGAAATGCACCGACGAGGGTATCGCGGCGATCAAGCAGGTGGGCGACGCGGTGGTGGTCAACGATGCCAGCCTCAAGGTCTTCTGAATAAAGGAGTGGTTGAAAATGACGAAGGTCGGAAGGCTGTTCGAAGAAGAAAAATTTGCGGCGATTAAAGAAGAAAAGACAAAAGACAGAAAAGACACGGCGCATGATATGATGATGGATGGCGAAAACATAGAAAAAGTCAGAAAATATTCAAAACTGCCGGACAAAGAACTGGCCAGCGTGCTGCGGGAGCTGCCTATCGAGATACAGGCGAAGTACAAGATGCTGAAGGTGTGAGGGGGAGCAACCCCCGTCATTCGATTGGCGTGAACTGCATGTGAAAAGACAAGGCATGCCTTGTCTCTACCCGTGTCTTGCGACATTTGGCAATCACATTCGTTACACGTTCGTGACACCCCCTTCGCGTCGAAGTGGGGCAGGGGGGTTGTGCGCCGCCCCGCCTTTTTGAGCCCGGCGCATACGGCGCGGGATTTTTTGCAAAAAGGCCTTGACAGGCGGCGTTGGGTGTGGTACAATACATATTGAAAGGATGGCGATGCGAAATGGCGGAGGAAACGGGCGCGGAGACGGGCGGGCGGAGCGTGCCGCTCAACCTGGACGAGATCGTAAAAATGTTGTTTATGCTCTCGGACAAACTGACGATCAGGATGATCAACTCATTGTTCGGCAAGGATTTCCCGCCGGACGCGAAGGTGACGGTGGAGGGCAACGAATTGTACAGGTTCGACCAGACGGGTCAGAAGGTGGAGAGACTGCGGGCGGATCTGATAATCACGATAAACGAAGAGAGATTCCACGTGGAGATACAGACGGAGAACGACGGGACGATGGTAATCCGGATGTTCGAGTACGGGTTCATGATGGCGATTAAAAGGATAAAAAGCTATTTAAAATCATCAAAAGAAATAGTAGACATAGAATACCCGAAGCAGTATGTGATATACGTGGAGAAGGGCAGAAATATTCCGAAAAAAGAGCTAAAAGCTAAGGTGAGGCTGTGGGACGGCGATATAAAAGAGTATAGTGTGCCATTGATGCGGTACTGGACGGAGACAGTAGACACATTGGAGGCAAAGCAATTGGAGCCGCTGATACCGCTGCAGGTGTTCAAGTTGCGGAAGGAGCTTGCGGCGATCGCGAGGTCGAAGAAGCCGGAAGCGGAGAAGGAAAAGCTGACGGATCAAAAGCTGCGCGAGATGATAGGGATATACACGGAGATTACGGAGAAGGTACGCAAGATCACGGAAGGCGGCAAAGTGCTGACGATATACCACGCGAAGCAGATGCTCGAGGCGTTGCAGCACCTGTCGGAGTATCTGTACAGCAAGTACCATGCATACAAAAAAGTCGAAAAGGAGGCGGTAACAGTGAGCAAATCAGTATGGGGTTTTGACGAGTTATTGGTAGAAGGCAGAAAAAAAACGGCGCATAATATGTTTTTGAAGAAAGAGAAGATAAAGAAGATACGGGAATACTCGGAGCTGCCGGACAAAGACTTGGCCAGCGTGCTGCGGGAGATGCCGAGCGAGATACAAGCGAAGTACACGATGCTGAACGTGTGAGGGGGAGCAACCCCCGTCATTCGATTGGCGTGAACTGCATGTGAATTGCCTCATGTCTTGCGACATTTGGCATTCACATTCGTTACACGTTCGTGACACCCCCTTCGCGTCGAAGGGGGGCAGGGGGGTTGTGCGGCGCCCACCTTTTTGGGGGTTCAAATTGGAATATATATTATATACAATTGTGAAAGTTTTTTCACAATTTCAAAAAAGGGATATTTTTATGGTATAATATTACCGAAAAGCCCAATTTGAGACTGACTTGTGACTAGAACGGCTTATTCTGTGACTGGTTTGTGACTGGCGTATGGTATCATATACGCAGACAACAAAAAACAGCCACATATTTTTTAAAACATTTTGGAAGGGGGGATTCATGGCAGAGGAAAAATATTTTTTCAAACCGTCAGGGTTTTGGGTTTGGCAGCGTTCCTAAACAAAAACGCAGAAAAAACGGAGAACCCCAACTCCGACAACAAAAGAGGCCGTTTAACCACGTTGAGCGTCATCAATGAGGCTGAAAACGGAGAAGCCCATCTCCAAAATAAGGGGCAAAAAAAAATTATAAAATTTTATTTTGGAGGAACTCAAACAATGAAAAGATTCTTGGCAATTGTCCTCGCAGTGATGATGGCGTTCGCCGTCCTTGCGATCCCCACCACGGCAAGCACGAAACTCCCGGCAGCGTCCGAAGGCTTCGCTTTCCACTGCAACGACATAGAAGGCGGAAACGGCAGAACCTATATCGAAGGAAAAGCAAAAGACTACGGCAAGTTTGACAAAAAAACAGGCGAGGGCCTTATTCAGTTAGCACCGGCGCCTGGCGACACCACGGGCAAGGTATGGGTACCAGTAGATGACCTCGGCGAATGCACAGAGTGCGGAAGATCCGACTGGGTTTCGTTCAGCAACAAGAGCGGCACTCCCGACGGCAAAAATATTCAGCTCCAGCACCCCGGCCCGAGCAGAAGATGGATAACAATCCAAGTTATATACAATCTTGACATCCCTGCGTGCGACATTATATGCAACGTCGCCGACTGCGATTTTGCGATCGAGTGTACGGCAGATTGCGAGTGCGTTGACTGTGGCGACGGTTGCGGCTGCGGTGCCGTAGACCACACCTGCTCAGATCATGTTTGCCCTACTTTATGCGATTGCGCAACATCTTATTCCGAGAGAATCGTCAATGAGAAAGTGCTTATCAACATAGAGAACGGTTATGATTTCGTGCATAGTGCTCCCATGGTTTGGGAAGGCGGCAAGGTAAATGGTGCCAGCAATTTCGATGAACTACTCTTTAAAAGTAAAACCTATAATGTTTACTATGTAGGCACTGGCGACTGCGTTTGTGAATGCGTTTGCGACGGCGTACGGTGCGAGTGCATGAAGGAAGTTACCGCCTGCTGTTATCAAGAAGATGACGGCACATGGATCTGCGACGATTGCGACGAAAACCCCTGCACAACGGATGGCTGTGACCATGACTGCCGCAAAGGGTGCGATCATGAATGGATTTGCTCCGTTTGCTGGGATAACGCCGATAAGGGTCTGAGAAAAGGTTCACATTCCGGATGTCATAATACATACGAATTTGGTAAAGGACAAAACACTTTCTTCTGCTTAAAGTGCGGCGAAAGTGAAAACATCTGGAATAATGGAAAAAATCCTGCGCCTGTCGATTACTGCGAATGCCCGGTTTGCAATTATAGTTAAGTCCCGCACGATATCAGTTTAAAACAACGGCATAGGCCGGAAGCCGAAAACTTGGCTTCTGGCCTCTCTTGATTAACCGCCTGTAAAACGGCAGATGGAGGCATCTTAAAAAATGCACAAACGTAAAAAATTTAAAAGAAAATTGAGTTTACTGCTCGTTGTTCTGCTGTTCACGGCAGGCTTCGGCGCAATGTTCACAATGGCGGACGATGAAATCGAACCGGAAGATAACGGTTTGGATTTGGTTGAAGAAGAATCAGTAGAAATGGAAGAACCTGACGGCGAAGAACTTGACGATGAGGAAGTAGATGAAGAACTCGACAGCGGTGAATCCGATGAATATGATATAGATGTCGAAGAATTCTATGATGAAAATGAAGAAGAACTTGACCCTGAAATATATGACATAGAATCAATGGAAGCGGGAATATATAATGAAAAAATAAACGAACAGCTTTCACAAGAGGCTGAACCCAATGTTTTACTCGTCAAATTCTTTCCCCGGTCTATGTTCCCCGGTAAAGAAAAGCAGTATCAGGACGCGGTGGAACAAGTGACAAAATGGGGATTTGATTATATCGAAGCCCTCGATGTACATATAGTGTATCTCGAAGAACTTGAAAAAAACCCCAACGCGGTGCTGAACCGTTTCAAAAACAACAGATTCATCGAGTACGTTGAGCCCAACTATACAGGGAGCGTCGAAACCGCGCTCAATGATCCAAATTACACTGCCACCGCCAAAAGCTACGCGAGTTATATCAACGCGGAGGCGGGATGGAGTATCATCACGCGCAGCAGCGTCCCCGTAGCGATTATTGATACAGGGTACAGCGGAAACAATGACCTACCCCCTGCACGAGGTTACAACGTTATTGGTAAAAACTCTGACTTGACGGACATTAACGGACACGGTACAAAAGTCGCCGGGACGCTCGGAGCGATTGGTAATAATAAGGTGGGTAACACCGGTGTTGTTTGGAACGCCAATATAATGCCCGTAAAAATAACGGAATCTTCAACAATTACAGCGTCCAATGTCAGCATCGGCATTATTTGGGCGGCTGACAATGGCGCGAAAATCATCAGCCTCAGTTTGGTGATTTCATCGGACAGTATCACTTTAAAAAACGCGATTGATTACGCATATAATAAGGGATGTCTCATCGTTGGCGCGACAGGAAACGACGGGCTCTCGACGGTCAGGTATCCGGCTGCTTATCCGAACGTGCTGGCTGTGGGTGCTACAAGCAACGGCACGACGCGAACGAGTATTTCTAATTATGGCATCGGTTTAGACGTTCTTGCAAGTGTTATGTGGACAACGACAACGAACACTGGCAGTTTCATCAATGCTTCCGGCACATCAATCGCCACACCCCAGGTCGCGGGTCTCGCCGCCCTCGTTTGGGAGCTTGCGCCGAAGCTCACCAACTTGCAGGTCATGGATTTGATCCGCGGCAACACCAACCGCGCCGACGGCAAATGGGATGAACAGACCGGATACGGCATCATAGATATGGGCAAAACCCTCTCGGCGGCGAAAGCATTGGGCGGCAGCGTGACACCTCCCCCCGCGACAACGGAACCGGCAACCGAGCCTCCGACCGAACCGGCTGTAGTTGTACCCCCGCCGCCGAAATACGACAAACCCCCGACACTCACATTAAGGGGTTCCGCCGAAATCACAATCGAAGTCGGCGATTCATATACCGAACCGGGATATACGGCAGTGGACTGCCTCGGTATCGACATAACGAAAGACGTAAAAGTCACGGGGACTGTCAACACAAATGTTCCGGGCACAAATACGCTCACTTACGAAGTCAAAGATGCCGGAGGCAACACTGCCAAAACGACGCGTAAAGTAATCGTGGTGGCTAAGCCCATCATAGTTCCGGATGCGCCCTCCGCCCCCGCGGTAGTCCCGCCAACCGAGGCGCCGGCGGTGGTGTTTGCGCCGCCGCAGATCGCGATCGTGGGGTCCAACCCGATCGTGCTGCACTTAGACACCGACACGCCCTACACGGAGCAGGGCGCGGTGGCGATAGACAGCGCGGAGGGCGACATATCTGACCGGGTGAGCTGGACTACGCCGGTGGTGCGGGACAAGGCGGGCACGTACACGGTGGTGTACACGGTGACGAACAGCCAGGGCATGAGCGCGAGCGCGACGCGGAGCGTGATCATACTGGCGCCGAAGCAGACAACAAAGGCGCGTGCGCAGTACAGCTTCACGAGCCAGGGCAAGCAGGGGACGGTGTTCGCGCACAAGGGCATAGTGGCCGAGGGCGAGGGCACGATGGAGCTGAAAGTGACGAAGCTGGACAACAAGATGACGATAGGGGTGAAGCTGATCGACTCGGACACCAAGCGAGTGGTGCTGACGGACAGCTTCGCGGCAGCGGGCACGAAGTCGTACAGCATCGCATCGGGCGAGTACACCCTGGAGGTTACGATAAGCGCGGCGAACGGGAACTCGACCTACGCGGTGACGCTGACGATGCCGGAGGTAGTGCTGACGGGCTACGAGCGGCCGGAGGTGCCGATGGGCGACCTGACGCTGTTCGACGACATCGAGGAGGTACCGCAGCCGGGCGGCGTTGCGGCGGAGGAGGAGCAGCCGAAGGAGGCGCCGAACACGGGCGACTGCGCGGCGTTGGCACTGGCCATGCTCGCGCTGGCATGCGTGGCGACGGCCACGCTCGCACACAGGCGAAGGAGAAGCAGGTAGGGTTGTGTAGGGCGTGGCATCCCTGACACGCCGGTGGCGACCCGACACGCCGTCGAATGACGGCATGGGCCTCTGCAGGGGAGTATGGATGAACGTGCGGAGAAGTGGTTGGTTCCCATTTTGGGAACCAACCACTTTTCGGCGGATATGCGGGGGAAATGCATTTGGGCGCGAACACATTTGCCGTAACGGTAGGGCGCGACGCCCTACGAACGGCATTTTTTGCCGTATTCGAGTATATTGCAACAAAATTCGCATAACCCCTTTACAAAACCCGAAGTCCGTGGTATAATACACACACGGAAAAAAAACGGCGAACGGAGGCGAAAACATTTGGCAGACGGGATTGCGCACCAAAATAAGGACATTATCTCCAAGATACTGAGCGAGAACTACAGGGACAAGTCGCCATAGGGTGTATGCAGCTGCACGTGCAGCAGGTGTTCCTGTCGAGGTTCGACGGTAAGGCGATGTACGCGGAGCTGGAGCGGAAGGTGCGGGCAAAAGAGCCGCTGTCTGACGAGGACGTGATGAGGTTCATCATACTGCCTTTGACAGCGGGGGAGGGCAAGTAGGAGATCGAGACGACGGTGAGTTTGGTGAAGGAGATAGACGACGAAGGGAAGCAGGGGTTCATAATTGCGGGGATACTGACTGCGACTGACAAATTCATAGACAAAGATTATTCAAATAAATTGAAGGAGTGGTTGAAAATGACGAAAGTCGGAAGGCTGTTCGAAGAAGAAAAAATTGAAGCGATTAATAATAAAGTAAATGAAAACAAACTTGAAATCGCAAAAATACTGCTGGAAAAAAACGTGGACATATCGATAATAATGGAATCCACCGGACTAAAAAAGGCGAAAATTCTAAAACTCAAAGGCAAGCCGTCGGAATCACAGGCGTGATACAGGAGACCCCTGCCGTGGTTCCGCCGCCGCAGGTCGCGATAGTGGGGTCCAACCCGATTGTGCTGCACCTGGAGTCGCACACGCCCTACACGGAGCAGCCGAACACGGGCGACTACGCGGCGTTGGCGCTGGCGATGCTGGTACACAGGCGAAGGAGAAGCAGGTAGGGTTGTGTAGGGCGTGGCATCCCTGACACGCCGCCGGTGTAGGGCGTGGCGACCCGCCACGCCGGGCCCCCGCAGGGGAGTATGGATGCAATGCACATGGAAAAGTGGTTGAGGGTCATTTTGACCCTCAACCACTTTTCGGCGATATATGGGGGGAAGTCAGCTCTTTATTTTTTTCGCTATCTCTTTGACCCGTTCGATGGATAGCCCGGTATTTATTGCGACATTTTTCCTGGACATTCTATTCCTCAGTAACCTTTTTGATTTTTTCAATTTTCATATCAATTAATTGTTTCTCCATGCTCTGCCGCATATTTTAAAAATTCTTCCCTCGTTATATCCATTTCCTGCCTTTCTTTCGTGAAGTCCCCTTCGCCGTCGCTGAACAAACGGATAAAATTTATCATCTCCATAGGGGTTAAATTGTCCGCCAAAATTTTTAGCCCTTTTTCTTTCAGCATATTTATATTTTTTAATGTCGTCGCACTTGTCATTTTAAGATACCTCCTCTATAAAATCCTTTGGGTTTATCACTTTTATATTCGTATCTGACCTGCCTGAAACGTTTATAAAATTTTTGTCCGTTGACAGCAGATAATCCACGCCTTCCAATTCGCAGTATGCTACATGCAGTCCGTCTTTATATTTTATATTGTATTTCTCTTCTAATTCTTTTGCCCTATTGTCCACCGATTTATTCAATTTTATTCTTGTGGCGTTTATGGATTTATAGAACAGCGAGACTTTATACAACTTGTCTTCGTCTCTGATTTGTTCTATCTCCATTTCAACGGCTAAACTGCTGTATACTGCGTATTTCTTTTCTTCAACGGCATTTACTATGTCCATGATAGCATTTGCTTCGTTTTGGATTTTGGCCTGTGTCTGGTCGTCATACGGTCTGTTGTAAATGCAACTGTCAAAATATATTTTTAGCATTTCGTCCCCCCAGTTTTTCGTCACGAAAATATTGTATGTTATTTTACCGCCCATGGGTATTATACCACATTTTTTTGCGCTTTGCAATACCTTTTATGAAATTTTGTGTATTTTTTTGCGACATAGGGCGTGGCATCCCTGACACGCCGTCGTGGGATCAGCGGCGCGTCTGGGAAGCCGCGCCCTACGTTTTACCGACCCCACAAAAAAAAACGCACCAACCCAAAGGGTGTAATTTTATTTAGGGGGTAAATTGGTAATAGCCCCCTTCTCCTCGAAGGGGGCAGGGGTTGGCCTAATCCCTAAAAAAAATTACACCCCAACCGAAAAACCCCTTGACAGGGGTGCGGGAAAGTGGTATAATGGTACCCATGAACACCCCGCACGGCCAAGGCGGGCCTGCGGCCGGTGTACGCGATGAACGTGCTGGGGTACAGGCTGTTCGGTGAGGACGAGGACGCGCTGCGTATATTCGAGCTGTACGACCCGAAGCGCGGCAAGAGATTCAAGGAGCTGCTGAAGATAGGGTTTTTCGAGCTGGGTAAGGAAAAGATAGAGACGGCGAACCAAAAACACTGGCGTGACTATTTCGTGGGCGGCACGGCGTGTGAGTGCGCACCGGAATACATCAAAAAGGCGAGCAAGATAATAGATTACGTAAGCATGAGCGAGGAGGAAAGAAAAATGATAAGCGCAATGGAGCGAATTGAGGCCAACGACGAGGCGGAGAGGTACTACATCGCCACGGAAAACCGGGCGATATGTGAAGCGATAGGCGAAGCAAGAGGCATAGCGAAAGGCGAAGCGAAAAATAACGAGATGATAAAAAATCTGTTGTCACTGGGCGTACCGATATCTCAAATAGCCCAGGCATCCAAGCTGAGCGAAAAAGACATACAGGATGCTTTACAAAAGGGTTGAACCGTGATACCGGAAATCCCGGCAGTAGCGACCCGCCACGCCGGGCCCCCGCAGGGGAGTATGGATATAATGCACATGGAAAAGTGGTTGTGGGGCAATTTGACCCTCAACCATTCCCCATAGGGCGACCCTACTAATTGGCCAAATAATACTCGTTGAACTTGTTGATCGCCTTCTGGAAGGTCGGCTGGTTCTTTTCGTAGAAGGACACCATGTTCTCATACTGGGCCTGCGGGTAGACGGCATAGCGGAACAGGTGCAGTATGTCGCCCATGTTCTTGTAGTATATCATGACGGGCTGGAATTCGAGGCCGTTTTTCAAAATGTCGAGCACCTTGAGCGATTCCTCGTCGCGGCTGAATTTGTTTTTCAGCGTGCTGTCAAAGTATGCGGGGGTGGTGGTGCGGTAGCCCTCGGAAGCCAGGGCTTCCATTGTCGCCCCCGCGATCTCGCGGCGCGCGTCGGGCAGCGTGACCGGCACGCTCACCAACGAATAGTTGGCGTGGGAGGTGGTGCGGTATTTTTCCTGGCCCATATCCCATTTCGGTACGGTCAGGATGCCGTAGTCGTCGTCCATCGCGCGAAAATAGTTCGAAAACCTGACCAGGCCCCCGAAAAAAAATATCTTGCCCTGCGTGAAATATATCACGTCGTTGCCGTAATTGACGCTCTCCCCCTTGTTTGAGATCGGCTGCGGCAGGCCGTCCTCGCTCATCGACAGGGTGCGGAGCCGCTCATACGCCGTGTAGAACTTCTCGCCCAGTGCCAAGGAGAGCGAGCCGTCCGGGTTTGTGAGCGTTATCGGGATTTCGAACGCGGAGAAATACACGTCGTAGTAGTCGGACATGGTGAGCCCGAACTGGTCCTCGTCGTCCACGATCCCGTTGCCGTTGAGGTCCTTGTACAGCCCCTTCGCCGCCTTCGCGTATTCGTCGAAAGTCCACTTCCCGGAAAACACCAGGTCGTACAGCCCCGAGATGTCGTGGTTGGCCGCTATGTTTTTGTTGTAGAATATGCAGTTCATGAACCCCAGCACGGAGGGCGTTATATCCCCCGTCACGAAATACGTTTTGCCGTTGATGGTGATGTCCGTCTTTATCGTGTCCGGCCACCAGGGCATGTCGTAGTCGATATACGGGAAATCGACGAGGTTCACATAGATGCCCTCCAGACCGTGGGCCGCCACGTCATAGGCGTTGGCAAAGAGGAAATCGAACGAGTCGTCGCCCGCCTTCACCGCCTTGTAGGCATTCTGGTACGACGCGGTGGTCAGCGTCTTCTCGATGTTGATGTTCAGCCGCCCCTCGACCGCGAGCTCCCGGGCGTGCATCGAGTCGTTGAAAACCTCGCCGTTCATCTCCTCGACGAACTCCCATTCGGTGTCGTAGAACACGTTGTCCACCTGCCTGCCCCAGACGCGGACGGTATCGCCGCCATAGTCCAGGGCGGGCAGGTTGTCCGAAACGAAGCTGTTTTCGGAGGGCGCT
>Ga0209737_10003310_pt1 | contig 11264 bp, 11 predicted proteins | sample TergutCu122P3_FD_187284 | JGI IMG/M metagenome (GOLD analysis project Ga0209737, IMG submission 187284) | Cubitermes ugandensis P3 segment gut microbial communities from Kakamega Forest, Kenya - Cu122 P3 (SPAdes) (version 2) | ecosystem: Host-associated > Arthropoda: Insects > Digestive system...
AGGAGAGTGGGCGGGAGGTGTTTTGTGCGTTTCCTAAGCGTGCGAAGGAGATTTTGGATGTTTTTTCTGATTTTATTCCTATGGATCCGCCTTAAAACCTATGGGTTACACTCAACGAGTTACGGTTATTAACTGATCCTTATTCTCTGGAGATTTTGACTAAGAATCATGTACATTATGCCACTCAGCGAATTTGTTAATGGCTTTGGCTCTATGTGAAAACTCATTTTTTTCTTTTAGCGTCATTTCTGCAAAGGTTTTTTCACTGTTTAGTGGTTGGAAAATGGGGTCAAAACCGAAGCCAGAGTTGTTGTCGCTTTTGCGTTCTGTAAGTGTTATCTCGCCATCTGTTTTGCCTTCAAATAGTACTGGACCCGTTTCTTGACTATAATATACTATGGCTGAGCAGAAAGTTGCTTTACGGTTATGCATTTTTTCCATTAATTTTAGAATACCTCTATTTTGAATTGTCTTGTAAACGTAAGCTGAATATGGTCCTGGAAAACCTTCAAGGGCATCGATGAATAATCCTGCATCTTCAACAATTAACGGTATATGGCATTGATTGAATGCTTCTACTGCGCAGTGCTCTGCTATTTCATTAATGCAATTGCTTTGAATTTCTATACCCTTCATACGCAACATGCTAACAGCTATTCCCATAGAACTTAGAATACTGCGTACCTCATTAAACTTGTGAAAGTTACCCGTTATAAATAAAACGTGTTTGCTCTTAACTGATGTTTTAACATTATTGCTTACGTTCTTCAACATACCGTCCTCGCTTTTCAATTTCGCAAATTTTTTCATAAACTTTTTTGCTCAACTCGTCACCTACAACTAATTTGTATCCTCTAAAAATGTCCTTAAAGCTGTTTTCCCAAAAAGCAAAATGTGTACTCTGTAACGCACGTTTTAATAAGTGCAGATCAACGCCTTTTGCTTCTAACTCGACATTTTTTTCGCCTAAACCAAAATCTATTAGAAAAATTTTACCCTGTCTATCTATTATCATATTTGAAGTTGTTAAGTCACCGTGGACCAAGTTTTCTCTGTGAAGTTTACCAATTAACTTGCCAATTTTCAGACAAATTTCTTTTCGTTCTTCTTCTAACGACCCATTTAGATGATGTTTTACTTGAATACCCTCTATGTACTCCATTGTGATTGTGGCTTCTGGCACGTTTATCATGTAAATTAATGGTGTTGCAACACCAGCCATTTTAGCTTGATGCAATAATTGTGGTTCATGTATTGTGCGATAACTTCGAATCTGTTGATCTAAGGCTTCTGGTCTGTATTTTTTTGGTATTCGAATTTTAGTTATGGCTTTTTTTCCATACCAATCTGTTAAGTAAAGGCTCGCTTCAGCACCTTTTTTTAGCAAAATAGGTTGTTTCAATTTATCCATGGTGCATCTACTCTGTCTACTCGCCAACGCAATTTCACATAACTCTCCTCTATAGGGGTAACTATGCCGTGTGTGTAAGCTAAAATGCCTAACCATGCAATCATTGCACCGTTATCTGTGGCAAATCTTTGAGGAACAACATTAAATTTTGCATCATGTTCTTTAGCAATTATTTCCAGCATTGCCTGTAGTCTTTTATTAGCTGCCACTCCGCCTGTTAGTAGCACTTCTTTTTTTTCAGTGTGAGCTAACGCTCGTTCAGTAACTTCTGCAACCATAGAAAAAGCGTGTTCTTGAAGACTATAACATACATCTTCAAGCTTATAGTTTCCTTTCTGTAGTTGTGTTGTTGCTGCTGTTAAAAGTCCACTTAAAGATAAATCCATCCCCTTCACCACATATGGTAATGATATAAGATTTTCACCTTTAAGTGCCAATTGTTCTACTGCTGCACCAAGGGGTAACCCTTTCTGATTTTTTAACCCTGCTTGTCTTGCAAAAACGTCAAGACAATTACCCAATGCAATATCTAACGTTTCACCGAAAACTCTATACCGTTTAGATTCAAACGCAGTAACCAAAGTGTTGCCTCCTGAGGCATAGAGTGTAACAGGGTCAACAGTGCTTGTTTTTAGCTTTCCAATTTCAATATGCGCAATAGAATGATTCACCCCAACTAAGGGTATCTGTAAATACGACGCCAAGGCGCGAGCAACTGTTGCTCCTGTGCGCAAACAAGGACCCAGTCCTGGACCCATAGAAAAAGCTATACATGTAAGGTCTTTAGGTTTTATTTCAGCCTCAGTTAACGCCTGACAAAGCACCTTGTCTGCAACTTCTGCATGATGTCGTGCCGCTTCTCTTGGGTGAATTCCCCCCTCTACTGGTATGTAGCCGTCCACACAATTTGATAGAATTTCTCCATTAAATTTAGCTATACCTACTCCGAAATCATCTGCTGTGGACTCTATACCTAAACAATATCTATCCTCTGTTGGCAAGGTTTTCTGCGTGTTAACCATGTGAATGTAGGTTCTAAAAGGGATACATATTTTTATCTGAAACAAGCAAATTATTATACTATCTGGAACTGATCTTGCATGCCTAAACGTAATGACCTTGAACAAAAAGCGCTTCACTATGTGGTGAACACAGGTTATCAAGGTGTACTTCAATCAGATTTATGGCGTGAACTAGGCGCAAGCAGCCGTGAAGGTTCACGTGTTTCAATTAAACTAGAAGAAAAAGGACTTATACGCAGAGAAAAAGAGCTACAAGACGGTCGATGGACATACAGGCTTTATCCAAAAAGACTTCCTGCATCTATTGAAACAATTGTTGATTGCCCCTGTCTTCTCTGTCCCGACAACGCAAGATGTGACCCAACCACGGTAATTTCTCCTAAAACCTGTCAAAGGTTAACTGATTGGATTTTAGGTTTAGGAACTGAAAAACAAGTACAAATTACACCTAACGTTCCAAGCGAGTTAAGTATACCTGAGGATGATGACCTTGCCGAAAGCTTGGATACGTGAAAGAAAAAACGAGCACTATTATAAAAAAGCTAAAGCAGAAAATTATCGGTCTCGTTCCACATACAAACTGGTTCAAGTTAACGAAAAATATGCCTTCATCAAATTGCGTGGTGTGGTCGTAGACCTAGGTGCTGCCCCCGGTGGCTGGATTCAAGCCGCTCGAAAAGTGGTTGGCAGACATGGTTTTGTTTTAGGTGTAGATCTAAAACCTATTGAGCCTTTTCCGCAAGAGTACATTCGAACAATTATCGGTGACTTAACTGACCCCGGTATTGTAGAGCAAATTATGTCTTTTTTGCCTCGTAAGCCTGACGCAGTCCTCTCTGATGCTGCACCAAATATTACAGGTGTTTGGGAAGTTGATCATGCGCGACAAATTGATTTAGCATCTAAAGCTTTAGATGTTACCCTGCAAATTTTGCGTCCAGGTGGCACTTTTTTTGTGAAACTCTTTCAAGGTGATCTAATGGATGAGTTCGTTCAAACAGTTAAGAGCCACTTCTCAGAGGTTAAATTCGTTAAACCCGCTGCCAGTAGAGCAAAAAGCTCTGAAATGTACCTCTTAGCTATAGACCTAAAAAACAACTCTAACGAATAATTTTTCCGATTTACCCTTATTGTTATACATTAAACCCACATTTAGACCTGTTTATGACTTTTAACCGTTTTTACCGTTCTTCTAACTATTACTGTTTGATAAGGCTTTCCTGTATTTGTTATGCGTGTGGGGTGTTTTTGGTAGTTGTTGATGGAAATGTTTAATTTCTGTGTTGCTTTTAAGAATTCAGTGCTAAGTTAAAAGTTGATGCTATGTTAAGTGGTCTTTTTCTCTTCTGGAAGAATGCTTCAATTAGGCAGAAAAGATTTTACTCTTTAATCTTTATTTTTGTTTTATCTGTTGCAGTAACATTTGCTGGAACTCTTATGCCGTTAAGTGCTGAGGAGGCAAATATACTTGCTGACAAAACTAATCAGGTGATAACTGATAATCCTGATGTTGCCTCTTTGTCGATTGCAATTTTTACTAACAACTTTATGCTCTGCCTGCTTATGTTCATACCTATATTCGGTGTTATATTTGGAATGATTGTGTTGTTTTCAACAGGTGTAACTATAGGTGCGCTTTCTATGGTTCAAGGCTTATCGCCTATTGTTACTTTATTGATGTTAATGATTACGCCTATATTTTGGATTGAATTTGCCTCATACACTTTAGGTATGTCTGAAAGTGGTTGGCTATTTCGACGGTTAACTCAAAAACGCTGGAGCCATCTGAAGTGGACTGCAATATTTATAGGCCTAACTGCTATTTTGCTTGCCATAGGCGCCGTAGTGGAAGCCTGGTTTATAATAGCCGTAGGCGTATAACTTTAGTTTTATTTATTTTTTGTTTATTTCTAAACTAAGGTATGGTGTCCAGAAATTATTTCGCTATTTATATTTGTTTTGTTTTTCACGTGTTTTCACCATTCAAACAACTTTGCCGCCAAACCCAACCAAACTTCAGAGCGCATCTTACGAACAAACGCCTGACTAGGCGTCTCCGCAATATCAAGATCCAAAGAACCATGCGGCTTCTCCTCATTATACCACAAAACCATAGCCTCCAAACTACCACACCGACCACGATGACGAATATACAAATCATGCCACTTCTCAAGCTTACCATTAGTCTGCGGATGATTCACCCCACATACAATTTGCTTGATCCCATGATCTCTAAGAAACTGCTCATATTCATGATCAGCATGACCTTTAGCATCACGCTTATTAGCATAAAACTCAGACCCATGATCAGTCAAAACTTCCAAAATAGGATGATTCCACGATTCACACTCTTTAATCGCCTGCTTTAGAACTAAAAGAGCATTCTCCGTGGTCTTGTGATCAAATTCACCAGCAGCCAAAACCTTCCGTGAAGCATCATCCAAAATGGTACAAAGATACCTTCCATCACTAGTGTAGTGGTAATCAGTATGTACTAAAGATAGGGAATGGGTTCGTTCGCAGGCGTATCCATGGTTTTCTGCGTTTTTGTTTAGATATTTCATGTTTAGCGTAGCCCAATTCCAGTAAAACCTGATGAATTATGTGTTTGGGAATATGGAGATGGTGCTGTATGTTTATTTTTTTCTCTAAATATACTGCGCCGCACCATGTTTTTTCGTATTGTTGTTTGATTATTGCTTTCCACTCGTTGGAGATTTCTTTTTTAGGTCTGCCCGTGTTTTTTCCAATGTTGGGTGTTTCTTTGGTTGTTTGGTATTGTTTGTATATTTGTTGGAATCTTTTTTGTGTAATTCCTAGATGGTTTGCAGCCCATTTGCTTGTGATGTCCCCCGTTTCATATTGAAGCAAACACCACTTTAATTTACGCTTGTTTGATAACTTTACCATACTATCTATATGGGTAAAACTAGCGAAATAATTTCTGGACACCACATATTTCTAAACTAAGGTTTAATGCTTTTACGCTATGTGTTAATGCTCCAATACTAATAATGTCCACTTTAGTCTGTGCATAGTCCATAAAGGTGTCTTTGTTAATTCCGCCGCTTATTTCTAACAAAACTTTATGTGGCAGTTTTGCGTTTTTGAGCATTTCCACTGCGTCATCAATTTCGTTGGGTGTGAAATTATCTAGCATAATTATGTCTGCCCCTGCCTTAGCTACTTGTAAAATGTCTGCAGCTTTTGTTATTTCTATTTCAATTTTTTTACTAAATGACGTTTTTTCTTTTGCTATTTTTACTGCTTCTGCGGGGTCTCCGATTACTGCTATGTGGTTATCTTTAATTAGAATCATATCATCTAAGTGTAGTCTATGTGGGTCCCCTCCGCCTATGGTGACTGCTTTTTTGTCAAAATACATTAGTCCTGGTGCTGTTTTTCGTGTTGCAGCAATTTTTGCTGAAGAATTTATGGTTTTTAGTTTTTCAGTAAATTCTCGTGTAGCTGTTGCAATGCCACACATGCGAGACAATAAATTAAGCAGGGTGCGTTCAATTGTTAAAATAGTTTGTGCGTCACCTGTTATCTGCATTAGAGCCTGTTTATTTTTTACTTGCTCCCCCTCGGCAACGTATGTTTTAACTTTTAAATCCACGGCTTGAGCGAGAATAACCGCTTCTCTAATGCCTGCCGCTACTCCATTCTCTTTGGCAACTACCTCCGCCGTTACAATAAAGTCTGTTGGGATAACTGTTGTTGATGTGACATCGCCTTGGCCTATGTCTTCTTTTAGTATTTGTAGTAGTTGTTCTTCGATAAGCTTTCTGGGCATAAACATAGCTGTAACTTTATTTTATCAAGTTTAAATACTTTCATTGTACACTTGAGTTTAGAAATTAAAAATATGCATGTTTGATGTTGTGATGATGGATGCGTCTGGTGTTTACCTGCTCAGAATTGGGATTGGGTCATGTTTCACGAATTATCCCCTTAGGCAAACGCCTAGAGCAAATTGGGTGTGAAGTATTTTTTCTTTCAGGCGGCAAAGCATACGATTTACTCTCAAAAGAGTTTAAACATGTATACAAATGCACACCCATTGCCTGGTATGAAAATTCTTTAGGCATCAATATACCTGTGTCCCTGCTAAATGTTTTATTTCCTTTACCTGTGTTTAACTCAGAAAAGTGTCAGTTTGAAATGAAAACCTCAAGTGCCATGGAGGTTATCTACCGCTCATATGACTTAAGGGCAAAATTACATGATATCTCCCCTGATCTCTTAATTGCTGATGGAGATATAGCTGCTCTAAGAATTGCTGCTAAACAAAAAATTCCCTCCATATACATAACAAATTTGCTACGCCCAGAATATGGCCTTATGTATCTTCTCAATCTTGGCAAATCCATAGCAGATCAATACATTAAACGTTCTGCAAAAATTCTCATCCCCGACAATCCCCCCCCTTACACCATATCCGACTACAACATAGGCAACCTCTCTGGCTCAGCTATAGAAAACCGCATAGAATACATAGGCGCCTTCATGGACACTACCCCCATTCAAGGTGCTGATGAGCACGTTTTTGCTCCTATAAGTGGTCCTATAGGAACCCGCTCAAAACTATTAAAAACAATGTTGCCTGTGCTTCAAAAAGCCTCCAGCAAAGCTATAGTTAGCCTTGGCATACCTGGTAAAAAGACTTTAGTAAACCTTGGTAACTGTGAAATTCATAATTGGCTCTCCCTGTCTGAGCGTCAGGAAGCTATGAAAAACGCCAAATATGTTCTCTTTAGCGGTGGTCATATGACCTGTTTTGAAACCATAAAGTATGTTAAACCAAGCATATGTCTCCCAACGCAGCCCGAACAAGGCGGTAATGCAGCAAAACTACAAGACTTAGGTTGCTCCATTAAAGTTAAAAATCAAAAAACCCTATCAGAAGCTATGCAAAAAATGGAGCAAAACCTCCCCCTCTTCAAAAAAAACATACTAAAGCTAAATAGTGTTTCCTGCAAACACAACGGCATAGATAAAGCTGTTGAAACCATAAAAACTGCATTAGATTAACTTGGTGTTAAGTTTAAGTGTTTAATTTCGCCCTGTGGGGTTTGTTCTTCAAAAACTATAGCTGTAAACCTATAAACTTTAATCCCTTTAGTTAACCAGCTATCAGGTGGCAGTCCTGCTTTCGTACAGCATTGACAAAGAAACTCTGTCTCAGTCCATTGCCACTCAACAGGCACCTGAGGTAGAAGTAGTCCTTTATTGTAACCTTTTTCTACAATTAACCCATCCTGCCCCACTTTAATCTGCTGTATGTACTCCTTAGGATTATTTACTTGTATTAAATCAGGCGGTGTTAAAACACTAACCTCAAAAACGCATTTGTCCAACTCTTCAATGCTCATAGATGGAAAACGTGGATCTTCTGTTGCAGCACATATAGCCGAGTCAACAACTGCCTCTGCAAGTGAACCTAAAGGATAAGGATAACCTATACAACCACGCAGAGACTTTTTACCCTTATTAAAACTGTTTATAGTTACAAAAACACCACACTTCTCAAAAAACTTCTGTGGAGTATCTTTATATGGCTTTAAAGTTTGACCCTTTTTAAGAAAAACCTCAACAGCCTCCCTTGCAAACTTTACTAAAAATTTCCCGTCATCCAAAGCTAAATCAAACGACATACCTAAAGCTCCTACAAACTAATCACTGTTGTTAAATAAAAGTTAAAAACTAAAAGTTGTAAAGAGAGAAGAGTTTAGAATTTAATTGACTCCTCAACAGTACCCTCTTTAGTTATAATAAGAAAGTCTATCCCATCGCCACTCATAGCATCCCTATTTATAGCAGACCTAATAGCCCTCTTAATAAGCTCTTTAGCCTCAACAACAGTTATCGACTCCCTATACGCATCCTCAATAACACCTATAGCAGTCTCTGTTCCTGAACCAACTGCCGCATACTTGTCAGGAATAAGTGAACCTAAAACGTCTAAAACAAATAATGTTGCACCTTCCTCATCTAAACCTCCAATAATAGTCTGAGTAAACAACGGTGCATATCTGCGATTAAAGAGAATATTTGCCATAAGCTTAGAAGCCCCTCTAACACTAATTTTTCTACCAACATCCATACTAAAAAGCTTAGATTGAGCCTCCATCTCCCTAGCAAGAACCTGCATATCCCCAACAAGCCCCGCACACGCAACACCAACCTGATCCGTTACCTTAAAAACTTTTTTACCCCCACGACTCATAATAAACCCGCCATACGTTACACGCTTCTCTGAAGCTAAAACAACGCCATCAACACAAACAACACCAACAGTAGTTGCACCCGGCATCCAAATCATACCCTGAGGCGCCTGATTACCCTGACCCTGCTGTTGACTCTGCCCCTCCTGAGGCATTACATGCATCTGTGGAATTTCCCGCAAAGACGGAAACTGTGACTGAAACCCATATCTTTCCATAACTTTCACCTTTTTCCCATTGTAATACACCAATAATGTATTAAGGTTACTTATAACCCTGTTTCTTAAACTTACATCCTTACACTTATATTGGGAATAGTTTTTTTGTGTTTATTTATATGATGCCATGTTACTTCTGCCCTAACTGTCGATGAGACAGTTTTGTTTGGCTGTTTCAACTGAAACTGCAACGTACGGGTTGTATGTGCATTTCAGCATTAGAGGTGTTCTGGCTATGTCATGTATAGACGAACCATATATTAGGTATTAGGGGCAGGCTCATTCAACTTCGAGATGGATGGTTTTGACATGGAAATCTAAAAAGGTTTTAGTTGGCAGGTTTCAGGCATTTAACCATGTAGAGCTACCTTTATCGACTACATAGAAAATGGTTATTCTGAAAGATGTTTATGATGGAGACAGCATACGAGACCGTAGGTTAAACATGTCAAGGATAATAGCGTTGCCCCAAATTCGCTACAGTTTCTTTATAAGGAGTGCATGAGGGTGGGTGGTAGGATTCGGGCTAACGATTACGTGGTGACATTGTCATAAGCAATATTTTTACAACTATTTTCTTTTTGCATAAAAAGCCCCAACCAACATGATTGGCAAAGTGTGTATCAAATCGTTACGAAAAATAAACAGAATGGACTTGCATACTTTCAAGGCGTTAATCGCTTCGATTTATGTCAACTTCTGCTGATAACAACTCTACTTTTTATGATGGTGTGGTGCCGAGGGCAGGGTTTGGAAAGATTTATGGAGATCTCGCCATCATAGCCTCTTTCTTTTTCCAATTTTAAATTATTGATAGCATTTGGTTCCATTGTTTTGTCCATGTTTATGTGCGATTCTGTGACATGGTTTATCGCCATTGGATAAACTCCATATCAAGTTGCTGTAATGTATATATCGGCATGTTATGTTTATATATTAAAATCAAATATTTTGTAATAAAACTGTTCTGTGTAGTCCAAAAGACGCCACTAACACCCAGCACTAAACAATACATAAGGTGTTAACAGAAAAAAAAGACTATACTGTAAAAAGAAATAACAGTGATTTAATATTAAAATAATAGAAGGCAAATAATCATGAAAACACGATATAAAAATAAAAAAAATTGTATTTTAGCGATGTCACTTGCGTTACTTGTGTTATTGTCCTCGTTACCTTTATCAGCGATAGCGATTGACGGAGAACAAGTGTCAGATACGGTGCAAACAATTATGCCCGTGATACAAGACACTGATCTACTACCATTTGCTGATAATTTTATGGCGGCGAATCAGAATATTGAGTATACGGTGCATTACTATTTGCAGGGTACGACTATTTCTGTGGCTCCTAGCAAGGTTGTGGTTGGTCAGACGATGGGTGCTTATATAACTGAGAGCGCGATCGTAGTTGCGGGTTATGCGGCTGTTGCTCCTACAAGTGTGACTCAGACTCTCGCTGCTACTGGTAACGAAATTATCTTCTACTATACAACTGTGGATGTTTTTTATGTGGTGCATTACTATGTTGCTGGTACGACTACTACTGTGGCTCCAAGTAAGACTGGTGTTCCTGGTTTGATGGGTGCTACGGTGACTGAGCGTGCAGTTGTTGTTGCTGGTTATACTGTTGATGCAAATGTTAAGACTTTGACGCTTGCAGGTTCTGGTAATGTGATTATCTTTGAGTATAAGCCTTCTTCAAATTTTGTATCGGGCTTTGGGTCCAACGGAAAGTTTCTTACAGTGATTAATACGCCAGATATGAATGCAATAAAAATATACAATGCTCAGGATTTAGATAGAGTTCGAAACAATCTTGGTGGCTCATATGTTCTGATGAATGATATAGTAGATTTATCGACAATTAATAAGGGTCAGTGGATACCCATTGGCAGTAGCGATGTTAACGCTTTTACAGGAACTTTTGATGGACAAGGCTTTGTAATATATGATCTCGTAGTTACAGATAGCCGTCAATATGTTGGCCTATTTGGTTATACACGTGGCGCGACAATAAAAAACGTCGGGTTAGAAGATACGAAGATTAACATCCAGAATTCTGTTGGTAGTGTTGCCATGGGGGGGCTTTGTGGTTATAGTAATGGGGGTTCTATAAGTAATTGCTATAATGCAGGTAGTGTATATAGTTCTTCTTCTTCTGTTTCTTATGTTGGTGGTGTTTGTGGTTATAACTATCGTGGTTCTATAAGTAATTGTTATAATGTGGGTAGTGTATCTGGCTCTTCTCCGAGTTATTATGTTGGTGGTGTTTGTGGTTATAATTCGGGTGGTTCTATAAGTAATTGTTATAATGTGGGTAGTGTATCTGGCTCTTCTTCTGGCATTCTTAGTTCTTCTGTTTCTTATGTTGGTGGTGTTTGTGG
>Ga0209737_10003311_pt1 | contig 11264 bp, 13 predicted proteins | sample TergutCu122P3_FD_187284 | JGI IMG/M metagenome (GOLD analysis project Ga0209737, IMG submission 187284) | Cubitermes ugandensis P3 segment gut microbial communities from Kakamega Forest, Kenya - Cu122 P3 (SPAdes) (version 2) | ecosystem: Host-associated > Arthropoda: Insects > Digestive system...
GCCCTTAAGCACAAATTCTGTTCTTTGTACATTTTAGTCACATTTTTGTTTTTTGCCATCAAAAACCACTATATGTAGCGTTTAAATCTCAAATTACAACACCATATTTGCGACTGAATAGATACAAAAGCGGAACTACTTTTGGGAAAAGATAGGTCATTTATCGGGTTGGATTTTTGTAGTAAGTGCTATGGAAATGCAGTTTGAGGGGTAAACAGTGTAAAAATAGAAAACCAAACAGGAAAACACAGATAAGCAGAAACATTGTTCTAAAAACTAAAGGAAGATAAATCATGACTAAATCCTACAGCATAGTTGCGCTCAAAGGCGATGGCATCGGACCTGAAGTCACCGAAGCCACCGTTAGAGTATTGGAAGCAGTTGAGAAAAAATCCAACTTTAACCTAAACATACTCTATGGCGAAGCAGGAGCTCACTGCATCGCTGAACATGGTACAAATTTACCCAAAGAAACAATAGAGCTCATCAAACAGAGCAACGCATGCCTAAAAGGGCCCATGACTACTCCAGAAGAAGCCGGTGCACCGGTTAGTGTCGCAGTTACACTTCGGCGAATGTTTGGGCTGTATGCAAACGTGCGCCCATGCCGCAGTTTTCCCAACGTAGAATCACTCAAACCCAACATCGACCTTGTTGTTGTCAGAGAAAACACTGAGGGTCTCTACTCAGGCGTAGAATCACTTTTGGCACCTGGAGTAGGTATAGCACTTCGAATCATCACAAGAGAAGCCTCATTTAAAGTTGCAGATTTTGCATTTAAACTGGCTATGCAACGCCGCAAACATCTAACATACATACACAAAGGTAACATTTTGCGCATAACCGATGGTATCTTCAAAGATGCAGTTAAAGAAGCACAGAAAAATTATCCTGAAGTTGAAGTCGATGATCTCCATATCGATGCAGCCACCATGCAACTAATCAAACAACCTGAGAAATATGATGTCATGGTAACCACTAACCTTTTTGGCGACATCCTATCTGATGAGGCCGCACAAGTCACCGGCAGCTTAGGACTAGCAGCAGGCGCAAACATTGGTACAACCTATGGAATGTTTGAACCAGTCCATGGCTCAGCACCCAAATACACAGGCATGGATCGAGTAAACCCCATAGCTACCATCATGGCAGGAGCAATGATGCTAGATTGGCTAGGTGAAAAAGCAGGCGCCAAAAAAATTGAGGACGCCGTCATAGAGGTGCTCAAAGAGGGCAAAATCAGAACCCACGATTTAGGTGGAGAAGCCAAAGGCACTGAAATAACAAATGCCATCATTACAAAAATTTAGTCCAATTTAGACCCCGTTTTTTCTTATATTTTCATTTTTTTGTTTGCTTACAATTCTGTTTGTTCGCAGGGCAACGTCTCAGTTGCGTTTTTGATGTATCGTTTTCCTCTGCGGGTGATTTTATATCGGTCGGCTTTCTCTGTCAAGTAACCCGCACCAAGCAAAAGGGTTATGAGTTCAACAAAGTTGGCATCAAAATTTACATCCATACCAGCCATAAACTCGGTAAACACTGCAGGCATATAGTTGGGCCGAAAAGTCTTCTCAAGTGAAGTTACAATCTCCCCTTAGTGCGCAACTTTTCGTTATGTATGACCTGCAGTATCCAGTGCTGAAAAATATTGGTACGCCGCTGGGCAAACTGTTTTTCAAAGGGAAGCTTAAACTTGGAGAACTCGAACTTTGCGCCTTGCAGAGTTTTGGCGGTTTCACGAATCAAAACTACACCATTAATGCTTATGCGAACTGCGATAATGGCTCCAATAACTGCATCAACCCAGTATATACCAAAGATGGAGAAAACCGTTCCAACTATAACTGCTCCAGCGGAATAGATCGAGTTTTTGGAGTCAACAGATTGGGAGATTAACGCAGAATTTTTGCTTCTTTTGCCCACAAACCGCTGATAGAATGAAAGTAGAAACATAGAGAGCATAACAATGATTTCAACAGCGATAACAACATAGGGCATGGTTATAGGCAGAAAAGTACCGGCTAAAGTATCGTGAATAGAAGAAAGGGAAGTGTAGGCAATCTCCGAAAGCCTCTTAACTAGCAAGGCATAATGTGTGGAAAAGGTAAAGTAGGGAAATTTGTATGGGCTAATTGGCTGTATTCATTTTGTTTCTATAGGTTTGAAACATAAAACGCGAGTTTTCGGAGGCTGCCTGTAAAACAAGATACCGACGGTGAGAAACATCAATCCGATGATAACTAAGGTGCCTATAACTTCTTTTTTGAATTTTATACCGGCCCAAACAATTGCTGAAGCCGCTGTGTCAACTACGGTGTCTGCGCCATCTGAGATTAAACCGACACTGCCACTAAGCAAACCCGTCACCAGTTTGAGAATAGACACAACAACATAACTCACAGTAGAATTTCTTGCAACCGCCGAGGGTCTAAGAATTTGGGTTTCAATTCTATGAGCCCCCTGTTTAAGTGCGGTAGTGAGTTGTTCTGCTTCCACTTGGCCCACAGTAGTTAACTCATACTTTTCTTGGGCGAGTCGTAGCCAGTCTCGGCAAACCAAAGCCTCACAAGCTTCAACCGCACTCAACTGTTTGCCACCTCTTAGTCGGCGCCTTTTGATGATACGACTGTTTAAATTAATGGTGTGTAAAGCTGTCTTTTCTTCAAGTTGCTCTATGGATTGAGGACCATTGGTGTAGATAATCAACAGTATATAGTCATCTAAGTCACCACTGATTCTTCGCCGCTTACTCTGCGTCATACAAATTTATGCAGTGTTTAACGTTAATTTTTAAGCTTGCCCAAATTAGAACCAACAACATATTACTGAGCAGAAACATAGGTGCTCGAATCCACATGCACTTCAACTGCGCCACCCTTTGTTTCCTTCACACGCGCATTAATCAGCAAAAGATGGATACTTTCACGCAAGAGCTTCTCAAGTTCGTTCACCTTTTCGTTCCAGACAACCACTGTTGTTTCGCCGGAGTCGTCTCTTAGTGCAAACCGCATAACTACACCATCACTGTTATTGTTTCGAGTAAATCCAGTTTTACCAAAAACCGCCTTCACCACCCCATCGAGATGTACATTACCCAAATTGGGATTTAAGCTACTGATTTTTGTTGTAAACTGTTCAAGGGGAGGATACACAACGGTTTCTTCTGATGACAACTGTTCGATTAGGCTTTTTGTCCCAAGATGCAACTCGGTTTTGCCATAACGATCGTCTCGGGTATAGCCATGCAACAACCTAACGGCTTGACCAACTCTAAGTTCGCCTTTTTCTACCAACTCGGCTTTTTCATTCCAAAGAACCACACGCAACAAACCGTCATTGTCGCCTAGCATAAGGGTAGCTAATTTACCTGATTTTTCTTCACCGCTAAAAGTTTTAACGGGAAAAACTGCAATTAACCTCCCAGCAACATTCACATCATATAATCCTGCAAACAAACGCCCTGAGGAGATAAGGTTACTGGGTTCAAACGCGGTCGGGACGATTTGTACCCCGAGTTTGGCGGCAATCAGGCGCAACAGGGTTTCATCACTCAGTAGACCAGCGGTTTTGGTTCGCTCAACTTCAAGCTGTTCTAAGAGTTGACTTTGAGTTATCTGTGAATTTTTAGTTTGAATCTCAGCGATGAGGTCTTGAGGGGTCATTTTACGCCGACACGATAAAGAGTTTGCCGCTTTTAATTTTTGCGTTGTTACACCGGTTATGGTTCTTAATAGAGACAGAATTGGCCTTGCGAATATCTTAGGGAGGGCAATGCCTGATTAGGTTCAGTAGTATGTGAGAAGAGCGCCTGTGGGCGAGATGTTTTTGGTTAGGAGTTTGAACTGATTGAATAAAAAATAGACTCTCCAGTAACCGGAAGGCTGTTTTGGTTTAAACAGATGGGCTATGAGAGATGGGGAGAGATTAGTCGGTTGTCTCTTCTTCTTTGCCATAGTAGGCGTATAGGAAAATTAGGGCTAGTGTGATAAAGATTGAGCCCATTAGGATGTATTGGAGGGTTACGAAATATGTACCGATATCCATTGAGATTCCTCTGTGTATTTACCTTTAATCTTGTTAGTTTACATATTTAAGGAATAGCTTTTTTCCACTCGTTCATCAACATACTATAGCAGTCGTCAGTTTCATCAAATGTTGCAAACCAGCCCAGATTCTGGGCAAGTTTTTGTGTCAATAGATGATAACACATATGCACTTGTCTATCTAGTACTCGAAAGTAAAAGTCATCGCAGGTGCAAAACGCCGCTTCGGGCATGATAAGGTAGTCGCGTTCTCTGCCCACCACAATCCAAACCACACGTCCGGAAGGTTTGAAGATGTATTTTTTGACTCTGCCCTCTCGTAGCGCCTCTAGGGCTTTACTGAAACGGTGCCCAAACAATTCATAGAGAGTATTTAGACTATCACCTGATAATTTCCCTGTTGCTTTGGCATCTTTGCAAACATCTGTTAGAATATCGATTTCAGTATTACTCATTGCTACACAGCTTACTAGAATGGAACCTAAAATTTAGGTTTTTACCCTATGTTGATGGGTTCGCCCTTTGATTTGGATGGCTCAGCTTTGGGTAACACAACTTCTAGCACACCATTTTTGTAGGTAGACTTTGCTTCTTTGACATGGACTTGTGCTGGCAGTTGAACTTCTTTGTAGTACTTGTACTGAGAAGTATCAACAGATATATCGATAGAGTCTTCGGTGCCATGGAGTCTAATATCGGTTTTTTCGACTCCGGGCAGTTCTGCAACTACGCGAATTTCAGTTTGTGTTTCCATGATGTCCACAAGTGGTTCACGTTCTTCTTTTACCTGTAGGGGTCCTTTGAGGCCTTTTTTGATATTGCCAAACTGTTGGATTTCAGGTTTACCATCAGAACCGATTTTCATGCTATAACCATATACAAAGGGTCCAAGTTCTTTGACGGTACTACCATCAGGAAGCTGACGCTCCTTCACGTATTCTTTGGGCACTTTTTTGGTAAAATCCTTGAATTGTTCATTCATCATCCGCTCCATCTCTTTGAATATATCATCTACATCACCAAAGAATGGGTCTTTGGCTGGATGCTGGCGTTTTTTGAACCAATAAGGGCGATCATTATCCGAAGACATACAAACACCTGTGATATGGAGTTTTCCAAGCCAATAAATTTATTGCAAAATCGTCAACACCTGCTATGGACTGTTTTACTGTTTTCAACTCCAAATAAAAGATATGATTGGGAAAAAATCACCCAAGATACTAAACGAATCTTCGAAGAGGTCTTGGCGAGCATTCAAAAAGTTTCTGGGCCTAACCAAGAAGACATCAAATGCATACGGCACCCGCTAAATAGGGGTTAGTAACAGTATCGTGTCATTGATGTGTTTTATTTGCCTATAATTTTCACACTCTCAGTTAAGACCCAGGGTGCGATTATGGAACCCATTTGTCGTTCATTGGCACCGATTAGGGTGATGTTTTTTAGGAGTTCAAAGATGTTGCCGGCTATCATAATGGCGTTGCAGGAGTGGGTTATTTCGCCGTTTTTGATTTTCCAACAGGGGTTGGCTACTACGCTAAATTCGCCGCTGACAGGGTTGCTGCTGTGGGCGCCTTGGAGATAGAATATGATAAAGCCCTCGTCTGTTTCGCTTAGTAGTTGTTGGTGTGTTTTGTTTCCGGGGATTATGTGGAAGTTTGAGGTGGTAATGTTTGGGGTGGAGAGATATGTAGCTCGTGCGGCGTTGCCGGTGCTTTCTTTGTGGTCTTTTTTGGCAGAATAGTTGTCATAGAGAAAGTTTTGTAGAATACCTTTTTCGATTATTGGGGTTTTTTGTTGAGGAACTCCTTCACCGTCAAAGGTGGCGGTTCGTAGGCCTCCGGGGTATAAGCCGTCATCGTAGATTGTGAGGGTTTTAGAGGCTACTTGCGTGCCGAGTTTATATTTGAATGGAGATTGGTTGCGTTGGATGCTATCAGCTTTGATTGCGGCCATGAGTGTATATGCAAAGAGGTCTTGGAGTGCTAAGGGGGTGAGGATAACTTTGGAGATTTGGGTTGAGACGGGTTTTGGTTTGAGGGCTGAGAGGGCGAGTCTGGCGGCCTCTTTGCCTACCCATTCTGGGTTGAGGTGGTGGTTTCTTGATGCATTAAATTCAAAACATACCGGAGTGGTAGTGTGTGTGTCTTTTGCTATGGTTACTAGGCTACACTCGGTTATGGTTCCTCGATCAAAAGCAGTTATGCCGTTAGAGTTGGCTATGGCGTTAGCGGTGTATCCGCTACCTACGCCTCCCTCGATGGGTGATACTTGTTTGTTTAGCTCAGTTGCGGCGTCTAGCATAGTGACGGCTATTTTGACAAGATCATCTGGGCTTAGGTCAACGATTTTTTGGTCAAAGGTGTCCTGGGTTGGGGTGTAGGGTTTATTTTTAGGGAGATCTTGCCAGTCAGAATCGGGTTTGCTGGCTTTGGCGGCGCTTAGCGCTTGTGTGGCGGTGGCCTCAATGGCTTTTGGGTCATCGATGAGGTTTGTGTAGGCAAAGCCTATGGCTTTGTTTAGGGTGACGCGTATGCCTATTCCGCGATCGATAATGTTGTTGGTTTTGCTTATTTGGCCCAATTCGATACCGATATTGGTTGATTGTCCATCATAGACATAAGCTTCTGCTTCAGAGGCGCCTAGTTTTAGGGTTAATTTAACTGCGTTCTCTGCTAGGCTGATTAAAAAGTTTCTTTCAAGCACTGCCACCGATAATTACCTCGCTGACTCGTATATGTGGTCCGCCGTCGCAGATAAAGGCTGTTTGGCCTTTGCCGCAGCGTCCGGGATCTAGAGCAAAGTCTTTGCCCACACCATCGACTTTGTGTAGTGTTTCAAGGGTGTTGCCGCTTATAGATGCGTTGCGCACCGGGGCTTGGATTTCGCCGTTTTTAATTTCATACCCTTCTTGTATGCCCACTTGAAAAGTTCCATCAAGGCTTGCTTGTCCGCCTCGAAAACTTTTGAAGTAGTAGCCTTCTTTGATATCCTCAAGCAGCTCAGGTAGGGTTTGGTCTTTGGGTTCCATGTAGGTGCATCGCATACGAATAATGGGTTCTACGCGGAAGTCTTCAGCACGGGCGTTGCCGGTGGGGTTTGTGTTGAATTTTTGGGCGGTTTCTCTATTGTGCATCAACCCTGAGACAACGCCGTCTTTTATGAGCAGTGTTTTGCGACTGGCGACCCCTTCATCGTCGTATCTGAATGCGCCAAAGGCGCCCTTGATGGTGCCGTCATCGTAGAATGTAACAAGATCGGAGCCGATTTTTTTGCCCATGTTGCTGTCAAGTAAACCTCCGGATAGGGCAAGATCTGCCTCGGCAAGATGTCCAAAGGCTTCGTGCACAAAGACGCCAACTACATTTGGTCCAAGCACCACTGGAGCTTTGCCGCCTTTGGGGGGTTTGGCGCTTATTTGCTCAATAGCGCGCTGTGCTACTTTTTGGCCCAGCTCCTCTGAGGGTTGAGTGTCAAATAGTTCATAGCCTGCGGTGGAGCCAATTTCTTCTCTACTAAAGGTAAAGGTACCCTCGGTCTGTGCAGAGGCGGTGATGCGGGCCCAAACATAGAGTTTGTCTTGCTCAATGCTTGTGCCTTCGCTGTTGATAAAAAAGTTTGTGCCCATCAAATCTAGGTAATCTACTCCGCAACTCTTTATGCGCGAATCAAAGCTCAAGCTTGCTTTGGTGATATCGAGGGCATTTTTTATTTTGTCCTCCATGGCGATGTCTCTGGGGTTCTTTTTGGGTTTAGCGCTTACATGATCCTCCACAACGGGTGCGGAAGCGAGTTTTATTGGGGTTTTGAGACGCTGGCTCACTATTTTTGCCATGTGGCAGGCATCAGATATTGCTTCTTCTAGAATGGTATGGTCTATGGAGCCCACAGAAGCAAATCCCCACGCGCCATTGACTAAAACGCGAATAGCTACACCTGATTCTATGCCTTGTTTGGCGGCTTCTACGCGGTCTTCTTTTAGGGTAAACATGGTTTTGGTTAGTTGTTGTGCGCGTGTTTCAGCATAGTTCGCGCCGAATTTGGTGGCTGCTGTGGTGGTAATTTTCTGCAAAATATCTTTCAAAGTATTTGACCTATAGAGAGTAGGTTTGAGTGGGAATTAAACCATACGTTTTAATCGCTTTTGGTTAGCAGAAATCACTCATGCTTCGTTGTTGTACCCGTGGAGCTACCAGAGGTTTGGCTTTGATTACCGATACTGAGACATCGAGGTTAAGGTGTCCATATACGCCGTCGTATCCTGGTGTGACTTTTGCTGAGCCGTCGCGTACTTTTATGATGGCTTGTGCAAAGGGGGCAGCTACCACGGAGGCCATTTCTTCAAGTGATGCATCCATGAGTACGGTGTATTCGTCTCCGAATTTTGCTATGAGTGGGTTGTAGATTTTCCAGACGGCTTGGATAGCAGGGGAGTCTGTTCCAATTACGGCGGCGATGATTTCGCTTAGGGGGAGTAGACACTTAAAGTCGGGGGCGTTGGGGCGTTTGTAGTCTGAGGGGCGGTCGGCGAGTTCTTCTACGCGTTGCTCCACGCCTTTGACAAATTTTCGGCGGCATACTGGGCAGGTGTTGCCAAATTTTATAGCTTCTGTGGGTGAGAGGCTGACTTTGCAATTGCGGTGTCCTGTCCAGTGGTATTTGCCATATGCGGGATCGGTTTCGATGGTGAATTTGAAGCGCTCGTGGTCATTGTCAGATATGGCAGAGAATACATGATCATATGTACATCTGGGGAGGTCAAATGCGTTGGCTTCTCGGCCAATGCGCCATGGCCAAAAGCTGTGGCAGTCACTGTTTGAGAGCAGGGCGTATTTGTCTAATCCGCTTAGTCGCCAGTTCATTGCTGGATCAGATGATAAACCTGTTTCGAGAGCGTGGATATGTTTGGTCATGTCTTGGTAGCAGTCCTCAACAGTGTCAAAGCCGCTAGAAGCCCCAAAAATGCTAAACCAAGGGGTCCAAGCATGCGCAGGAAAGATCATGTTATCTGCACTAACAGCCATGACTTCTTCGACTAGCTGTGGTGCAGTACAATCAAGAATGGGTCGTCCATCAGAGGCTAAATCTCCAAAGCGGGCAAGGCGCTCGTTAATTTGATCAGCGGACTCGAGGTTGGGGGTTAATATGACGTGATGTATCTTTTTGGATGCCCCTTTGTAGTCAAAGATGGTACAAACCTCAGTTTGAAGCATAAAATACATATGTGAATCGACATTGACAAGTTTGAATAAGCCTGTGTCTGCTTCGGGGACAAGATTTTCGCGGATCTCGTTTAGCCACAAGGGATGAGTAAAGTCGCCTGTACCCACCAAGTTGAGACCCTTAATTTTTGCATATTTAGCTATTTCACCCAAACTCATCTGTTCACTGGTCGCACGACTATACCGGCCGTGAATATGAAGATCAGCCATTACTCGAATTGCCAACATCCCCAAACTGCTTAAAGTTTGTTTAAAGCTGGGGTTATAGGTTGATTGTAATAAATTAAGTTTGCCCGATACAACGTGGGTCTTTTTCTAAAACTTAAAAAAATCCCATAGTAAACCGTCTCATAGGTTAAAACACCAAAAATAAGTAACGGCATGTCCTGATATTTGGTTGCTATCATGGTTTGTTATTTTGATTAAAATATGCTGACTTGCATAGTGTTGAACGAACGTTTCTATAGATAGGCTGGTTGGTATTTAGGGGTAGGTTTTGGGTTTGGTTGCTGAGGGTGTTGCTGTTTTTTGTAGAGGGTTGTGTAGAGGTTGTAGATATGGGGTAGTGTTTTCTGGGTTGGTTGTTTTGTTGTCGACTATTTTTTTGGCGGTTTCTGTGGCTAAGGTTTGGATTTGTGGCAGAAATTCGACAGTGTCCTAATTTAGAATAGACTATTTGAAATAGAAGAACTCGTGCCAAAACCACAAATGACCCGCCAAACCCTCAAACCTAACAAAAAACCCCACCCAAACCCACCAACAAAACTCAAACAACCAACGCCACAAAAAACACACACCAAACAAACAACCAAACAACACACCCACACAACCCCCATCAAAACCCCCCCGCATCCACAGTCTAAATATCCCCCAAAAAAGACTCCCATAAACAATCAACTTCTCTTTGCCAACCACCCGGCCTTTTTCTTTTATCTTAATCAATTACCCATAATCAATCAACCCGAGCATAAAGCATTGAGGTAAAACGTACGAATAAGTATTACAGTTGTAAGTTTGGTTTGTGTATGTGGTGTTGTGTGGTAGCGGTATTCTACGCTTGTCAAAGTGTATGTGAGAAGAACTGAAGCATAATTTCTTACAAACCTTATGGCAAACGTGCGTATTTACGTGCTAAATACAAATAAAAAATACAAAAAACATAACCTCTTAAAAATTTACAACTGTAATACTAAGTACAGCACTGCCAAGTTCCGGTTATAAATGCAGGGGGTGGTTAGTCTTCTTCTAGGTTTAGCAGAAATTCTATGATTCTGCCTATTTGTTTGGCTGTGATTAGGTCGAGGGCTTGCTCTTCGTCGATGTTTAGGAGAGGGTTATCGGTTTGCATAGCAGAAGTATTGGATACTTTTGCTTTAACACTATCTGCTTTGTTACTTCGAAGTTCGAAGTAGCGCCCTGTCGGATGGGGCATATTTAACATTTTTATGTAAATTCAACGAATAAACAGTCATTCATACTGCATACAAGTAAACAACAAAACATATTTTTCATGGAAGGCCCATGAAAACAAGCAAAATTTATATTGCCAATCTACACCTAAAATACAGTCATGTCAGTCAAAGTCCACTGTTGCCACATACTGGTAAAAACTCTAACAGAAGCCACTGCAGTAAAAACTCGACTCGATAATGGCGAAAAATTCGGCGACATAGCCAAACAGGTTTCATTATGCCCATCAGGCAAAAAAGGCGGGAACCTAGGCACCTTCACAAGAGGCAAAATGGTTAAAGAATTTGAAAAAGCCGCATTTGGACTCCAAAAAGGCCAAACCTCAAACCCGGTCAAGACCACATATGGCTACCACATAATAAAACGCATAGAATAAGAATCTGTCCTCACACGACAAGTGCATGAAGCAAAATAGGCACAATGTTTATAAAGTTGGACTTTGTAGCGCTGATAAAATTGTACTATTTTACGATAAATTTGAATAAATAGAACAAAAACAAGTCAAAAGACATCAAATTTTTACCTT
>Ga0209737_10003312_pt1 | contig 11261 bp, 14 predicted proteins | sample TergutCu122P3_FD_187284 | JGI IMG/M metagenome (GOLD analysis project Ga0209737, IMG submission 187284) | Cubitermes ugandensis P3 segment gut microbial communities from Kakamega Forest, Kenya - Cu122 P3 (SPAdes) (version 2) | ecosystem: Host-associated > Arthropoda: Insects > Digestive system...
AAATCGCAACTGCAATTTCTGAAATGTTCCCAATCAGTGCCCCTATAATTCCACCTATAAGCGTTGGTATCCCTAATAATGCTGTTAATATGACTACTTTCCATTTCTTTATCCCGCCTACCAATAGAGGTGCTGCAACAGCTGCTCCTTCTGGGATATTGTGCAATGCTATTATGATAGCCAATAGCACTCCTAGCTGAAATGTGTGAATTCCACCTGCTCCAATTGCTATTCCTTCCGGGATATTGTGCAATGCTATAGCCAAAAACATTATAACTCCTGAGCGCATCATGCTTCCACGCCCTGCAACAAATTGACTTTCATGGAATAATTCTTCGTGTGTGTGATGCACTTCCAACTTTTCTTTTCTTGTCTCAGTCATCTTATCAACAACCCTGTTTAATATCATTATTATAAAAATCCCAAAGATTATGCCTAATAGCGAAATAAACATATTCGCATACTCAAATGCTTCTGGTATCAATCTAAAGCACACTATGCTTATCATAACACCAGCAGCAAAAGATAACAGCCAACATATTATTGTGTCTGATGACCTTTTTCTTAACAGTAATGCTGCCAAAAGGCCTCCAAACTAGCCCGCAAATGCCTGCAAATGCACTGAATAGAATTACTTGTATCATCTTTCATGTCCTTTCATATTAACCAATTGATTATATCATATTATTATTTTCTTAGAATGCTCTCCTATATATGTAATAAAAAATGCCATAACGTTGATTCATCGAACGTTACAGCATTTCATAAATGGAGCCGCTATTCGTCTTACAAGATTTTGTATGTTTTTATATGATGTTATCATTGCTAGTGTCTCCTTAAATATTATCTTTTTATAATATATACTAATTTTAAACTTTACCTGCGATATTTTAAAAGATATTTGCATTGCCGTATTTATTGCCGTACTTTGTTTGCTATTATAATTCTGTATCAATATCTATAAATAAATCATCTCTAAAAAACTCATCTAGTGTTATTTTTAAACTATCACATATTCTGACAATAGTCAACATTTTAGGGTTCTTACTCTTACCGTTTACAAGTGATTGTACGGTTGATTGTGTTTGTCCGCTTAGTATTGCTAGTTTATTGATACTAATTTCATTTTTATCGCATAAATCAATAATGCGTTGGGCTATTGCTTCGGCTATTCTCATACTACCACTCCTAACATCTTAATTATAGGTGCGATAGCGACAAATCATTAAGCGACACGTCGTTGACTTTTGTTTTACTTGCTGATATACTTAATTCAGCAAGATAAATAGCAATAAATGAGGTTATAAAAGCATGGAAGACTTATATAAAAAATCAATACAGGCAATAATAGACTTAGATAGTAGACCATCAAGGAAAGAATGGACGAATATAGCAAAAGAATATGGATTTTTAAGTTCCGCTTCTATATCAAAAATTTATGGGAAGTCTTTTACAGAGCTTTGTATAGAGATAAGAAAGAAAAGAATATAATTTTAAAAGTGTCATTTGTTGTTTTTTGTCGAATTTTGACATATAATATTAAGTATCGGAGTGATGTGTAAATGAAGAATCTGTTTAAAAACAAAAAGATTTTAATTAGTCTAATAATAGTTATTTTTATAATTGCACTTACCGTTGGTGGAGTGTTATATTTAAACTCAAAAACTAAAGATGAAGAAAAAGAACCAGAAGTAATTACTAGCAATTATACAGCTTATGTTAATATTAACCCATTAATTAAACTTGAATATACGATAACTTACAAAGACGGTAACTTTGATGATCCAATAGTTACAAAATATGAATTAATTAATGATGACGCAAACGATATATATAAAGATATAGACTTACTTGGTATTAATAAAAACTTAGATGACGTTTTGTTGTTAATTGTAGAAACAGCAAAAGAAAACAACATTGTGTTTGATGATGTAACTATTTATACTAACTGGAACGGTTTTGAAGCTTTTATAGATAATAGAGATAGTGAAAAAGCTTATACTTGGGCTTATATTATTAATATTATTACTAACGAGGAACTAGATAACATTCCTAATAAGATTGAAAATGAAACTTTTACAATAACTTTCGATACTGACGGCGGTAATGAAATAGAAAGCCAAACAGTTAAAAGAAGAAATAAGGTTATAGCCCCAACTAATCCTACTAAAAAAGACTATACTTTCGTTGAGTGGCAACTTGATGGCGAAAGATATGACTTTAATATTCCTATAACTAAAGATATTACATTAATAGCAATATGGAAAAAGGTAGAAGCGGGTAATAGTAATTCAAGTGGAAATAGCTCAAGTAATAATAGCTCAAGTAGTAAAAATCGTGGAGAACAAGAATATGATGAAGATATTGGGTGTAAATCCTTTAGGTCGTGGAATACAGCATATAATAAAAATATATTAGCAACAAGTCCAAATGATATTAATGTAAATTTATCACCACTAAACTACCCAGGGCTAGAAGTTATCGGATATAATTCAGCTTGGGAAAATATGGACAATAAGACTGAGGGGTATTCGTACACAGTACGATGTAAAGAACACCCAGATATAACCCAAAGTTATTACGCAAAGAATTGGAAACAGCTAAAACAACAATTGATAGATATGGGATATTAAAACGAATAGACCTGAATTAAATATATATAAAATTTATGGGGGTGTTGTGTTTGGAAAACAAGGAACAAAAACCGAAAAAGAAAATAAACAAATTTCTATTAATATTATTAATTTTAGTCATAATTATAATCTCAGTAGTAGCTTATTTTCAGATAAGAGGTAAAATATATGCAGATAATGACAATAAAGTTATACAAAGTATTGAGCTGTTTAAAGAAAATAACGACACAGAAGCCCTAATAGAAGCTCTTGAGAAGGACTTAGACTATGGCAAGCTTTACAATGCTAAAATAGTCAATGGCACAGTAGAGGTAAAATTAACCGATTACTTCGATAAAGAGTTGAATCCTCTAAATGTACCTCAAGTAACTACATATTATAACGAATTAATAAGAGTATTAGATAAATTTGATGTTAAATATGATAGTATAACAGATAGAGGGGTAAAAGGTCCAACTCATATTTATGTGCAAGGACAAAAGTATGAATATCTAAATAGTCTAACTACAAATGATGGCACATTAGTAAATGTACTTACAACTCTTACAGAAACAGGACCAGTTTATGTTCCACTTAAAGATATAAACCTAATGGGTGAATAAAAATAAATTAAATAACTTTAAAATATATGGATCACAATACTTACTAATTAAATTTAGTAGGTATTTTTTATATGCGGTAGTTATAATTGTCCAGTTTTTCTCTCTAATAAGCACTTTAAATTTTCATATGTTATATTATTATTGAGGACAATTAAATGGATTATGAGGATAAATTATCATATTTAGAAGATGCAATAGAATATATAGAAAATGCAATAGATGTACTAATGGATAAAGAATTTGTAGATAGTAAAAATGGGCTAATCTATATAAAAGAAGAGTTAGATGCTCAAAAAGAAGAATATGAAGAGCTACAAAACGAAATATGGAAAGAAGAGCAAAGAGAATTAGAAAAAGAGTTTTGGAGGAATGCCGTATGAGAGAATTAAAGAAAGGAATGATGAGTAGTGGATTTTAAAAAATTAGAACAAATAAATTCAAGGCTTAAAACAACAGATATAAAAGGAAAAGACTATGTAGAAGTAAATCAAAGAATATTAGCATTTAGAGAATTATACCCAAATGGAAGTATAACAACAGAAATAACTTCTTTAGAAAATGGTGTTTGTACAATAAAAGCAACAATAGATGATTATGATGATGAAAGAGGAGATATTAAGACTTTAGCAACAGGACACGCACAAGAAAAAGAAGGTAGCACATTTATAAACAAAACTTCCTATATAGAAAATTGCGAGACCTCTGCTGTAGGTAGAGCATTAGGATTATTAGGTATAGGTGCAACAACAAGTGTAGCAAGTGCAGAAGAAGTATTGAATGCTATAAGTAATCAAACTAGTGCAAAAACTACAAAAGTTAAAAAAGAAAATAAGGATATTATAGAGATTTTAGATGAAGGAACAGGATTAGAAAAAATAGATAAACTAAAACATGATGCGTTGATAAGTGCTATACAAAAATACAAATTAACAGATGATCAAGTATATGAGATTTTACAAAAATACGGATATAACAAAACAGATGAAATACAAATACAAAATTACATTAAAATTATAACTGAATTTAAAGTATTAGTAGCTGCGTAAAATGGAGGCTATAGATGTGTAACTGGAAGCAAAAGCAGGAAAGCCCTCCTAGAGCCTCCTAGAGACATATCTAATTTGACGAAAATTTTTTCGTCGTAAGGCATTAAAGACCTCACAGAGCCTCGTAGAGCCTCACAGACAGGTCTACGACCTTTATTACCGCTTCTTATAAATGGCTTAAAAACGATTAACGAAAGAAAAGGTGTAAGTATATATGAAAATTAAAATTCATAGAGGTGTTAATCAAATTGGCGGATGTGTAACTGAAATTAAGAGTAGAAAAGCAAGAATACTTATTGATGTTGGATCTAATCTCCCAACTTGTGAAAGTGAAGTAAAAGTAAATGTTGCTAAGATTAGTAAAAAGTGTGATGCTGTTCTTATTACACACTATCATTGCGACCATATAGGCGAATATATGCAAGTTAGTAAAGAAGTACCAATTTACATTGGAGAACAGGCAAAAGAGATTTTTACGATTTTCCAAAAGAAAATGAAAGACCCTGAAATTACAGAAGTTACGCAGGAACATATTGACAGAGTAGAAACATTTAAAACATTTAAACAAGGTGTATCTTTTGAAATTGGAGATATGAAAATAACACCTATTCGTACAGACCATTCCGCTTTTGACAGTTATATGTATCTAATAGAAGCTAACGGCAAGAGAATTTTATATACTGGAGATTTTCGCACACATGGTCCTATTGGCAAAGGCATACCTAAAATACTTAAAAAAGTAGGAAAAGTTGATATTCTCATTAGTGAGCATACAACACTTTCAAGACAAGACGAAACTGTTATGTCTGAATTTATGTTACAGAAAGAAGCGGTTAGTTTAATAGAAAACAATAAATACATCTTTATAATGTGTGCTTCCACAAATATTGATAGAATAGCCTCTTTCTACCACGCAAATAAAAAAGCAGGAGAAAAACTATTTATATGTGATGATTACCAAAAGGAAATCCTTGATTATGTAACGAAAAGTAGCGCCAAATATACAGACTATTACAATTTTTCAGATGTTAAAAGTTTTGACGGAAAGTTTTATAGAAGAATGGCAGCGAAAGGCTTTTGTATGTTAGTACGAAACAATTATTTTTCAAAGAAGTTTGTTAATAATCCTAAGTTTAAAAATAACTTATTTATTTATTCTCAATGGTTAGGATACATACAAGGCGAAAATACTGATGAAAAAACTGTTAAATTTGTTCCGAAACAATATCAATATCTACATACAAGTGGTCATGCAACTGCTAAAGGAATTACAGAAGTTTGTAATATTATTAAGCCAGAAGTAATAATTCCTATACATCGGAGAAAACTCACATGACTTTGATAAATTAGATCTACCATATAGGATTAAACATTTAAAGAATAAAGAAACATATAAAATATAGCCTTTAAGGAAGTACGATAAATGAAAAGAGAAGAATTTGTTGAAGAAATCGAAAAAGAATTTGAAGGAAAATATAAACATATATTGTGGGAACATATTATAGTTCAAGATGTATTAATATATTTGTTTAATGAATCAAATATATTAAAAGAAAAATTAGAATTTATAAAACCTAATGAATTACACTATACAAAAACAAAAGATGAGAAAGGTAAAACATATGAAGATTGGCATTTTCCACCAGATCTTACAAGACAAATAAGTCTTAAAAACAAAGAAATTAGTCATTGCTTATTCAATTTAAATTACGAGGAATGTAATATTGAATTTTTAAATTACTTAAATAATAATTTTAATAATATAAAAGGATATAAGTCAAAGTGGGATGTGTATATTCCAACTAATAGATATAGTATCGAAGAAGACTGCCGTGGAAGTGGGAATTTTTCTATAAGCAGAAATCCAACTGGTGATACGAATAAAAATATTAAATTATATCATTGCGTTAGACATATATGTGATTTAGAAATTTTAGATGAAATATCTAAATATAGATATTGTTATAAATTTAAAATTGAATTTATAGTAAATAAAACTACTCAACATATAGTATTTAAATTGTTAGATTGGAGATGTGATGGTTGATTAATGAAGTAAAGAAAAAGACAGATCCGAAAGTCGCCTCTAAAATCAATTTGTTTGATAAACATATAATTCGTTTGTATAAGGAAATAGGAGAAACTCAAGCAGAAGAAATAGTTAGCGACTTACTAAAGTTGGATAGCATTAAAAATAAGAAAGATATAACATTTTACATTAATTCCCCTGGAGGAAGTGTTTCGCATGGTTTAGCAATTTATGACACAATGCAAATAATAAAAAATGATATTAAGACTATCTGCATTGGTCGTTGTGCAAGTATGGCAGCAGTATTATTAAGTGGTGGAACAAAAGGAAAAAGATATATAACTCCAAATAGTGAAGTCATGATACATGAGGTTAGTACATTTAGTATGGGTAAAATTGGAGATGTAAAGGTTAATTTTGAACACACAAATAAAGTAAATGAACTTATGATAAAGATATTATCAGACAATACAGGGCAAAGTATTGAACAAATTAAAAATGATATTTTAAAAGACAAATGGTTTAATGCAGAAGAAGCAATAGAATATGGTTTAGTAGATAAATTATTAACCAAGAATGAAATCTAAGTATATGAAAGGTTGTGAAATTATGGCTAAGAAGAAAGCTATGAAAGACTTATATAGTAGAATACTAGAAGATATAACAAATACCCTAGAATATAGTAGACTACAAATCAATTATAGCAAGCTAGAAAAAGAGTTTGAAAAGGACTTAACCGAGGATCAGAAGAAACAATTCCTTATGTTATCTGACTTATCAGTGGATATGAATGAAGAAAGTAGATTACAAATATTCGCTGAAGGCTTCGGACTAGCTGTTAAAATAATGACAGAGGTGTATTATAAGGAAGATACTACGATGCAACAGTCTGGGAATATATAAAACGCACTAGAATTGCTTATAGAAGAAAGTTTTTTAATGATTAAAGTAAAATTATATTAGGGAACTTTATAGGGAATATTATTTTTTAATATTCCCCATAATTACAAGGGTTTTAAGTTTTTAGGGAAAAAGGGAACTTTTAAAAAGGTAATTACTGTTATGTAATATCAGGAACATCAAAATCAGTATTACTAAGACTAAAATCAATGACATCATCAGTATTATTAAGACCAAGCTCATCACTATCAGGAGTATTCGCATCAGTATCAGGAAAATCATGGTCAGTATAAGGACTATAAACACTTTTATAATCTGCTTTAGCTTCATTACTTAGTGTTATGGCTTTGTAATAGGTATTACCACCATTAGTTTTTTTCTTTTCTCCTTCGCCCATTTCGTCTAAAAGCTTATTAATTTCTCTTTTAGTTTCTTTATAACCATTGTTGTTATCGTTGCACCATGCTTCATAAACTCTATAGAATTTTGCAGTTGTACAATCATCTTCTATACTTCCAAGAGTAGGTCGTTCAATAACACATTCCTTCCTAAATGCTAGGAAACTGTGATTGTCTACTTTAAAATCTTTATTTAAAAGTTTGCAGCTATCAGGAACATTGTATTTATATCCGTTCTTGATTACCTGCCTTAATCCTTTTATTGCTAATGATACGATATATTCCTTTTCTTCAAGTAAATGTTCTACAAGGTGTTTATCTTGATTTTCTTCTGGAATAATATTATCACATTTTACAATTACAATTCTGTTATAAACCCAATCGCCTCTATCTCCTCCGAAACTTTGGTAATTGGTTACCGCAAAACCATAGTACCCCATGGAATATGAAATCTATACCATTCTCGCCTTTATATTCTCCATAAATATGATCTCCACCTGTTATTTTTTTAAATGTTTCTAACTCTGATATAGTCATATATGACATATCATTTGAGCCTACCAGTCGCTTACCTAATAGCTGTATTTTTGTAAACTGCTTCTCTAAGTCCTTTAGATCCAAACTACTACAATTCTCATTACCTAAAAGAGAAGTAAGAAATTCTTTTATTTTACTTTTTCCTGTATCTCCTGCGCCTACCATAAATAAAGCCTGTTTCATTTTATATCCTGCTACATTGCTTAATATTACCCCCATAAACTGTAAAATAAGTCGCTTTATTTCTAGGTCATTATTTGTTAGGTCATTCATAAATTTATTAAAATATTGTTTTTTAGGAATAGGTCCTTTGCTCTTGTAATTACATGGTATTCTAATAGTACATAGGTACTGTGGCGAGTGTGGCTTTAGCTTGCCTGTACTAAGTTCTAATATTCCATTTTGAAAGTTTATAATGTTCTGGTTAGAATTTAACTTTTCTAATGTTACAAATTTTAAGTCTGTTTCTAATAATTTAAAAACTTCGATTATATCTTTTATTTTTTGTAAATTTAACGGAATAAATGACTTAATTATTCCTTTCACTTCTTCATCAGTAACAAGTTTATAATAACCGTCCAAATAGAAATATCTTAATATTCCGCTTTTGGCATTATTTCTCACAAAGAAATAGTTTATATTATTTCTGATGAAATGTGCTAATTGAGGACACAATATTCTAAAAATTATCTTGTTGCTATTTTTTTCACATTGTATCCAGTAAAGTTTGTCTATAATATCACTATTTAAAGAAATATCATTAAGTTGTTTTTTTACTACTTCTAATTGTTTTAAATCATCACATATTTTATACTCTGTTTTAGCAATTTTTTTAATATCTTTAACAGTAATTCGTGCTTCTGGATCTATTATTTTTACTTCATGTTTTGTTTTATCTGTTGCATAAAATAACCTTGATATGTCCTTACAACTTTTATCAGCTTGTGGAAAAAAGTCTATTAATGTTTCTATTATAAAACTCATTTCATTAGGATTAGTTATAGGCTTATTAAGTAGAAACAATAACCTAAATTTAGGTTTAGCAGCAGAATTGCTAAAAGTATAATAGTAACCTAATGTATTGATACCTTCTCTTTTTACTGAAGATACAGCTTCATCAGGTGTTAGTATTTCTCCTGCCGCTTCGTTATCAATATCAATACATACTAATTGTTGTTGTACCCAGTTTTCATTTTTTGTACCATTTTTAAGTACAGCAGGACAAATAGTATGACCATTACCAATACAATTAAATAATTGTTCAATAGTAACTTCATGTATGGAAGATAGATTTTTAAATCTATCTTTAATTACTGATGTTTCTTTGTCATTTGGTTTTTCTGAGAATGACTGAATATCTAGATGTAGTTTTATCTTCTCCATTTTGGTTATCTCTTTTTTGTTCTCCATTTTTGTTTCTCTCCTTATTTATTTGAGCAAGTCTAGCAACTCTCATTTTTATTTCTTTTTTTCATATACCATTGTTTCAATGCTTGTAATTCTACTACTTTATTTTTTCCGTAATTTTCACTAGGAAAGTCTGGTAGATTGAAAATATCTTGTGCTATTTTTATCGAGCAGTTTCTTATTCTAGCAAATTCTTGTATTGTTATAAAATTAAGCATTTTTGACTTGTCCTCGAATAGCTTTATTTTCTCTAGCATTTCATCTAATTTTTTTATATTAGTATCAATATCGGTTTCAATGTTTACAATCATCTTTTACTTCTCCTCCTCTTTAATTAAAATTATTTTCAATAAACTATTGCTTTTTGTTACTGATTAGATTATAATGTAAACAAATGCTACTGTAAAGCATTGGTAACAAAGTTAAAAGGAGAATATAAATATGAATAAAAAAGTAACAGAAGTTAATATAGAGAAAAAAGAAGGAAACATTGATGTGTTCAATGTAAGATTAAAAGAGGAACGAATTAAGGCTGGCTTTAGCTCGCAAGAAGCTTTAGCAAAAGAAGTAGGCGTAGATAGAGTTACAATTAATTATTATGAACAAGGTAATAGAAAACCTGATATAGAGGTATTTATTAAAATTGCTGATACTCTAAACGTGTCATATGACTATTTGCTAGGATATTCAAACAGCCCAATAAGAAAATACCACGAAACGAAAGATATAACAGGTCTATCTATTGAGGCAATAGAAGTATTAAACAAGTTAGTAAAGGCAACAAAAAACGATATAGGACTTAAACAACTTGCTATTGACCAAATGAAAACTATAAATTATTTAATAGAAAATGAAGAAAATTATCAGATTTTTAGAGATATAGCGAGTTTACTATGGAATACATACAAAACGAAAGACCTTCTAGGACAAGAATTCGTTGAGGTAGTACAAACATCTGGTGATATTAACTTAATCCGTGTTTCTGACTTAAATGACATAGATATACTTAGAATTGAAAGACAATTAAACAGATTAAAAGAAGATATAGAGAGGGCTGGAAAAACGGCACAACAAAGCAAAGATAAAAAATAAATGTTATACTATTAATAACAAAACTAAATAAAAAAAGCAGGGAATATTTTTTGTGATAGTTGCTAGACTTGCTCAAAAAATAATCCCCTAGAAAATCAAGAGTGATTTCCTATATTTATTATAGTATGAAATTTCACTCTTGTAAAGAAAAAAGGAGTGAATTTATTATGGGAAGAAAGAAAAGTAAAGGGAACGGAGAAGGGACTATTTACCAAAGAAAAAGTACAGGAAGATATGAAGGTCAATATGTGGTTAATGGAAAAAGGAAGATTGTGTACCAGAAGAAAAATGAGAAAGTGGGCGATTTTAAGGCACGTTTTAACATATTATTAAGTTCTATAACAGAAGGCACATATATTGAAAAAAACAATGACACACTATTAGAAATAATAAAAAATTATGTAGAGCAAAAGTATAAAGATGGTATTACCGCCGATAATAGCTACAGGAGAGATAAGGAAACAATTAAGCAAATAGAAAAGACTTGTTCCAGTTTTATTAACAAACATATACAGAAAATAAAAACAGAAGATATAGAAGGATCAAAAGAAGCTATACGACAATACAGTAATCAATGTATTGATAAAATATGGATATTACTTAATAAAGGTTTTAAA
>Ga0209737_10003313_pt1 | contig 11260 bp, 7 predicted proteins | sample TergutCu122P3_FD_187284 | JGI IMG/M metagenome (GOLD analysis project Ga0209737, IMG submission 187284) | Cubitermes ugandensis P3 segment gut microbial communities from Kakamega Forest, Kenya - Cu122 P3 (SPAdes) (version 2) | ecosystem: Host-associated > Arthropoda: Insects > Digestive system >...
TCCGATCTGTGTCAATTGACAGAGCAATAATGAGCGCAAAGAGTCCGAATTTAAGATATAGTTTATTGCTGACAGCAAATATTTTAGCGAAAATGAATATCTGTAAAAAATATAAAGTCATAGCCCCTCTGCCGCTGACTATCGGAACACTGGAAAACACTGCCATCATTGCAATTGAGAGGACATATCCGTTTAAAAAGATTCTGGACATTTTGTCATTTATTTTGAAATACTCATAAAACTCAACGAAAATAATGAGAACAATAATCCTTTTTACAAGTGACATAATCAAGGTGTTGCCATATTCAATATATTCAGACAACCTGTCTATAAAGAATTCATTATTAATAAGATAGACGAAGAAAACAATAATCCGGCTTAGGTCAATAAAATAAAAAATCAGAGCAATTAGTGTAACGATATATATCGTTTTTCTTGAATACTTTCTATAATTAAGAAAATACAGAGGTACAAAGAAAATTGTAGCTATATGAAACATCATACCGGCAAAAATAATGAGGAGAAACTTGAATAGCTTTTTTTCTTTTATAAACGGAAGCCCCATCAACGCAATCGATATCGCGATACCTTGACGCATAATGCCCATATCATAGGCAAGGAAAATACCGGCAAAATACATTAATAAACTTATATATTTTGCTTCGCTGTATTTATTTATTATCCATAGCTTGGTTGGAACACTGAAAACCGCAACCACAATAAGTAACATGATAAAGCTGGGCATAATCATGTTCAATAATGAAAATCCCGGTTCTATGTAAAGCAAAAAGAGTCTTTCTACAAAACTGTATCTTTTTTCTAAAAGATGAAGACGATCAAAAAAGTAATGATAATTAAGCCAATCATAACCGGTTGCGTCACGTGTCGCAGCCATGATAAGCAGCACCAGACCGATCGCAATAAAGCAAATATTGTCTATTTTGCTGTCATTACGATTTATTAAAAATCTTGTGTTTCGAGGCTTCACAGGATTCCGTACTATGGAAGAAAGGTCTTTGTTGAGAAATGATAAAATTGATGAAGTTACTTTATATTTATAAAGAAATGATAAAATTGAGGATATCAGCTTTAAAACAAAGGATATTATTGAGGACACTAACTTATTAAAAAATGACCTTATCGGGGATATTATTTTTGAAAGAAATGATTTTTTTAATGTACCTGCAGATTCGGGAGAAGTTTTCGGGATTATCATATCATCAGAAGAAACCGGTATATCATATGATATATCAGATTTCGTTTTCCAAAACATAAAAACGATTTGGCATATTACAATTACAGCAAAAACAATGGCATATATCATGTCGTCACAAACTTCGCTAAGCTATGTTTCCGGCTAAAGCCGAAAACTACGCTCGCTACGTTTCTCCTCCTCTTCAACGTCGACCCGCTACGCTGGGCTCGACGTTGAGTTTATTCCCAACGGATTGACTCAAGACCATAATATTCAGCAATACGACGATTATACCAAAATGAGGCATCACTAGTCATATCGGGAAGTCTATATAGTGGATTTCGTGGTGGAAGATTTGAAGTATTAACCCTTAGGTGGTGTGGTAAAATCACATTTTGGTTACCAAGGTTTATTTCCGATTTAATAAATTGAACTCTTCGGTGATGCGTTAGCCCCGTTTTTCCAATATCATCAATAGCAATTATAAAAGAAGTTAAAAAATGAAATGCAAGCACACATACAAAACTAATAACAGCTATTTTATATAGTTTTTTTTCTATAGATAGTCCCGCCAGAGAGTGAGCACAGGCAATAATTAAAAAAACTGTAGTTCCTAACAAAGCTCTTTCCGGAATCCATGGTGATAGAATCAGGGCATATGTTGTAGCAATTGAAGCTAAAAAAAATGTAAAAGATATAAAAACACGCTTCCAATTTTTAATTACTATTTGCATTGTCACAAAAACAATAAAGACCATAATTAAAACAGCAAAATCATCTCTTAATATATTTGTTAAATTAACAAAACGTTCAGACATAATTACTAATATATGTCTATCGTCAATAAATAAATCATATTCGTTTTTTGTATAGTTCCCGGGTGCAAGTATCAAAAATAAATACCCGATAACACTGCCAATTGCTCCGCTAATCATCCACATTTTTATCTTGTGCTTAAAAATATTACAGCCGATTAGCAGAAGAATTACTATCAATATCATTCCGCCGGATGTGTTTTCATAGCACCAACCTGCAAGGATACCCAGTATAAACATTCCTGCGATGGGAACATATTTACGCTTAAAAACCGGTTTATCTGAAAGGTATAAACTGTATGGCAATAAAAAACTCAGGATTATTGCGCTTCCCCATAGGTATGTAATTGAACCTGTTAACCACAATGTAGCTTGACCATATGTTAAAGTATATAACCAGATAGAAAAAACAATAAAAAGATACAAAATTACATGATATTGTTTTTTTGGATTTGCGATTATGTAAATGAAAATTGTTAAAACGGTATAAGTAAGAGCGTTAAGGATGCTAAATACAGCATTAGGTAACATCAAGAAAAATCTTATAAAAAAGCCCGCTATACTTTTTCCGTTATAGTCCATATAACGCGCATATTCACGTTGAAGAGCATCTAATACAGATGTTGAAGTAGCATAACCATAATCATCAGAAAATATCGGCGTTAAAAAATTAAGCACCAACATTTTAATAAATACCAGTATTATCAAAAATATAAATATATTTTTGTGAGTAATACTTTTTTTGCAAACACTGGAATTAGTGCTATTTATGAGTCCGTTATTTTCTATCATCCTTATTCTCCGTAACTAATACAGCAATAAATTTCAAAGTGCTCCACATTGATATGAGAAAACTTAACATATATAACATCATCAACAATAACAATCGAGCCGCTATTTGGAAATACGGGCATATTACACATAATAGTCATTGCTTTAATTACATCTTCATCTCTATTTATCACACCTAAAAACAAATCATTATGCCACAGATGCTCTACATTCTGCGTGAAGTTTAAAAAATTTCTTAGAAAATAAGGATAAACGCAACAACCCAGTAATTTCTCATACGTGACACCCTTTATTTGTATTTGTTGGAGTTCCGGTATGCCTTGTGTAAAATATGGTGGAGACCCCAGTATTACAATATCTTTATCATAAGTATATCCGGGAGTACTTTGAATATGTGAAACAAGTAGTATAGATTGCGCATATGTCGTTTGGTATTCAATATTAAGCTTAAAATACATCTGATTCGAGAAAATCCAATAGTTATACATCGTAACAATCATTACAATTGTTATGAACCATGCCGAAATTTTTGGTATTATTTCAAATATTTTGTTATTGTTTGACTCATTAAAATCTTTTTTTTCAACACCTAAAAATAAACCGGCAATGATAAGTAATAATACGAAGATAAAAACAGTCGCATATATCATTAATTCGTGTACCAATGTTGCCCCCATAAGATATATTAGATTACATCCAAACGGGAGCATTATCAGTAATGCTGACAAAAGTAATAATTTAATTGGCTCATGATAGATTTTTTTCTTTATACACAAAAATACAATAAGTATTCCACACGCAACAAAGGAAAGTATAAAAAGAATATTCATAAATGAATAGTGTAAATTCCGGTTATCTATAACAAAAAATTTTATTATTTCAACATATGAAGTACGAATCAAAAAAGGCAAATCTGACAAAGATATTTGCCCCATTTGATCAAGTCCCTGATAATCCATTGAAAGTCCGTCCGGATATATGATTCTGACGGATATTAAGTACATAATCATACCAAAAATCAATGCTCCGGCAAACTTAAGTCCTTTTATTACAGTTTTTTGCCATGAGGTTTGATTATCAAGAACCTCTAATACCAACACCAGGATCAAAAGAGCTGCCGTTACACTATAAAATGCCTGATAAATAGCCATTGATAAAACAATGGGTATCGTTGCGAATATGTATCCATACTTATAACGATCTGCTAAAAAAGCTGAAAAACATGCTAGCATTAGACTAAGAAAAAAAGGAGCCGATAATTGCATAAAGGTTAAAATGGCGGCTACAGTTGGAAACAACATCATAATGCCCGAAATAAGAATGCAATAAATGGTATTTTTGACACGTGTAATCTGTATAACCATACATGCTGATATTGACAGATATAATATGGATAATAACCCATTTACCCATGGTAAACTAAATATTCCGGTTAAAGCAACCGTAAATTCTAAAAGCCAGCGTCCGTGACCGGGTCCCCATTCATTTTGTCCTGATGCAATAATAAAAAGAACCTCATCGTGGTTTGGCAAAAAGTTTGTTATAAGGTATAAATTTGCAAAAATACCAATAAGAAAAGCAGAAAAAAACGTTACTTTGAGATGACTTGGAATTCTTTGCCAAGTTTTCTTCAAAACAATATCCGGTGTCAATGCTGACATTACTTATCTCTCCTATTGAACTTCAATTGATTCAAGGTCATACTTATCCGCAAATCTGAGGTGAATGAAATAATTAATTGTTGATATGACCGGAGGTGATTCCGAAAACTCCGGATGCCATTGACTTTGGGGACGTGGTATTAGAGAAAACGGAATTATTATGTTGGTGTTTCCATGAGCAACTTCAGACTTTATTATTGCTTCTATTTTATTATATTTCGCCATACTCAGTCCAAAATCCCGAATAGCGATTACAAAAGAAGTTGAGAATAAAAAAGCGAGAATACACAAAAAACTTATCAAGGCAATTTTATATGGCTCTTTATCAAAGGTAATTCCTGCAAAAGCATGAATGTAGGCGATTATAATAAAAACTGCGGCACCAAACATCGTTCTTTCAGGTATATACGGTGCAAGTATCATAGCATATGCAGTTGCTATTGATGTAACAAAAAAAGTAAAAGAAATGTAAGTACGCTTCCAATCTTTATTTAATACAATTTGCATAGTTACTAAGATGATAAAAATAATTATCAAAACACTGAAATCATCTCGTATAATACCCGTAACTTTAGTAAATCGTTCTGACATAATTACTAATATATGCCTGTCATCAATAAAGGCCGGATGCTGAGCTCTTACAAAATTGCCCGGAGCGAGTATCATAAATAAAAACCCGGTAATACCACCGATCAATCCGCTGATCATCCATAATGTTATCTTCAATTTGAATATTAAACAGCCTATCAGTAGAAGAATAGTTATCATTATCATACCACCGGAGGTGTTTTCATTACACCAACCTGCTATGATACCGAGTAAAAGCATTCCGCCAATCGGAATATATTTATGTTTGAAAACCGGTTTATCTGAAAAGTACAAACAATATGGTAATAAAAAACTCAGGATTATTGCAGTTCCCCATAAATAATTAATTGAACCCATCACCCAGAATATCACTTGACCATAAGAAAGTATAAATAACCATAGCGATAACACAATAAAAAAGTACAATGATATGTGGAGTTCCTTTTTTGGAATTGCAATTTTGTAAATTAATAGTATAAAGCCCATATACACAAGAGTATTTACAAAATTAAAAATGATTTTGGGATACATAAGAAATACTCTTGAGAGGAAAAAAAGAACCATTCTTCCACTCCAATTCATATAGAGTCCATACTCATGTTGCATTACATTAAATATTGTCGTAGATGACGCGTAAAAATCGTCCAACATCAAAGGTGTTAAAAAATTCAGCACCAACATTTTGATAAATATAAATAAACTCAGCAATATAAAAATACTTTTGGGATTAAAGAGTTTTATTAAATAATTAGTGTTATAGTTGTCGGCGAGTCTATTATTTTCAGTCATGTATTATTCTCCATTATCTAAAAGATTGCTTAATTTGAAGGAATCATCTATTATAATCAATTTTTATTGATTCCATGCCATATCTCCAGTAAAGATTGTGGAAAAACCAATGAGGCTCATCAGAATAAGGTATTTTCGAAAACAAAGAAATCCACCTTGTTTCTGAGCGCGGGACTATAGAGATAGGAATAACCACGTCTAGATTACCGGTAGCAATTTCTGATTCGATATAAGCTTCCAACCTGTTATGTGCCAGCTTGGTCATACCAAAATCACGAAGAGCGACTACAAAAGAGGTTGAAAACTGAAAAGCGAGAATACAGATAAAACTCATAAAGGCTATTTTATACAGCTCATTATCAAAAGATATTCCAGCCAATGTATAAGCACAAGCAATTATCAAAAAGACGGTAGTTCCAATCATCGTTCTTTCCGGTATCCACGGAGACAATACCAAAGCATATGCAGTTGCTATAGAGGCTATGAAAAATGTAAAAGAAATGTAGGTGCGTTTCCAATCCTTGTTATGTATTATTTGTATAGTTATCAGTATTATAAAAAATACTATTAACACAACAAAGTCATTACGTAAATAATCAGTCACAATAGTAAAACGTTCTGTTAAGGCTACTAATATATGTCTTTCGTCAATATAGTCAGCACGTTGGCTTTTTATAGAAAATCCCGGTGCCAGTATCATGATCAAGAACCCGGTTATACCACCAATTAACCCGCCAATCATCCACATCTGTATTTTTTGTTTATATATTAAACAATATACAAATAAAAGAATAACTATCAAAATCATTCCACCGGATGTATTTTCGCTGCACCAACCGGCAAGGATGCCTAGCAAAAGCATACCGGCTATAGGTATATATTTATGTTTGAAAATCGGTTTATCAGATAAGTACAAACAATACGGTAAAAGAAAGCTCAGGATTATTATTACAGCCCACAAATAAGAAATAGTACCAACCAACCACAAAATGACTTGATCATATGCTAAAGTATAAAGCCAGATAGAAAAAAGAATGAAAAGATACAAGGATATGTGATTTTCTCTTTTGGGAATGGAAATTTTGTAAATAATTAGAGTGAAGCAGGTAAATACAAGAGCATTAAAGATATTAAATATGAATTTTGGCATCATTAAAAATATCCTGAAAAGAAAACCGGTAACACTCCTTCCGTTATATTCCATGTAACGTATATATTCCCGTTGTATGGCATCGATAACAGAAGTGGAAGTGGCGTAAGCAAAATCATCCCACAACAACGGTGTCAAAAAATTAAGCACCAGCATTTTTATAAATACAGCTATTACCAGCATTATAAATATATTTTTGGGATTTATGTATTTATTGTCTGAACTGATAATTGCGTTTTCGCTGTGGTTTTGATTAATTATCATTACTTATTCCCCAAAGCTATCGAGCTTATATAGAAGTCTTGTAAACTTGCTGTGGCTGTTGTAATTTCATATCCTGTAGAAACCAATTCTTTTTTTGTGATTATTCTTGTTTTATGTTCATCATATGAGGCACATATTATTTCAGCCCACTTTGCAGGTGGGTCACTTAGTGGAATGTAGGTTATTTTGTTTAATAAACCTGCTTCTTTTGTGATGTTGTCTGAAATGAAGCACTGTAACCCATTAGCCTGTGCTTCGGTTAAGACAACCGGTAGTCCTTCATATAATGAGGGGAGCAAGAAAATGTCAAATGCGTTTATTAGTTCGTTTGTATTGCTTCTTAGACCGAGTAAGTGGACGCTACCAATTATATTCAGTTCAATAATTTTGTCCTCTATTTGCTGTTTTAAATGTCCGTCGCCGATCAGAATAAGTCTTGCAGAAGGCTTTATTTTAAGTAACTCATTAAAAATATCAAGCAAGAATAAATGGTTCTTTTGCTCAGAGAATCTTCCGATATGTCCTATTACTAAATTGTCCCTGATATGCAGCTCCGCTCTGATTTGGTTTCTTTTGTCTTCGTTAAAACAAAAACTATCATAATCAATTGCGTTTTTTATTATCCGGAAATTATCTTGTTTTATTGCTTCTTCGCCGTAGAGCCATCTGCCGGCTGCTTCCGAGCATGCGAACAGATGGGTTGCATATTGTTTTATCTGCTTTCTTGCAAGCTCATGTAAAGCATACTGTACTTTATTACTTGTTTGATGATCTGTATTATGACTGTGGGCTATTCTGATAGGTATTCCGCATTTTTTTGCTGTTTTTAAAGCGACCATTCCCATTGCGTCCATGTGAGAATGGACTATTTTGTATTCGCCGGAGTTAAATATCATTTTGAGGGCTCTTATATTTCCAAAATAATCTTTACTTTTGATTGGCACATTATATATCTTACCGTTCAGTTGTGCAATCTCATCATCGTATACGCCTTTTTCAAAACCGTGCACAATAAAATCAAACTGTACTTTTGATCTATCGATGTGACGATAATAATTCATTATAAAGGTTTCGGTTCCTCCATACCGGAAGATTCCACCCAGTACATGCAGTATTTTTATTGGATTCATTCCATAAATTATCCTTTTTCTTCAAGCTTTATTGATTCAAGATCAAACTTATCGACAAAAGTATTATTTAACCAATGAGAAGTATCGCGAGCGAGTTCCCAAAACATTGGATTTCTCCGGGACTGGGGACATGGAATTAGATAGTTTGGTAAAACAATATTATAATTACCAAGTGCCACTTCAGTTTTTATATAAGCTTCTATCCTGTTAATTGCCACCTTAGTTATAGCAAAATCACGAAGGTCGATTACAAAAGAAGTTGAAAACTGAAAAGCAAGGATACAAATGAAACTGATCAAGGCTATTATGTATGGTTCTTTTCTGATAGATAGCTTTGCAAGTGAGTAAGCGCAAGCAATTAATAAAAAAATTGATACTCCAAACAGAGACCTTCTCGGAGCAAATGGTGCAAATATCATAACATACGCGCTTGCTATAGAAGCAATAAAAAACGTGAAAGAGATATATACTTGCTTCCAATCTCTATTAAGCACTATTTGCATTATTACCAGGATGATAAATATCATTATAAGCATTGTATATTCATTTTGTATAACACCGGTAATACTGGTAAAACGTTCTGATAGAACAACCAATGTATGTCTATCGTCAAAAAAGTGAGGGTGTTGACTTCTAATAGAATTACCCGGTGCAAGCACCATGAATAAAAAACCGGTAATACTTCCGATTAATCCGCTAACCATCCATGTTTTTATATATTGCTTAAATATTTTACAATAAAGCAATATAAGAAGAACTATAAATATCATTCCGCCGGATGTGTTTTCGTTACACCAACCGGCAATAACACCGAGTAAAAACATTCCGATCACAGGCAAATATTTACGACTGAAAACCAAATTACCTGTAATATATAAACAATAAGGCAGTAAAAAGCTTAAGATAATTACTGTGCCCCATAGATAATTAATAGCACCTGTCAGCCATAATATCACCTGATCATATCTTAATGTATACAGCCAGATAGAAAAAACAATGAAAAGGTATAAAGATATGTTAAATTCTTCTTTTGGATTTGCAATTTTGTAAATTAAAAATGTTAAACCAACATAAACAAAAGCATTTAAAATATTGAATATAATTTTAGGGAACATTAGAATTATTCTAACGATAAAATGAACAACACTTCTTCCTCCCCAAGTCATATAATGCTCATGCTCATTTTGTAATGCATTTAATATAGATGCAGACGTATTATAAATAAAATCATCTGACATTAAAGGTGTTAAAAAACTTAATACTAATACTTTGACAAATACGGTTGATCCGATGCATAAAAGAACAAGCTGTTTTTTATTCAAATTGGAAAGATATTTTGAATTTAATTTTTCAGTCATATAGTATTCTCTCAAATGATTTTCAGTCACGGTACGTGCAGTGGCACTTACCCTACATCTTGTAAAGACAGGTGTATAAGTCCAGGTATTCTTTATATTTATTTTGCTTATTATATGATTTTGCTTTTGTGATGCATGAGTTTTTGTTGAATGGATTCATATTTTTTGTCAATTTGATTGCCTCAGCCAGTGCTTGTATATTATTTTTTTCTACAATAAAACCGACACTCTCATCAACACATTCAGGAATGGCTGTTGCATCGTACACAACAACAGGGATTCCGCATGCCAGTGCTTCTACGGTGGTGAGCCCCATGGTTTCCTCAACGCCTGCGTTTACATAAACATCTGCAATCGAATATATTTCAGCAAGTTTGGTGATATTATTAGTTTTTTCAATACCGATTATGTTTTCAGGGATGGTTTTTAGCTGCTTTTCACTTAAGCCAACCAGAACGATTTTATATGTATCTTCTAACAGCCTTGATAGCTTTATAAAGTCATCGAGCCCTTTTCTTTTGTCCCATATGTTGGCAACTCCGAGAATAATAAATATATCTTTTAATTCATGCTTTTTTCTATAATCATTGACTGAGGGTTTGAAAATATCAAGGTCGATTCCGTTATTTATAACCCTAACATCATATTTTCCCAGGAATGACTCCTTTACTAAACCTGCAAGCCAGCTTGAAGGGGTTACAATTGTCATATTCTCTACAGAAGTAAATAATTGACGTTTTTGCTTATAATTCCACTTAGAGTTATCAAGCAAAATACTTTTCGGATAGTTTTTTTTCTGTGGGCAACTGTAACAACCGGTTTTCCATTTTTCACACTTTACATAATCAAAATACGCACAATGTCCGGTAAAAGCCCAGCAATCATGTAAAGTCCAGACAACCGGCTTTTTTATATGCCTCAGATAGTCAAATAAAATCTCAATATTGATATAATATCCGTGCAGATTATGCAGATGAATAATATCAGGATCAAACGCATCGATTTTTCCCAGAAATCTGCTAGTGGCATAGGCGGAATAAAAACCGGTCTTGTCGGTGATTCTTGTTTTCAGCGCATGAATATGAGTATCGGGACTTGTACTGATTTTGTATGAGTTGATTCCTTCCGGAGACTCTCCTCTGCCGTATGCTATGAAACAACTATGTCCCTTGTTTTCCAAAGCTTTATACAAATCAACAACAATCCGGCCTGTACTTCCGGTACCGTTTACCGTATTAATCTGTAGTACTCTCATCACACAATCTCCGAGTCCCATACCTCTACTCCACTGCCGTGGAAAAGTTTATTCAGGCGTTCTTGCAATTCCTTCTTTGATACGCCTTTTTTCAGAATCATTTGCAAAAATCCACCACCACCTGCACCGCATATAAACCGGCTATCGATTAAGTCATCGCATAATTCAAATATCAAGTCAATACTGCTGTTTGAGGAGCCTTTGTCAAGTTTTTTTGACATTTCGTAGTGGTTGTCTAATAGTTTTGCGAAATCCTGAACCTT
>Ga0209737_10003314_pt1 | contig 11259 bp, 9 predicted proteins | sample TergutCu122P3_FD_187284 | JGI IMG/M metagenome (GOLD analysis project Ga0209737, IMG submission 187284) | Cubitermes ugandensis P3 segment gut microbial communities from Kakamega Forest, Kenya - Cu122 P3 (SPAdes) (version 2) | ecosystem: Host-associated > Arthropoda: Insects > Digestive system >...
CCCCTGCCAGGCGCCTTTTTTTTGGTTCCTTTTTTTTGCGCGCGCAAAAAAAAGGGACTCGCCGGGAGGCGAAAAACAGCGGCCTTGTGAGGGCACAAAAAAACCTTCGACGAAGTCGACAAGCCGGGGGGGCAAGGGGGGCAAAGCCCCCCCTTTGCATTCTCACAATTTCGAACACCCCGTCCCATTTGGGTTTTTCCGTCCAGCGCGTTAATATGTCCATGCGCGCGTGCCGGACGCTGCCAAACAAGAGGAAGCCCGTCCCCGAGGAGAGTATATCCATGCAGGCAAGGAAGTTATTGGCGTTGGGAGCTTCAATGCTCATTACCCTGGGTTGTGATGGTTTTTTTGCAACCGACACCCTCCCCATGGACTGTCGCGTCCTCGGGTGTCCACCAGGAGAGCTCTGCAAACCCAAACCCAGAGGCCTCGCTGTGTGCGAGGAGGGCCCCACCACTTTGGAAGAGGAAGAGGAGCAGGAAGGGCAAGGGAAGGAGGGCTGCAAAGAAGACAGCGACTGCGCTGTGGGCCGCATTTGCGAGTTTTGGGGCAACACCCGCCAATGCATTTTGGGAGAACGCCCCAACGAAAACCTCGGCCCGACACTCCACAGCTTCCAGCTGCTTCAGAAAGTCTCTCCAAACCCTACGCAAGTCATTATCCCTTACCGCGTGGATGGGGGGGCACCCAACCCGAATGCGGGGTGGATTGACAAAAGCAGTGCCGTCCTCATGCATATGGTGGTGCAAGGCCCCGACGCGGATAAGGACTTGGTGCTGCAAAGAAACCATGCCGCTGTGCCCTGCCAGCAAGTGGCCGACCCGTGTAACGCGGAACGCTGCGCGTGGGTATGCCCCATGCTGCCGCCATGGCAAGGCTCCGAGCTGGTGTTGCACCTTAAGCTTGGCCATCAGGGAGAGCGCGTCCATAGCTGGGTTTACCTCATTGGCCCCCCTTCCATTCCGGAAGTGTCTTTTGAAGCCGTCGGCAAGGCTGTGTTGGGCGGCCGCCTTGTGCTGTGTACCTGGCTTCCCAAAACCTTTGAGCTGAGCATGCATGCAGGAAGCCTGCGGCAGGGCAACCAGGAAGTGTCGCTGACGTGGAGCTTCGCCCAAGCCCCAACGCCGTTGAAAGCATGTCAGTCGGCCCCGTTGCCGCTCAGCTTTCAAAACGGCGCGGCACAGCTGACGGTGAGCGGGAAGGTGAACAACGCCGAAGGCGAAGAAGGCAGCTTCAACCAACAGCTGCCGCTTGCTTTGACGCGCACAGAATGCAGCCGCACGCTGACTGTGGATGGCGCGGTGACAGAGCCTCTGGCCTTCGTCAACGGGCGCCTGGCTTTGGGCGCGGGCGCGTATTTTTATTTGTTGGATGTTGCCACCTGTGAGTCCGCCAACAGCCTGCACAGTTTGCATACCGGCCCTGTGCAAGGCCCCATGGTTGTCCTCGGAGACAGCGCGCAGGTGGCCGTGGCAACGAGCGTTGGCGGCGTTGCAGACAGAGAAATGCCGCGCCTTCTTCTGGTGAATGCGGCAGCAGCCCCCGCTGTTTTTGCGCAAACCCCTGCGGAAGACTGCACCATCGCCACCCACTTCCCCGCCGCCACAAGTTTCACCCAGGGACTTTCTTTGCTGAGTCTCGAAAACCCGCTGGCGGGCACACCCTGGCGCCTTGCGGCACCTGCCAATGACATACACAGCACTCAGAAAGACCAAAGCTGCCTGCTGGCCTATACGCCCTGGGCCTCCACCTCCGCCGCGCGCTGCGTACGCTCGGCCTCCATCCCCCAGCCCCTGTTGACGCCTATGGCCCACAGGGCCAATGGACAAGTGGCGGGCGTGTATTATGCAGCCTATCCGCAGAGCGGTTATGGTGAGCAAATTCGAGAGTGGTCTTTCAACGGGACATGGACGGCCCTTGCGCCCCAGGCCAAACCCATCTTGTCGAATCCTTCCTTCCTCTCCATTGCGGACCACCCCACCCCTGGCATGGATGACTTTATTCGTGCAGGACACCCTGCCTTGAGCGCTGCAGCCATCGACAGTCAGAATCGGGCCTATGAAGTCTTGCGGAACCAGGACTTCTCCTGGCAGCTGCGGCGCACGGCGCTGGGTGGCACCCAGACTTTGTTGAGCTCTTCCCTCTTCTATGAAATGCCTGTCGGCAGTCCCCTTCTGGGGGAGCCCATGGGCAGCAACCCCACGGAAGTGTATGTCGTCACCACCCACGGTACCTTGAGGGCCTTTGGCGCTGAAAGCCTGCAGCTTTTGTGGACGGAGTCCCTGGGCTTTGAGGTTTCAGAGCGGGCGCAGCCTGTGCTGGTGGCCAATGCCGACGGCAACGGCACCTTGTGGGTGGTGGGCAAGCAAGGCGAAGTGCGCGGCATCCGCGTGGCCAGCCGCGGCTTAAACCGCCTGGCACGCTGGCCCAAGGCTTTGCGGGACAATTGCAATACCAGCAGCAGGCAAGTGACATATGCCCTCATGCCGAGCTGCTTCTGAGCCGTGTCTGGGTATCGACTGAAAAGACTCGTCAACGCGACGGTTTTTGAATAAAGGCAAGCCATGCAAAACAAGTCCATCTTTCTTTCTGCCGTCCTGCCCATCGCTTTGTTTGTGGGCGTCCTTGTTGTTTATGCTTCCGCCTCTGTCGTTCAACCGGGCAACAAAGGCGTGCAAATCACCTTCGGGAAGGTGAATGAGAAAACCCTGGACGAGGGCTTGCACTTCATCAACCCCGTCTCCATCGTCAAACAAGTGTCCATCCGTCAGGCGACTGCTGAAATGAGGCATACCAACGCCTTAAGCTCTGACTTGCAAAATGTCCGCTTCGACATCAAAGTGCTCTACAGAATTCCCGACACCTCCGTCGTTGAAATATTCACCCGCTATGCGGGAGATCCTTTCACAAGCCTCGTCTCCCCGCGTGTGCAGGAAGCCATTAAAGAAGCGGCTTCCTCCCTTCGTGCAGAGGACATTGCCATGTCGCGCCACAAGGTGAAAGAAAGGGCGCTGGAAGAGGCACAAAAGAAGGTGGGCGCACGCCTGGTCATTGCGGACTTGGTTATTGAGGACATTAAGCTGAGCGCGGAGCTTGAAAAAGCCATTGAAACCAAAATGGTGCAGGAGCAAGAGGCTGCGCGCGCCAAATTTGTGCAGGACCAGGCAAGAATAGAAGCCGAGACGGCTGAAATCCGCGCCCGGGGCGAAGCGAAGGCTTTGGAAATCCGCGGCAACGCACTCAAACAAAACCCTCAAGTGCTGCAAATGAATCTCATCGAAAAGTGGAACGGCGTTTCACCTTTGGTGGTCGGCAGCAACACCCAAGGGCCCTCGTTCATTCTGCCCTTGGAAAGATAGAGGTGTAAGTGTCGGGGAGACAGGATTTGAACCTGCGACCCCTTGGTCCCGAACCAAGTGCTCTACCAGGCTGAGCCACTCCCCGAACAGGCCCCTTGTTATGCCTGCTCTCCCAGGAAGTCAACGGCGCCCCTGTGCTTTTTTCTTCTTCGGCCAACAAACATGCCACAAACTTTCAAAATGCCAAGCCTAGGGGGGGGTGTGCTTGTTAATGTTGAACATGCCACCTGCGCCACATATTCTCATTTCCGATGATGATCCGCTCTTGGTTGCCGCTGTCATGCGCGAAGCAAAAAAGTTGGGGATGACCGTCATTGCCGACACCACCTCCACCAAAGTCCTGCAATTGGCCAAACAGCACCGCCCCGCCGTCATTCTCCTGGACATACGCCAGCCCATTGATGGCAGGGATATTTTGAGCATGCTGAAGCAAGATCCGGAGACTCAGGACATTAAAGTCATCATGCTCTCGGGCATTGAGGACCAGCACACGCGTCTGACTTGCTTCAAACTGGGCGCCGAGGACTATGTCGTCAAACCTTTTGGCCCCACCTTGCTGATGAATATTTCGCGCTCTATCAGCGATACGGGCGCCACCCATCCTCTGCTTCCTTCGCTCTGAAGGGTCTTTTTGTCCCCTGGCGAACGAAGCCTCCGGTTCCGCTCAGGTCATGCACTTAAGTGCACTCCCATCGCGAAATCCTCGCCTTCGTCCACCAGAGAACAAAAATCCTCCTTCAGAGTCCATTGAGTTGTGCACAGGGCGCTCTTAGCAATGCTTTTGCTGTCAAGGGACAAGAGAACTTTTCAGGGCGGGGGCGTTTTCCAGCGTTGGTGTATCCACGTCCACTGCTCGGGGGCCTTGCAGATGGCCTCTTCAATTTCCCGAGTCAGCGTTGCTGTCAGCTCAAAGACGGCGTTTTCGCTGCGCTCTGCGGGTGTGGCCACGCGGCGCATGTGGAGGCGATAGCGCCCCGAGGCCTGGCGTTGGCAGAAGCCGACGACGAGGGGGGCCTGCGTGCGCAAGGCCAAGTCTGCCGCGGCCCGCGGTGTTTTGGCCGGCTTTCCAAAAAAAGGCACAAAGACGGATTGGACGCGCGTGTCCTGGTCAATCAACAAGCCCAGTACACCGTTGTTTCGCAGTGTCTGAAGCATTTGACGTGCGGAAGAAGGGCTTTCTCTCCAAATGGTGACAAGCTTTCCTTGCGCTCGAAATTGCTCTACCCATCGCGTGGTGCGCATGTCCGTGCTGGCCTTCGCAATGCTGGCCGAAGGAATGCCCGCCATGGCGACGCGCCTGGCCAACAACTCCCAGCTGCCAACATGGCCGCTCACAAAAATGACGCCGCGTCCCAGGCTTCGCGCCTCCTCCAAAACCTGGCGCGCCTCCTGCGGCCATTCCACCCAGGCTTCCATGTCGGCGTCTATTTGAGAAAAGCAGGCAAGCTCGCCCACGGTACGGCCCAAATGTGCAAAGCAATCCCTGGCCAGGCGCTTGTTGTGTGCCAAAGTATTTTCCGGAAAGGCGATGGCAAGGGAGGCCAAAGCCTTTTTGAATTCTCCAGGCAGCACGACGGAGGCCAGCCACCCCAGGCGCGCTCCCAGGCCAGAAACCCAGCGAATGGGGAAAACAGCCAGAAGCTTTTGCGTCAACCGAAGAAGGCCATAGCGCAAGAAGCGTTTGAGTCGCTTGAAGAGTTTGGGTTTGCCTGCGGGCACTGGGGGCTTCCCAGAGGTTGTCGCAAGCGCGGGGGGTTGGCTCACCGGGCAAAAGCTAGCAGGCAAGCAGCCAAATTGCCAGCGGCCGCGGTGCCTGGAAGGCAACGAAAAGACACGGCGCTTGCAAAAACCTTCGCCATGCCAGGCCAAGTCTGGCAACCTGCCCTCATGCGTTGTGTGATGATGATGATGTTGTTGTTGGCCCTGGGTTTGTCCTTGCCCGGGTGCAAAAACGCTTGTCGAAAGCTGTCAGAGAAACTGTGCGAATGCGAGGACCATAAGCCCTCCAGAGACTATTGCAAGCAGCGCGCAGGCGACAAAGAGAGGCTCTATCCCCCCACGGATGCGGAGAATGCCCAATGCAAAATCCTGTTGGCAAATTGCAATTGCAAGCTTCTGGACACCCCCGAAGGGAAAATCGCCTGCGGCCTAGCTAGACCCTGAAAGGCCTTTTTGTTGAGACTTCCATTTTTCTAGGAGGGCTTCGCCTTCTTCAAGCAGCTGCGCGACGGCTGCTTGTACGCGGGTTGTCAGCGACTCCGCATCCGCCAAGGTTAAACCTTCGGTGGAAATGGGCTTGCCCACCACCAAAGTGGCTTTGGCTTTTCGAATGCGCAACTTGCCGCGAGGCCATGCGTCTCTCACGCCTGCCAGCGCTACGGGCACAATGGGGACTTGTGCTGAAATGGCAACGCGCGCCGCTCCCTTTTTGAAAGGCTTGAGTTTGCCGTCAAAGGAGCGTGTGCCTTCTGCAAAAAACGCGACGTTGGTGCCCTGGTGAATGCGCCCGGCAGCTTCCTCTATGGCGCTCTGGTCGGACTTGCCGTCGCGGCGTACGCAAATGTTGCCGCCCCATACAATGGCCTGGCCGAAAATGGGAATTTTTCGAAGCTCCCACTTCGCCAAATAGCGCATGTGCTGGCGAATGTAGCGAAACAAAACCATCGGATCTAAATAAGACTGGTGGTTTGCCGCCAGGACAAAACCCGTCGAGGGCACATTCTCCAGCCCCACCGCCTTCGTGCGAAGGCCTGCACAGCGAAGCACCCAGTTGCACCAGCCAAATACCAGAGGGTCCGCTGCCTTGCACCCCAAAGTCAGCGACACGAGAATAATGAGTGTCGAAAAAAAACCCGTCAGCAATGCCGCGGGAATGCCTCTAAGCAACGTAACAATCAACGCCATCAAAACTCCTCAACAGGAAACAACAAAACTTCAGCAATGGAATCCGCACCCAACAGCAAGAGCAGAACACGGTCAAGCCCAACCGCAATACCTGAAGAAGCAGGCATCCTTGGCAAGGCATTCAAAAAACGCTCGTCCAAGGCATAGGCCTTCCTCCCCAAGGCTTGGCGCTTTTGCCTCTCCTCCTCCAAACGGCGACGCTGCTCCACCGCATCCTTCAACTCTGAAAAACCATTCGCCAACTCCACCCCCTTCGCGTAGAGCTCCACCCTCTGCGCTGTGCGCGCCTCCCCCTCCTTCAGCTTCGCCAAGGAAGCCATGCACGAAGGGTAGTCCATCAAAAAAACCGGCCTCTCCTGCCCCAGGCGGTGCTCCACCCGCTCTAAAAAAATATGGAAAAACACATCCTCAAAGGCCTGGGAGCTGCCGACGAAAATGCCCTCCTTCAAGGCCGCCTCCCGCAAACTCCGCCCGCTGTACTGCCCCTTCGCGTCGCTATGCTCCCACAAGTCAATGCCAGTTTCCCGCAAAAACGCCTCCCTCACCGTCAGGCGCTCAAAAGGCAGCTGTGAAAAAAAACCACCCCCGTGCACAACCGCCCGCTCCGCCGCCGCCAATGCGCGCTCCGTGTCCTCCATGATGGCTTCATAGCCTGTGTGCGGGCGATAAAATTCCAGCATGCTGAATTCAGGGTTGTGCAGCTTCGAGGGCAACTCATTTCTGAATACTTTGGAAATTTGAAACAGGGGCGGGGAGCCGTCGGCCAAGAGGCGCTTCATGGCATACTCAGGGCTTCCATGCAGGTAGAGTTGTCGGCGCAGGCTTCGCGCGTCCTGGCTGCACAAGGAAACTTCAAAGGCCTCCACATGCAACTCCATGCTGGGGTGTGTCACCATGCAGGGCGTCTCCACTTCCAAATAGCCCTGTTGGGTGAAGAATGCCCGCAAAGCGGCATTCATGGCCTGGCGCTTGCGGGCGGATTCCCATTGTTTCTGTGTCGGCATGCTGACAAAAGACGTTATCTTCCTTCCGGCATGTACCCAACATTTTGTCGCCCCTTTTTTTATGTCGCCCTCCTTGCCTGCGCCGCCTTCGCATGTGCCAAACCGCCGCAGGCTGTGCTGGGCGCGCGCGCTGAACAAAAGCCTCCTTCCCTTCAGGTATGGGAAGAAGAAGTCATGCGTTTTGTCCAGGCCCAAAATGCATGGCTTTGGCAACATTGGACTTCGGGCACACCTTGGGAAGAAGCGCCCGTCCACGCGTTTTTTGAAAAGCGCGCCTTAGAAGAAACATGGAAGGAAATGCAGGCCATGCCTTTGCCGACTTCCCGCATGCAGGCCTGCGCTTTGCAAAACCTCCAGGCTTTTGTGCTGGGGGAGCTTCTGGCGCTTGGCCTTCGCGAGCACAACCATGCCGTCGCCCGCTTAGAAAGCCAACTCACCGTCATGCACCAGGCCAGGGACTTTCCCTGGTATGAGTTGGGGCGCCTTTTGGCTTATGAGAAAGACGCCGTCCATCGAAAAAACCTGTGGCTTTATTCCTTGAAAAAGGCGCGCCTTCTGGAGGGTGCCCTGCAGGCAAGAAAGCAAAAAACCGCGCAGCTTTTGGAGCAGCTGGGCATGGACGAGGCGCGCGCAACGCAACTGTTTCGCAACGTGGACTTGGAAGCGCTTTCGTTGACCCTTCAAGCCCGCCTGGAGGAGACGCAAAGCCCTTGGTGTGCACAGGTGCAGGCCCTGGCAGCTTCGCAAGGCGACATGGAAACAGCCACCCGGGCGGACTTGCCCTTCTTCTTCCAGGCCAAACACTTGAGTGAAGCGCGCTATTTCCCCGCCCAGCAGCAGGCCGCTGTGGTGGATGCGGTGTTTGAGCGGCTGGGTTTGTGGCCCTCTTCCCGGCTGGTGCGCCACATAGCTGAAGCACAGCTTCCTTTGCCGTTGGCACTCAACGGCGGCTTGGGTGTCAGTCAGCTTTCTTTGGCGCCCGCACAGGGGCTTGGCTCGCTCAGGCAATGGCTGGGCAACATGGGACGCGCTGTGTCATGGACGCATGTCGCCCAAAGCGAATGGGCCTGCAGGCACCTGGGCCCTCCCATTGTGTCCAATGCCTCCGCCCTCGTGTTTGCACGGCTTGCGCAGGACAAAAGCTGGTTGGCAGAGCAAGCTGTGCCCGAAACCATCGCCGAAGAATGGGAGCGGGTTTTGGGGGCGCAGGCGGAATTGGAGTTTCGAAAAACAGCCGCGCATTTTCTTGCGCACATGGCAAGCCGCACGCTTGGCCCCAACGAGGCTGCCACAACCTATGTGTCCCTTCAGGCCGAAGTGTTGTGCGTGCAGCCGCTGGAGGCGGAGGCTGCGCGCTTGCACGTGGAGGGCGAAGAATTTTTTGCCATGGCAGACCAGCTGCGCTCTGCCTTGCTGGCAGAGCATATGTGGAAACACCTCCAGGCACGCTTTGGAAAAACATGGTGGCATGCGCCCGAGGCGGGCGCATGGCTTCGGGCGCTGTGGCACGAAGGAAACGCTGTGCCGGCAGAGCTTGCTATAGCAACTTCACCAACTCTGCCTTCTTCGCGTTAAACTCTTCTTCTGTCAGAATGCCTTCGTTCCTCAGTACCGCCAACTCTTTGAGGCGCTCTGCCACGCTGCGCTGCTCCTCTTTTGCTTCCTGCGGCCTGGGGGGTTGCTGCTGTTGTTGTTGTTGTTGTTGTTGCTGGTTTTGCTGGTTTTGCTGCATAAACATTTGCGCCATCCCCATCCCCATGGCCAGGCCCATGCCTTCGGAGGCCGCACCCCCGCCCCCTTTGGCCATGCCTTCGGAGGCATTCAACATCGCCTGCCCTTGCGCGTATTGTTGAAAACCCCCCGCCATTTTTATGTAGGCCGCATCCTTGGACATTCTCTTCAGCGTCGCCTCATCCTCCGGCTTAATGCTGATGGTGAAATTGCCAAAGCGCACCACCTGAACGCCGTAGGGCGCCACATGCGGCGGCAGCAGGGCCAGCGCCTCCTGCTCTATCTCCACGGTATAGGCCCCGGAAGTCACGTTCAGCAAAGGCCACTGCTTCTTCACGAGAAGCTCTGCAATATGGTCCCTCATCGTCTTGAGTACCTGGTTTTTAAACCAGGCCAGGGCCTCTTCGTTGCCTGGGGTTCCAAGGCCCATGAGGTTTAAAATCAGCTTTTCCGGCTCCAGCACCTTCAAGGAAAAATCCCCGTAAACCATGGTGCCCACCGCCAAACCGGTTTCCGGATCTCTCACGTCGCCAATGGGGCCGCCAAACTTAAGGCCCGCGAATTCTCGCAAGGTGACAAAATATATCTGCGCAACAAACAGGTTTCCCCCCGTCACCTGCTCCAGCAAGGCAGAGAGAAATGGAATGTTCTGCGTATCCAGTGAATGGCGGCCCGGGCCTAATTTCCCTTGAAGAATCCCATCTTTGACAAATAAAGCCACTTCGTCCGCGGCCACGGTCAACTGCGTATACATGCGGACGTTGTTTTCAGGGTGCTTCCAAAGAAGGGCCGCTTTCGCTGTGTCCGGCCTTGCAATGAAGTTTCTTTGTGCTTCGCCTTTGATGGATTTAAAAATTCCCATGCTCGTTTCTCCAGACAAAAAATGCTCGGCAATGCGCTCTTTGGGCTTAGTATACAAAAGTCATGTTGAACTATTGGCTTTAAAACGCATCGGAAACTGAGTAAATACTCGACAGGACAGAGCAGAATAAAGCAGAATCCAAAAAGAAGAACAAAGAAGCCAGGTTTGTTGCGTGCTGAAACTTCTCATACAAGACGACGAAGGTCGAAAAACGCTTGTTCCCTTTTCGCGCGATGAAATTACCATCGGTCGCGAGGATGGGAATACCATCCGGCTGACAGAGCGCAATGTCTCCAGGCGCCATGCGCGTTTGTTTCGACACAGCGCGCAAATTTTCGTCGAGGACTTGAAAAGCCATAACGGCGTTCAGCTCAACGGACGGCGCATTCGCGGGCAGGCTGTCGTTCGCAAGGGCGATACCATTGGCATTGGCGACTATGACATTATTCTGGAGGGAAGCTTTCCAGCGCCCCCTCTGCCTTCTCAAAAAAATGCCGAGTCCCCTGACGCCTCCTCCCCTCCGGACAACATGCCCTTGGCGGCGGAGGCTCCTTCTGAACAGCTGCCTGGGGAAAACACAGCCGCCACCACCCTGGAGTCGGAAAGAGGGGCCGAACACCCTGGGGACAACGCACCCTCGTCTCAGGTGGACTTTGCGGCTTCCATTGCTTTCGTCAATACCCTCGACTTGGCCGAAGAAAGCCCCCAGGAAGAGGACGCTTTCAAAAGCTCCGTCTCCTTCAAAAGCTCTGCCGCTTCCAAAGAGGCTGCCGCGGCAAAGGACGCTGCCGCCGCAAAAGAGGCTGCAAAGTCAAAAGACATGGCGGCTTACATCGCTTCCAGGGAAACTTTGGACTTGGATGAAGGGCATCCCCAGGGGGAGCGTCCTACGCTTCGCCTGCCGGAATTTACCGAGTTGCCGGAGTCGGAGTCTCCTCGCATCGTCGCGCTGAATCTCGACTTCCGCGGCCGCGAATTCGTCTGCAGCCGAAGCGAATTTTCTATGGGGCATTCCAATATCAACGACTTGGTGCTCAAACACAGCTCCGTGGCACCCATTCACTGCCGCATTGAGCGCGATGCGCAAGGCCTTTGGTTTGTGGCTGTAGATCCGCGCTACCCTGTCCTTGTCAACGGGGCGCCTTGTCAACCCTTCGCTTTGGAGCACGGCGATATTTTGACGCTGGGCAAGCTGGAGCTGCAGTTTTTCTTGCCGCCCTCGCAGCAGTTTCAGCCGACCTCCCGTAAAAAAAAGTCCGCCCCTTCTAAATTCCGCCCCTTCGGCATTGGATTGTTTCTGGCTTTCCTTGTCGCGCTTGCTTTTCTTTATCTCTATTGGAGCATCGGCGCCCTCCATGAGTCTTCGTCGACGGCGCTGAGCTCCTTTGCTTACCAATTC
>Ga0209737_10003315_pt1 | contig 11258 bp, 7 predicted proteins | sample TergutCu122P3_FD_187284 | JGI IMG/M metagenome (GOLD analysis project Ga0209737, IMG submission 187284) | Cubitermes ugandensis P3 segment gut microbial communities from Kakamega Forest, Kenya - Cu122 P3 (SPAdes) (version 2) | ecosystem: Host-associated > Arthropoda: Insects > Digestive system >...
AGAGGAGGGAAATGCCTCCCCTCTCCCGCTTTCCGCGGGAGAGGGGCAGGGGGAGAGGGGTGGAAGGGGAGGGAGCTTTCTCTTCGCGGCGTCGCGCCTTCGCGTGAGATGGTTTTCTGATCCCTGATCCCTGACGCCATCACTCCCGATGATACGGATGACCGGCGTTCAGGCTGACGGCGCGGTACAACTGTTCCGCCAGAACGACACGCGCCAGCCCGTGCGGCAAGGTCAGCGGCGACAGCGACCACTGCGCATCGGCGTTTGCTTTCAGCGTCGCATCCAGCCCGTCGGCGCTGCCGAGGATGAACGCCAGGTCGCGCGCCGCGTCGCGCCATTGCGCGAGTTTTTGCGCCAGTTGCCGCGTGTCCCACAATTGCCCGCGCTCGTCGAGGACGATTTTCAGGAACGACCCGGCGGCGCAGATTTCTTCGACCCGCGCCGCTTCCGCCGCCAGCATCTGCGCGACGGTTTTGCCACGGTCGCGCGCTTCCGGTTTCAGTTCGACGACGTCGGCGCGGTAATCGCGCGGCAAGCGCCGCAGATAATCGTCAACGCCCGCCGCCATCCAATCGGGCAGGCGTTGGCCGAACGCGATGATTTTCAGCCGCATCGCGGGAGTTTCAACCTGCTGTTTTTCTGGCGGTCTTTCGAGCCACTTTCTTTACGGCGATTTTCTTGACCGCCGGTTTTTTCGTGACGGTTTTTTTGGCGGTTTTCTTCACCGCCGTTTTCTTCGCCATCGGTTTTTTCGCTGGCGCTTTCGTCTCCGCCGCCTTTTTGACCGGCATCCGCAGCGGCACCGGCGGCGACCACAATTCTTCGAGGTTGTAATAAGCGCGGATCGCCGGCTGCATCACATGGACGACGACATCGCCGGCATCGACCAGCACCCATTCGCCGCCCTCCTCGCCCTCGACGCCGACGATCACGGCGCCCGCTTCTTTCAACTTGTCGCGCACATGCTGCGCCAGCGCTTTGGTCTGGCGAGCGGACGACGCGCTGGCAATCACCAGTGTGTCGTACAGCGTCGTCAGTTTGCGCACGTCGAGCGCAACGATGTCCTGCGCTTTGATATCTTCGAGAGCCGCGATGGCGACCTTTTCCAGCGTTTGTTTCGATTTAACTGCCATGAGTCGTTACCTGATAAAGAGCCTGGCGGGCAATATAGGCCAAAACCGGTGCCGGAAGCAAATCGGTTAAGTCGTCAGCGCCGCCCGCCGCCAGCGCCGCCCGAATCTTTGTGCTTGACGCCGGTTGTGGCGGCACCGTCAAATGATACACCAGGCCAGCCGGACGGGAAGTAAGCGCCCGCTTATTTTCGGTTAGCCGAAATGCAACAGCCGCTTGCAGGATTTCCGGCAAAGCGCTGAAAACAGCTCCCCTCTCCCCTTGCGGGAGAGGGGTTGGGGGAGAGGGGGCGTTTTGCACGGTGACGGGAAGCAGATTGCTTCCCCTACGAGCAAGGCGCAGCGGTAGAGCCGTAGGGGCGGCAATCTGCCGCCCGATCTGATTCCTGACCTCTGTCTCCTGATCTTTGCCGATCTTTGCCAACCCCATCCCCACCCAAACCCTCCCGACCCTCTTTCCCGACCTCTCTCCCACAAGGGAGAGAGGAAGGAAATGCCTCCCCTCTCCCGCTTTCCGCGGGAGAGGGGTAGGGGGAGAGGGATGGAAGGGGAGGGCTTCTCCCCTCCCCCTCTCCCTCCCCCGCTTGCGGGAGAGGGAGAGGGGGAGAGGGGGAACTGGATTGCTTCGTCACTTCGTTCCTCGCAATGACGCCTTCCTGATATCTGGTATCTGACATCTGATATCTGCCCGCACGATTGATCACCACAAAATGCGCCACGTCGAACAATTCCTGCCAGCGGCGCCAGCCGGGCAGTTGCGCGAATGCGTCCTCGCCGATGATCCACAGCAACGGCGTATCGGGCAGTTCGGCGCGCAGGCTTTGCAGCGTCCACAGCGTGTAATTCTGTTGCGGGCTGTCCATTTCGCGGGTATCGACCGCCAATTCCGGATACGGCGCGACCGCCAGCCGCAACATCGCCAGCCGGTGTTGCGCGTCCGCCGTCGGCGCAGGCCGGTGCACCGGCTCCCGCGCCGGAATCAGCCGCACCTGATCCAGGCCGAAGTGGGCGGCGACGGCGCGGGCGATGGCCAAATGACCTTCGTGGACCGGATCAAAGGTCCCGCCCAGAAGCCCCACCGCGCGAAAGGATAATGGCAAATTCATGCGCGTCCGCTTGTATGATAAAAAATCGCTATCAATCGTTTCAAAAAATATCATCGGTTTTTTGGGCATTGTAGTCGTAAAACGCCTCGCATTCCGCTATGATGCGGTTGTTTCCCTTTCCACTTTTTTTCTTTCCCTTTGGAGGTTTCATGAAAAAAGTTTTAATGCTTCTCCCGCTTGCCGCTTTTCTCGCCACCGGCGCCGCTTATGCGGAAAGCGGTGACGAGTTGCTGACGAAATACAGATGCGGCTCTTGCCACAAGGTTGACAAGAAAGCGATCGGCCCGTCTTATCAGGATATCGCCAAGAAAAGCGCCAAAGATCCCAACGCGCTGGAGCACCTGATGAAAGATGTCAAGAAGGGCAGCAGAGGCGTCTGGGGCAATGCGCCGATGCCGCCGCAAAACGTTCCTGACGACGATCTCAAGGTAATGATTACTTACATCCTGTCGTTGAAGAAGTAAGGATTCAACAACAGACAAAAGAGCGGCCATGCCGCTCTTTTGTTTTGGGGCGTCGGCTTCTGACGAATCACTCAAATTTTCTGAGGTTGATGGTGCGGCTTGAGCCATCAACGGCGTATTCAAATCTCGCCGTTTTGGCCGACGTGAACGTCAGCTTGGCGGTTCCCGCGACGACATTGGTGATTCTGCTGTTATTGTAGGGAAACTCGCCCCAGTTCGGCCCGGAATAGCGGTAAACATTTGCTTCAAACGTGTCTTTCGCCGTCCAGTCGCCGTAGCCGGTAGCAGGCCCCTGAAAGATGTACCAGGCCGCTCTGCCGGAACTGTCGTAGGTGTACCAGGGCACGAAAATATAACGCGCGTCGCCGGGGAAATTCTGAAGCACGGTCAGTCCCCAGTTTTTCTCGTCTTCGGGCGAGGTTTTGATCCACTGGCCGGTGTAATCATGAGAGGGGCCGAACTCGGGCGGTGGCGGTGGGGGCGGGTTGCCGCTCAGCGAAACCCGCGCCAGAAAAGAAATGAGACCCGACGCCACACGACGCCCGCCATTGGCGTTCAAGTGACTGTTATTGACACCGACCGCCCAGTCCAGCGACAGCGTAGGCGCGCCGGGGCTTGGGTTCTGCGCCGTCGCCGCCGGCGTGCCGTTGGCGTTGATGGACGTGATCGCCGCCAGATCAAACACTTTTCCGCCGTAGGTGGCGCGAAGCCAGTTGTTAAAATTGTGCTGTTTGTTGTTGTGCCAGGATTGGTTGTAAACATAGAGCGGCGCAGTGATATGCACGAAGGTGACGTTCGGGTAGCTTGTTTGAAGCCTGTTCACCATGCCACTGTAAGCATCGCGCATAGTTTCCCACGCGGGCATGTCGCCATCAAAGTCCATGAAGCAAAACTTGAGAAAAGCGATTTGTGCATGGCGACCGCCTCTTTCCATCAAGGTCTCAAAATAAGCGACTTTGTCGAGGGGGCGCCGGTTGAAATTCGGAATCGGATTGCCGGTGCTGGCAGCGTAGTTATTCATATAAAGATCGGTGAACCCTGTAGCAGAGGGCTGTCCACCGGACGTGATGGCATTCGTGATGGTGAGACTCGGCGCAACAGCTCTGAGACCATCAACGATGTTGCTTCCCACGGAGTTATGGACAAAGAAAACCGATTTACCGTTAAGTGCTGTCACATCTGCGGGAGCGAATGTGGTTTGCGTCCAGGGGCTGCCCTGCGCCAACACCGGCGCGGAGAGAAAAAAGGCCAGCGCGACGCTGCCCAAGAGGCGAAACAAGGGTTTTTTCATGAGAACGTTCCTTTTCGGGGGTTGGAAATCGGGTACCAGAGTTTCCTGATACCCGATTCCTGAGGCTTATTCAAGTTTCACAAGATCAACGGTGCGGCTTGCGTTATCAACGTTGTATTCAAATTTCGCCGTCGTTGGTGAGTCGAACGTCAGCTTGGCCGTCCCGACAACCTTATAGTCGATCTTGCTGTTATCGTAACTGCTGTTATCGTAACTGCCGTGCGTGTCCCACGCAGGCCCCGTGTAACGGCGGACTTCTCCTTCAAACACGTTGTCCGATGTCCATCTGCCGAATTCATCGTCCGCGCCCTGAAAGAGGTACCACTGGGCGTTGCCGTTGTTGTCGTAGGTGTACCAGGGAACGAAGATGTATTTGGGGTTGACCGGGAACGTCATCAGGACGGTCAAGCCCCACTGCTTTTCGCCGCTCCTTGACCACTGTCCCGTGTACTTGTAGTCCCATCCCGCGCCGGGCGCGCCCCAAAGTCTTTCGAGGTTGATTTCTCGTTCCTCTCCTTCGACGGTGTATTTGAATTTCGCCGTCGTTGCCGACGTGAACGTCAGCTTGACCGTTCCCACCACCGCGTCGCTGCATTCCGCGTTGTTGTAACTGCCGTGCGTGTTCCACTTCGGCCCTTTGTAGCGGTAAACGTTCGCTTCAAACGTGTCATTCGCCGTCCACGCGCCGTAGTCCTCGACAGGCCCCTGAAAGACGTACCAGGACGCCTTGCCGCTCTTGTCGTAGGTGTACCAGGGGACGAAAATATAGCGGCTGTCTGAAAAGTTCGTCAGAACCGTCAATCCCCATTCACCTTCTCCGTCGGCGCTGACCCACTGCCCGTTGTAATTCTTCGTGGGACCGGGAACGAATTGGCGAGCGCCTATCGTCAGCACGAGACTGTTGCCTTCCTTTGCCACCGTGTAAGCATAACCGGCGAGCGTGCCGGTCACCGGCTGGAAATCCCCGTGCAGCGTGCCCGCGGCGATGAGAATGTACCGATTCCCGGACTGCAAGGCCGGTCCCGCGCCTTCAAAACCGACTTTGATCGTCACGCCGGCGATATCCGCCGCTTCGGTCACCGTCAGCGCCGTTCCGCCCGCCGCCAGCGTTGACGGCAGATAGAAGTTCATGTTTTGAAAGAAATACACCTCATGAACTTTCAGCTCGGCAGAATGAAAATTCAGTGTATTGCCGGTAGAAACGCTGCTAACATCACCGTTCGCAAACCCGCCGTAGAGCCTGACATTGTCGCCGAAGGTCGGCGTGCCGCGGATCGTCACCGTGTTGTTTTTCGCGGTGGCCGTGCCGCCCGTGACGGGATTATCGGAATACCCGCCATAGACCGGACAATTCACCGTCCCGCCGCTGATCGTGACGCTGTTGTCGGCGGCGATGGCCGTAGTGAGGGCGGCGTCCCCGTTCAATGTGTGTCCACCGTTGATATTCCCGTTCACCGTGCCGCCGCTGACGGTCACACTGTTGCCCGTGGACGTGATCACCCCATGTCCGCCTTCAGCCCCCCGACTCACCGAACCGCCTTTGATAAAAACGCGGTTGTTGGTGGCCGGATCCGCATCGTTGAGATTGATTCCGCCATGAACATCACCCACCGCGCCGCTGTTAAGCGTTACGCTGTTGCCCGAAAGACTGTTGCTCTTTCCGGTGCCGCTCCCGGAAGGCGCCAGAGAATCGGCGTACCCGAGAAGAAATTGCAGCGGAAAACCGGGGTAAGCGATGGTTTCCTGCGCCAGCGCCGGAACGGCAAAGAAAAAGGCAAGCGATAGCGTTCCCAATGCCCGCGTCGCGTTGCCAAGAAAGTGAAATAACGATTGTTTCATGATAGAACTCCTTGTCAGATGTCAGATGTCAGATGTCAGATGTCGGATGTCAGAAATCAGAAGTCAGAAATGCGTCATTGCGAGGAACGAAGTGCATAGGTCGCTGGTGAGCGGCCTTTAGCCGCGAGCGAAGCGTGGCGGGAACCGCGACATTTTGGCCTCGCGCGAAGCCGCGAAGCCGCGAGCGAAGCCTGGCGGGAACCGCGACGTCCGCCCCTTCACCATTCTCCCCTCTCCCCGTCACTCCCGCGGAGCCTGCCCCCGCGAAAGCGGGGGGCGGGAATCCAGCGCCATAAAGGGCGGGGGAGAAGGCAATGGGGATGGGGGGCAATGCCCACTGCGCCGCAGCGCATAAAGATGAATGAACAAAGAAAGCGCCAAATCCGCTGCGGATTTCGACCGTCGTGCGTACCGGAAAAACGGTTTCACTCTGTACCATGATGAAAGGGCGGATTTCAGAGCCAGATTATGAACGTGTCACGTCTTGACAATTTAGCTTAGCCCAACGTTAAAAGCAAGGGAAAATCAGCGCGACTTTGATTTAACAGGGTCATGGGTTGGGGTGAGCTTACGAAGCACAACACGCAAACCTCGTAGGATGACGACTCTGGGAGCGCGGGCGTCCCGCCCGCCATTACAGCAGCAAAAGCGTGACCGGACGGTATCGCGGAAATAACCCCAGCATTTAACCTAAAAACCTCAGTTGACCGCTTGTAAACCTATGGAAAACCGCGTAGTAGCCTACTTTGGAGCCGTTCTCAGCGCTCCTCACCCTCTGGGTGAGTGCGCGCTACGCGCTCTCCAGCGCTACGCTCGCCGCACCATGCGGCGTTGCTCCTCCTCGCGGGGTGGCAGCCCGCGTCGTCGTCGCGCCTTGCCTGGCGCAGCGGGCGCAGCACTGGCGAGCACGTCCAACTGAGGTTTTTAGGTTTGATGCTAGACTTAGGGGCACCCAAGACCTATCGTGTCGCTTTCCACCTTTTTGTTTTGCGTATGTCCGCCTTTTTACGTATCGGCATCGACGTAGGCTCCACGACCGTCAAGGTCGTTGTCGTCGATGGTGAACAGCGTTTGCTCTACAAGACCTACACCCGGCACCTCTCCGAAGTTCGCCGGACGGTCGCCGACACGATGGCGCGATTGCGCCAGAGCGGTTTGTTTTCCGACGATGCGCCGGCAACGCTGGTCGTGACCGGTTCCGGCGGCCTCGGCATCGCGGAGATGGCCGGTTTTCCGTTCGTGCAGGAAGTGATCGCCTGCGCCGAGGCCGTTGAAACCCTGGCGCCGCATACCGATGTGGCGATCGAGCTGGGCGGCGAGGACGCCAAAATCACCTTTTTCACCAACGGTGTCGAGCAACGAATGAACGGCACCTGCGCCGGCGGCACCGGCGCTTTCATCGACCAGATGGCGAGCCTGTTGCGCACCGACGCTGTCGGTCTTGACGAATTGGCGAAGAAGGCGAAAAACATTTATCCGATCGCGGCGCGTTGCGGCGTGTTTGCGAAAACCGATGTGCAGCCGTTGCTGAACGAAGGCGTTGCGCGCGAAGACATCGCGTTGTCGATCTTTCAGGCGGTCGCGCATCAAACCATCAGCGGTCTGGCCTGCGGTCGCAAGATCAGAGGGAAAGTCGCGTTCCTCGGCGGGCCGTTGAATTTTCTGCCCGAACTGAAAAAACGTTTCATCGAAACTTTGCAGTTGGACGCCGACGATGTGGTGTTGACGGACAACAGCGAATTGTTTGTGGCGCTGGGCGCGGCGTTGCATGGCAAGCAGGAAGACGCGCGCCCGTTTTTCTGTATCGCCGATGCGTTCGAGGAAGTGCGCGACATCGGGCAGAGCGAAATCGCTTCTTTACGTCCGTTCTTCGCCGATGCCGAAGCGCGGCAGGCGTTCGACGCGCGCCATCGGGAAGCGAGAGTCGCGCGCGCCGCGTTGGCGAAACATCGCGGGCCGGTGTTTCTGGGCATCGACGGCGGCTCAACGACCACCAAAGCCGTGCTGATCAGCGAGAACGGCGAACTGCTGCATTCCTATTACGGCAGCAACGAAGGCGATCCGTTGCGCATCGTCGCCGCGGCGCTCGACGAAATCTACGCGGCGCTTCCTGAAGGCGTCACCATTGCCGCGTCGGCGGTGACCGGTTACGGCGAAGCGCTGATTCGTGAAGCGTACAAGATCGATTTTTCCGAAGTCGAAACCATCGCTCATTACAAAGCGGCCAATCATTTTTTACCCGGCGTCGATTTCATTCTGGACATCGGCGGTCAGGACATGAAGTGCCTGCGGATCAAAAACGGCGTGATCGACAACATTCTGTTGAACGAAGCGTGTTCCTCCGGCTGCGGATCGTTCATTGAAACCTTTGCGCAATCGGTGCAAATGCCGGTCGATGCGTTCGCCAAAGCGGCGCTGGAATCGCGGGCGCCGGCGGATTTGGGATCGCGTTGCACCGTGTTCATGAATTCGAGCGTGAAACAAGCGCAGAAAGAAGGCGCGTCGGTCGCCGACATTTCGGCGGGACTGTCGTACGCGGTGGTGAAAAACGCGCTGATCAAAGTGATGAAAGTGCGCAACCCGCACGAACTCGGCGAAAAAATCATCGTTCAGGGCGGCACGTTCTACAACGATTCGGTGCTGCGCGCATTTGAATTGATTTCGGAGCGGGACGCGGTCAGACCCGACATCGCCGGCCTGATGGGCGCGTTCGGCTCGGCGCTGATTGCGAAGGAACGCTGGCAGGGCATCGAACCGTCGGCGATGTTGAACCCCGAAGCCTTGCAGCAGTTTTCGGTCAAACAATCGATGGCGCGCTGCGGTCACTGCACCAATCAGTGCGCGATGACCGTCAACCGTTTTTCCGACGGTCGAAAATTCATTTCCGGCAACCGCTGCGAACGCGGCCTCGGCAAGAAAAAAGACGGCGACGAATGGCCTGATCTGTTCGCGTACAAATACGAGCGCGTGTTCGATTACGAACCGCTGAAAGAAGGAACGCGCGGCGCCATCGGCATCCCGCGCGTCCTCAACCTTTTTGAAAATTATCCGTTGTGGTTCACGTTTTTGACGGAGCTGGGTTACCGTGTGGTGCTTTCGTCGCCGTCGTCGAAAGCGGTTCTGGAGCAGGGGCTTGACACGCTTCCGTCCGATTCGATCTGTTATCCGGCCAAACTGGCAAACGGACACATCGTCGATCTGGTGCGGCAGGGAATCAAAACGATTTTCTATCCGTGCGTGTCTTACGAACACAAAGAGTTCGACGACAGCGACAACCATTTCAACTGTCCGATCGTGATTTCCTATCCCGAACTGATCCGCAACAATATCGATCTGTTGAAGGAAAGCGATGTCACGCTGATTCAGCCGTTCATGTCGCTGGAGGACAAAGAAAAACTCGCCAAACGACTGGCGCATGTGTTCGCGCCTTACGGGATCAAGGCGGCGGAAGTGCGTCGCGCGCTGGATGCCGGTTGGGAAGAACAGCGGCGCTTCAAACAGGATGTCCAACAAAAAGGCGAGGAAGTTCTGGCCTGGCTGGAAGAAACCGGCGCCCGCGGCGTCGTTCTGATCGGACGACCGTATCACATCGACCCCGAAATTCATCACGGCATTCCGCAGATCATCACCGCACTGGGCATGGCCGTGCTCACCGAAGATTCGGTGGCGCATCTCGGCAAACTCGAAAGGCCGTTGCGCGTCGTCGATCAATGGATGTACCACGCGCGACTGTACCGCGCCGCCGCGCTGGTGTCGGTGCGAAAAAATCTGGAAGTGATCCACTTGAATTCATTCGGTTGCGGACTGGATTCGATTTCAACCGATCAGGTGCAGGAAATTCTCGAAGCGCGCGACAGGATTTACACGACGATCAAGATCGACGAAGGTAACAATCTCGGCGCGGCGCGGATTCGTATTCGTTCGCTGAAAGCGGCGCTGGAAGAACGCACGACGCAAGCGCCGAAGGAAATGTATTTTCATCCGCCCAAATACCGGCATCGGACTTTCACCAAAGCGATGCGCGAAACGCACACCATCATCGCGCCGCAAATGTCGCCGGTTCATTTTCAATTTCTCGAACCGGCGTTCAAAGCCTTTGGTTATCGTCTGAAAATTCTCGAAGACGTCAGTCCGACGGCCATTGACGAAGGACTGCGCTACGTCAACAACGATGCGTGCTATCCGGCGATCATCGTGATCGGTCAACTCATCGAAGCGCTGAAATCCGGCGAATACAACCCTGAAACGACGGCGGTGCTGATTTCGCAGACGGGTGGCGGTTGCCGTGCGACCAACTACATCAGCTATCTTCGCAAAGCCTTGTACGACGGCGGTTTCCCCGACGTGCCGGTGCTGTCGCTCAACCTGGTCGGGATGGAAAAGAACGAAGGCTTCAAACTGACGCTGCCGTTGCTCGGTCGGATGATGATGGGCATCGTCTATGGCGATTTGCTGATGCAAACCCTGTTCCGCACGCGCCCCTACGAAAAAGTGCCGGGTTCGGCAGAAGCGCTTTACCAACACTGGGTGGCGCGTTGCAAAGAATCGGTGTTCAAAGGCGATTTTGCCACCTATAAAAAGAACATTGACGACATCGTTCACGATTTCGACAACCTCGACATCATCGAACAACGCAAACCGCGCGTCGGGCTGGTCGGCGAAATTCTGGTGAAATTCCATCCGATGGCCAACAACGATCTGGTCAAGACCATCGAAAAAGAAGGCGGCGAAGCCGTGATGCCCGGGCTGATGGACTTCCTGCTGTATTGCGCTTACGACCACGATTTCAACCATCAGTTTCTGTCGAAAAGCAAATTGGCGGCGCTCGCCAGCAACATGGTGATCAAGGCGCTGGAATTTTATCGGCGCGACATGCGCAGAGCGTTGGCGCAAAGCCGCCGCTTCGACCCGCCGCACACCATTGACGAACTGGCGTTTGGCGCCGCGCCGATCTTGTCGCGCGGCAACCAGACCGGCGAAGGCTGGTTCCTGACCGCTGAAATGGTGTCGTTGATCGAACAAGGCGCGGCCAACATCGTCTGCATGCAGCCGTTCGCCTGTTTGCCGAACCACATCACCGGCAAAGGCGTGATCAAGGCGCTGAAAGACCGTTACCCGTACGCCAACATCACCGCGATCGACTACGACCCCGGCGCTTCGGAAGTCAACCAGTTGAACCGGATCAAACTGATGCTGTCAGTGGCCTTCCGCAACATGGAAAAAGAAGCGGTGTGCGAAGAAGCGATGATGTAGGTTGGCGGTGAGCGGCCTTTAGCCGCGAAGAAAAACCTTTTTAACCACGAAAAACACGAAAGCCACGAAAAAGTAGCCTGGACAAGCCGCGAAGCGGCGCCGTCCGGGGAAGATTGCCTCACGCGAAGGCGCGAAGCCGCGAAGAAAAACCTTTTTAACCACGAAAAACACGAAA
>Ga0209737_10003316_pt1 | contig 11258 bp, 9 predicted proteins | sample TergutCu122P3_FD_187284 | JGI IMG/M metagenome (GOLD analysis project Ga0209737, IMG submission 187284) | Cubitermes ugandensis P3 segment gut microbial communities from Kakamega Forest, Kenya - Cu122 P3 (SPAdes) (version 2) | ecosystem: Host-associated > Arthropoda: Insects > Digestive system >...
GGTTGTATCGGAACTTTTGAGCCTTCGCGACGAAATGTTGCCGAAGAAACAATTATTAACGCTATCAGTGCCGCAATCAGAGACCCGCGTTTTGATCCTGTGACCTTAGATGAGGTTAATGATTTGGAAATTAGCGTTGATGTTTTGTCACAGCCGGAGGAAGTTGCCGGCGTAGAATGGTTGGATCCACATCGATATGGATTGATTGTTGTTCAAGGGAAAAAGAGAGGGTTGCTCTTACCCAATCTTAGCGGAGTAGATACTGTGGAGCAGCAGGTGGAAATCTGTCGCAGAAAAGCAGATATTGGAAATGATGAGTCGGTAAAACTATTTCGCTTTGAGGTTATGCGTTTTCACTAGCGGAAAACGCAAATACGTTTAGAAGAATTGGAGGAAGACTATGGCATATGGCGGAGGAGGCGCTGCAGCCGCGGCGGCTGCGCACGCGGCATTGGTTCAAGCGATTAAAGCTTCTGGAGTATTAGTTAGAATTGAACCAGAGGAATTTATGAAAATCATGAATAATAACCGCAATGGGCTTGTGGTCTCCTCTGTCGGAAGAGCTTTCAACAGAGGCTATCACTATCTTACCAGCTACAAAGGACTGGCTTTCTATACTAAAGCCACTGCGGAATTGTCTTTTCACAGCAGCGTGGAAGTGATTGTGTCCAAGCAAATATGGATGCCAACATAGTTTCCCAAGAGGTGTCTTTCTGGGAGAGAACGTAATGGATCTTTTCGAATACGGCCTTGATAAAGAAGGGTTTGTTAGCGCGCCGCTAGCTGAACGGATGCGACCACGTGATCTATCTGAGTTTGTGGGGCAGGAGCATATTATCGGCTTAGGACATGTGCTACGAAATGCCATTGATTCCGGTAATCTCCCATCTATGGTATTGTGGGGACCTCCCGGTTGTGGTAAGACCACGCTCGCTAGAATTATGTCTAGGTCAACAAGCGCACATTTTAGTGCTGTTTCTGCTGTTAGCGCTGGTGTGGCTGATTTGCGCAAGATAGTTGATGAGGCGCGTGAAAGACAGAAAAGCTACAAACAAAGAACACTGCTTTTCATTGACGAGATTCATCGTTTTAATAAAGCTCAACAGGACGCAATTCTTCCGTATGTCGAAAGCGGAATACTGACGCTTATAGGAGCCACAACGGAAAACCCTTCATTTGAGGTTATTTCACCGCTTCTTTCCCGATCTCATGTGTATGTTTTAAAACCTCTTTCCGAGAGTGAAGTAAAGCGGATTATTTGGAATGCGCTTACGGATAAAGAGCGTGGCTTAGGAAAACTGGTTGTGGAGCTAGAAGATGACGCTCTTGAGTTTTTAGTGGCAATGACTAACTTGGACGCACGCTCTGCCTTAAACGCTCTTGAGGTGGCTGTCATGACTACTCCTCCTAACGCTGAAGGATGCAGGTGTATCACTCTTGAGGTGGTTGAGGATGTTGTGCAAAGGCGCAACATTCTTTTCGACAAGAATGGAGAGCAACACTTTGATATCATTTCAGCCTTACATAAAACCATGCGGGGTTCAGACCCTGACGCGTCACTCTATTGGTTGGCACGCTTGGTTGAGGCAGGGGAAGACCCGTTGTATATTCTCAGAAGGCTTGTTCGCTTTGCCTCAGAGGATGTTGGCATGGCTGATCCCCAAGCGCTTGTGGTTTGTATGGCGGCGCAACAGGCAGTTCATTTTATTGGAATGCCCGAGGGAAATGTGTCTCTGGCTCAGGCAGTCGTGTACTTGGCGACGGCTCCCAAGAGTAACTCCTTATATACAGCTTATGCCAAAGTAAAAAACGAGGTTATGTTGGGGAAAAATGAGGCTGTGCCGCTTCATTTGCGCAATGCTCCCACAAAGCTTATGAAGGAGCTAGGCTATGGTAAAGGCTATAAATACGCACCGGAGTACAATGAAAGTTTTGTTAGGCAACAAAACCTTCCGGATACTCTTGAAGGAAGACAGTTTTATGAGCCCAAAGAGCAAGGGTATGAAGGGCAGGTATTGCTACGTTTGAAAAAATGGTGGCCAGAACGATATCATTAAGGGGCAAGTAATTGATATCGCATAGTGAGTATGTACTAATAGGGAGAAATCAAAATGATGGTTGAGTTGCATGATAACCTAGTGACGGTAGCCATAGTTTTCGGGCTTTTGTCGTTTTTACTCGTAGCAATTGGCTTAAGGCTTATTGTCAAGAGCGGAAGCACTTTTTTGCCGCTCTTTACCCTTTTGTCTAGGCGTGATAGGAGTTCCTACAATCGAAAACGCCTGGCGCGCTTTTTTGGATGCACCTATCTCTTGCTTGCAATTATGTTGCCTTGGTTTTATGTTGGGGCCGCGTTAGAAATCGAGTGGTTAGTGTTGACGGTTCTAATAGTGTCACTTGTGCTGTACATAAGCGCTATTGTTTTTGGCTACACAAATAGATGGTTTAAGCTTCCAAGGGCGATTGTTAAAAGTGAATAGTGCTTGTAAGTGGTTTTGCTAAGCGCTTAATTGGGGTTTTTGCTTCTGCTCGCTCGGTTGACAGATTTGGGGTATAAGCATATACTTCATAGGTTGACGCGGGGTGGAGCAGTGGCAGCTCGTCGGGCTCATAACCCGAAGGCCGTTGGTTCGAATCCAACCCCCGCTACCAATAAATTTTAGCCACGAACGTGGCTTTTTCTGTTCTATGGCGACATTATTAAGCCTTGCTTGGCTTTCCTCTATCATGGTGTTTAGCATTGCAACAGTATCATCATGCCTATTCGGATACAGATGCCCATATGTCCAGAGTGTTGTTTTTATATCATCATGAGTTTTAGACACAAGCGCGATTAAAAGAGGTTTTGCATGTTCAACACAGCCAATATTGTTTAAGCTAACGATGGGAGTAATCGTAGCCATGTGTTTTGTTGGCGATATAACTTCCTGTCCTCTATTGTAACGTAGCCCCAAACACCTGTTATCAGCGCTGTGCAACATACATCATGATACCGCTTGCTATAGCAACGTTTAGGCTTTCGGCTTCTGGATTGGCGCTGTGGATTCGGTAACGATATTTGCAGTAAGCAAGGGCTGTATCGCTCAGTCCATGTCCCTCGCTTCCCAAGAGGAGCGCATGTTTTTTCTGTATATCTGAGCTTATTCGTTTCGGAAGGTCCTCGCCGCGTAAATCACCCCCCACAATGCAGAAGCCTGCTTTCTCTAGGTCGCTTAAGTGTTGTGCTGTTGCAGCAATCGAAGAAGGTATGCGAAATACCATTCCGGCAGAGGAACGGATCACTTTTGGCGAAAATGGTGAAGCGCAGGCGTTATCCAAAAGAACCGCATGGTACCCAAGGAAAAACGCTGTGCGAATAATTGTGCCCACGTTGCCGGGATCTTGAACTCCTTCCAATACTATAACTCTTGTAAAAGAAGTTAGGTCAATGTGAAGACGAGGTGAATCAAATATGCCTATGATTCCTTGCGAGTTTTTTGTGTCAGCTAGTGGCTTAAAAAGATTTCTCGAAAGTGTTGTGTGGCTTTCTTGTGGTATATCAAAAAGAGAGCTCGGGCTGTAGTCCTCACTTGTTAAGGTGAAGCGTAAGTTTAAGAACCCAATTGCTTCTTTGTAGTACTTTTCGCCTTCAACCAATACGACATTATCATGTACTCGATTTTTCGAAAGGGAATATGACTTTATCTTTTTATAAAAATCGTTTTCTTTGCTTACTATGAAGCGAGTAGTATTAGTGGGATTATTCATGAGAGAACTGCTCCGTCTTTCTAAGTTATTCTATGGGGTACCCTCGAATTTTTGGGTTGTTTTGTCGTGTGCCAGCACTACGACGAACGTGTTGTTTTTCGCCGATTAAGTCATAGGTAGTCGCATGGGTTACAAGTGTTGGCACTATTTCTCCGACAGGGCAAATGTCATTGATTAGTACCAATCCATCAACTTCCGGCGCGTCGCGGTAACTTCTTCCAACGGATATTCCGTCGTTTGTTCCCTCAACCAATACATTAAGCTTGCGCCCGACGAAGAGTTGATTCTTCTCAAGAGAAATTTGCTGCTGTAATTGCATTAAGCTTTTAAGTCTTTCGTCCTTTGTTTCCTGAGGAATGGGGTCTCCAAGCGGTTCACTTGGCGTGCCGGTCTCAAAAGAGAACTTGAATGCTCCAAGTTTGTCGAAGCGTATTTCTTTTACGAAACTAAGTAGTGTTTGGAACTCTGACTCGCTTTCATTTGGATAACCAACGATGAAAGTACTGCGAAGGGCAATTTCTGGCATGGCACAACGCAATTTTTCTATTGTTTTGCAAACTAGTTCAACGTTTGAGGGGCGGTGCATTCTCTTTAGAGTATCCGGATGAGCATGTTGTAGAGGGATGTCTAAATAGGGAACGATTTGTTTGTGTGATGCCATTATCTCAATCAATTCATCGCTTACATATCCCGGAAAAGCATACATTATGCGTATCCAGTCAATTCTTGGAACGGTTTTAGTCAGCTTGGCAAGTAACAAGGCAAGCCCGTTAGTGATGCCTAAGTCAGAGCCGTAATCTGTACTGTTTTGCGCAATAAGCACAATTTCTCGCACACCAAGCCCTTCAAGTTTTTTTGCTTCTGCAAGAATTGTTTCCATGGGGCGGCTTTTTGCCGGACCTTTGATAAGAGGAATAGAGCAATAGGCGCATTTGCGGGAGCATCCGTCGGCAATCTTAAGATAAGCGCTTGCGCCTTGAATCGAGTATCCAGGGAGCTTGCTTTCGGCAACAGCTGTGTATTCTGCTACGATTTTCTCCTGTTTTTGGCAAAGATTATCGACAAGCTTTACAATATGCATCCAGTCTCGTGTTCCAATAACAGAGTTTACTCCTGGCACCTTTTTAATGATTTCATCCTTTTCTTTTTGGGCGAGACAGCCTGCCGCAATGAGAATCTGCCCTTGTTTCTTTTCTGCCGCAATTTTTATCAGTGCGTTGTATGAGTCTTCTCTGGCTGAATCAATAAAACCGCAGGTATTAACAATTATTACCCGCGCACGTTTTTGGCTTTGGCTCAGGCGGTACCCAGCTTGAGAGAGAAGTGAAGCCATAGAATCAGCGTCTACCGTGTTTTTGGCGCATCCGAGTGAAATAATTATGAAGGAGTCATTCATTTAGTAATTCTCTCGTTGTGCTCACTTAGCAGAAGTTGTGCTTTCTGTGGCCTGTTTCATAGCTATTTTTTCCTCATGATTTCAATAAAGGACCTCAGATAACGTAATTTAGTTTTGCCAATCGGCAGTGTCAGTTGCTTTCGCTCGACCGCTTCCATACCGTTGAGAACGGCTAGTTCTGGGAAAAGAGAGGCAAGCCTTTCTTCATCACCTGACTTAACTATTGAGTCAATCAGTTGCTCCATTTCCACGGCTTTTTCTATGCGGTATAGTTGTTTGGAGGCAAGCTCATCGGAGATTTGATGGTATTTTGCTTTGATATGAGTCAGTTTGGCAATCGCGGAGTAAGTTGTGTCTACGATTTGCTGGCGGCTCATCCATCTTGTTTCGTAGTTTAAGATTTCCTTCCAGCTTGGGCGGGTGAAAGCGTCTTTATGTTCCGCCAGTGTTCGATACATCAACTTGTATCCATATCGCTCAGGATTCTCGAAGGCAAGGCTACCCGGGTCAAGAAATGGTGATAGCGGACCGATGAACAAGAACAAGCGTTTTTCTGGATAGAATTGCTGGTACAAATATTCGCAGTAGTCCAGTGTTTGATCAACTGATTCTGATGTTTGTTCTGGAAGCCCAATCATAAAATAGACCTCGATACGCGAAGCTCCCAGCTTGAGCGCTTTTCTGATACTGACTTCCAGCTCTTCGTTACTGTATGAGAGTCCGATTGCGCGACGAACAGTGTAGTCGTGCGATTGAGGGGAAATATCTATGGCAAAACCCGGTGCCGCTCGGGCAATAGCTTCTAATAGCATGGAACTTGGGGGACTGAATAATTCAAAGTCTATAGTGTTCTTGACCGGTTTTTTCTCAAGCATTTGTAGCAGTTCGTACGCTCGTTTTTCTCCACCCATGCGTATGTCCCCAAGGACAAAAATAGGGCCGCGGCTGAGACGGCTGATGCTTTGGATGTCATTAAACATAGATTCCGCTGTTCTGAAGGCGGTTTTATGCCTGCCGACAGTCTTTCTCACCGCTGAGTTTGAGCCGCCGCAATAGACGCAGTTATGGTCACACCCCTTGCATGTTAGCACCGCCGTCACAGGGTATTGGAGCCATTCTTTTGCCGGAATGGTGCTGGCAAGATCGAAATAGCGAATAACCGAACGAGCAACCGCGGTATAGTGGTTACGCATCACGTCAGAAATATTGTCCGGGACAAAAGTAAGCCCGTTGTCATGGATGATTCCTGCTTCGTCTTTCCAGACAAGGTTCGGTACTGTTTTTATCTCGGAGGTTTTGAAGCTTTGCAGAAATAAGCGCATGGGCTCTTCTGTAGTGTCGCCCCTCATGACATAATCTACTTCAGGGTATTCAATCAGTTCTTTATAGAAATATGACGCAGAGAATCCGCCAAAAACAATTTTCGATTGCGGGTGAACTCTTTTTACTAATTTTGCCAACTCAATAGAACCGTGAGCATGCACTAACCAGTGTAGGTCAATTCCAAAGACCGGAGTTGATAACTTCCTAATGAAAGACTCGACATCAAAGTTGGGCTGTTTTAGCATGCGTTGGGCTATGTTTACCAGCCTGATATGAAACCCTGCCCTGCCGAGATACTCTGTCAAGCTTGAGAAGCCGATGGGATACATCTCATATGTAGGTGTTGACAATACAAGGTCGCTTACTGGCCCGAAAAGCTGAGGGATTTTTCGATAATCAAAAACATGCGGTGCATGCAGAAGTATTAAGTCTGTCTTAGCCATTTACAACCTTCTCTCAATTTTTGAGTTATGAAAATGTAGCATTTCCGAAGGCTTTGTGACAAACAGCCTTTCACATATGACGGTACGCGATAAGGAATGCCCAAAATTCATGGTATGACTGGTAGCGCGCTACAATGGGTGACTTGCACCTCTCAGGCGATTTAATAGATCTACAAAGATGTTTCCCACGACTACAATTGATACGAAGTTGCGTTCTATAGAGATACTGGCTACCCTAAAATGATATAATTGCCTTGCGATGAGAAGAGTAAATACGATGCGGGATATCAAAGCGTAGCCATGCAGCTTTCTTGGGAAACAATTCAAGCTAATGCCTCAGCGTTTTCTAAAGAATGGGAAGACGCCAAAGACGAAAAGTCTGAAGCTCAACCATTCCTAACCGCTTTCTTCCAAGTGTTCGGTATCCCCAGCGCCAGGCGCGTCGGGCGTTTTGAACGAGCTGTACTCAAAGCCTCCGGTACCACCTGCTCCATTGATTACTTTTGGGCAGGTCAAATTGCCATTGAGATGAAATCCCTTGGCAAAAGTCTTGATGAAGCATTTACTCAACTTCAGGACTACATGAAACTACTGCCATCCGAAGACGTGCCAGACCTCTGGATGGTATGCGACTTTGAAACTATTCGTCTGTTCCGCCCATCAACCAATTCTTCCTTTGAGTTCCTAACAAAAGACCTGCACAAACACGTTAGCCAATTCTCTGAAATCGCTGGTTATGATAATTCTCGCGTTACAGTCAAGCTTGTTGAGGCTAATGCGAAGGCTTCTGGCAAAATGGCGGATTTGCATAACGCGCTCAAGAAATATGGCTATTCAGGGCATGACCTTGAAGTGTATCTGGTGAGGCTCCTCTTCTGTATGTTTGCTGACAGTACCGGTATCTTTCCTCAGCGCAATTTTCATTGGTGGGTTGCTGGGTCAAGGTCAGAGAAGTCTGATCTATCAGCGCGACTGAGCCAATTATTTGAAATACTTGATATGCCTCCGGATGTTAGGGCAACCAAGCCACTACTAAGCAACGAACTGAAAGCATTCCGGTATATCAATGGCAAGCTATTCCACGATAAACTTCCCTTCGCTGATTTTGATGTCAAAATGCGCGATTTACTGAAAGATTGTACTGAGTTTGACTGGAGCAAAATTAGCCCTGCTATTTTTGGTTCAATGTTCCAGGGAGTAATGGATAAAGAAGACAAGGAGAAACGACGAGATATCGGAGCCCATTACACCAGTGAAGAAAACATCTTGAAGCTAATAAACCCACTGTTCATGGATGAGCTTTGGAAAGAATTTGAAGAAGTTAAATCTGATCCCAAGGCCTTAGAGCGATTCCATAATAAGATCGCCAGGCTGAAGTTTCTTGACCCAGCTTGTGGATGTGGGAACTTCTTGATTATCGCTTACAGAGAACTGCGTCTGCTTGAGATTGAAATCTTGATGGCACAGAAGAACAGTTTCCAGATGGCACTTGACCTTAAAGATAAGCTTAAAGTTTCCATTGAGCAGTTCTATGGTATTGAACTCGAGGATTTCCCATGCCAAGTAGCCATGGTAGGAATGTGGCTCATTGACCATCAGATGAACTTATTGGTCTCTGAGCAATTTGGGCAATATATCGTCAACCTGCCTTTAACTAAGAGTGCCACGATTGTCCAAGGCAATGCTCTTCGTCTTGATTGGGAGAGTATCGGTCCTAAGAATGAACTGAGTTACATATTGGGGAATCCGCCGTTTATTGGCGGAATGATGATGTCCCGCGAGCAAAAATCAGACATGGTTAATGCTATTGGCGACACCAAGGGTGTTGGCGAATTAGATTATGTTTGTGGGTGGTACCATAAAGCATCGAATTATATGAAAGGAACAAGAATAAGTACTGCCTTTGTATCGACCAACTCAGTCGCACAAGGGCAACAAGCTGTCACTTTGTGGAAACCATTGTTTGAAGCTGGAATTAGAATAAACTACGCCTATCGCACCTTCAAATGGAATAACGAAGCGAAAGGAAAAGCGGCTGTTCATTGTGTGATTATTGGTTTCGCTTTTGCTGATGCGCACGAAAAGTATATTTTTGATGGTGCAGAGAAAATCAAAGTCAAACAGATTAACTCATATTTGGTTGAGGCGCCAATAACACTTGTTGAATCTCGTTCAAATCCAATAGGTCTTGTACCACAAATGCGCTTTGGGAGTATGCCAAGAGATGGTGGCGGATTTGTACTGACAGATGAAGAAAAAATCGAATTAGTAACCAAAGAGCCCTTGGCTGAAAAATGGATAAGGCAATATCTTGGGTCATACGAATTTATCAATAGCGTATCAAGATGGTGCTTGTGGCTTGTTGACGCAGACCCCAATGAGTTGAGGCAATGTCGCCTAGTGATGAATCGTGTTGAGGGGGTACGGCAATTTCGGGCGAACAGTGTGGCCGCAGAAACTAGGAGATTCGCATCAACCCCGACTCTGTTTTGCCAAATTGCACAACCAAATACAGAATATGTATTGATTCCAAGGGTATCGTCTGAAAATAGATATTACATACCAATGGGCATTGTGCCACCTGATGTTATTGCAAGCGATGCTGTTCAAATCATCCCAGGCGCCACCAGCTATCATTTTGGTATTCTCACTTCATCTGTTCATATGGCATGGGTACGAGCAGTTTGCGGAAGACTCAAGAGCGATTTACGTTACTCTAAAGATATTGTTTACAACAATTTCCCATGGCCAGGTGTTACCGATTCTCAGAAAGCTGAAATTGAAAAACTGGCGCAAGCAGTGCTGGATGCAAGAGCTTTATTCCCAAATAGCTCGCTTGCTGATTTATATGATCCTTTAGCAATGCCGCCAGAGTTGTTAAGAGCTCACAAAGCTCTTGATCGTGCGGTTATGAAGCTATATGGTTTTCACTCCGATATGTCCGAAGCGAGCTTGGTAGTAGCTTTAATGGAGCGTTATAGGGTATTGGTTGAAGCTATTGGCATTGGTAAGACTACAGCATCGAAATTGCAAACCCAGCGACCAAGCCAATGAGAAAGGAAAAGGGGGTAACCATATCTTTGCGAATTCTTATTGCCTGTGGCAAGACCTCCCCGAAGACGGCATAGAGCATCGCTCCTCCGGCAACAGAGAGAGAAATGGCAATAGCTGTGTCTGATATACTCCCCGCCATTATACCAACGACAGCTCCAAGGATAGTTGATGTACCGGTCAGCAAGGCCAGGAAAGCAGCCTTTCGTTTTTTCATGCCTCCGGCGATAAGTGGCGCAGAGATTGTCATACCTTCTGGGATGCTGTGAAGGCCAATGATGAAAGCTAGTGTATAGCTAAGGGAGATATCGTGCTTACCGGCAACCCCGATTATTAGACCTTCGGGAAAGTTATGCAGCGCAATCGCAAAAAGTAGGGCTAGTCCTGAGCGCATCATGGTTTTGCATGGTTGGCTCTGCTGTGTTTTAGAAGACAAGTTTGAAGGCGATTCCGAACATTTTGCCGATTTACTGGACAAGCGCATTATTAAGCAAATTAGCCGATTTATTAGCATAGTTGCCACGGCACCAATTGATATGCCAACTAATATGGTTGTAAAGCTTGAGTATTGCGCTGCAACCGGCATTAATTCAAAAAGAACAATGCTAACCATCACTCCCCCAGCAAAGGACATGAATATGCCGGTTAGCCTTACTGTTAGGTTCTTGAGAAGAGCTACTAAAACTCCCCCAAGCCCTTTTCCGATTACACCCGCGAGTATGCTAGCAATGATGATAGTCATTTTGTGCTCAAATAGTTAGATATAACTAACCAAATATTAGTCTAGACTAACTATTTTGTCAAGAGCTATATTGATTTAGTTATATGACGTTGTGTGAGAAGTAGCAATATGCTATATTTTGTTAGTATCCAATTACTGATTTGGTGAAAGAGTGAAAACGCCTCATTCTGCAGAAAACTATTTGGAAACCATTCTTATGTTGGGCCATAGCAGTCAACAGATACATTCTGTTGATATCGCGAAAGAGCTTGATTATTCAAAACCCAGCGTGAGCATAGCGATGAAACACTTGCGTGCCGCAGGGCATATTGAGGTTGATGAGAACGGGCATATCTCATTAACCGCGAGTGGTCGCGAAATCGCCCAGAAAATCTATGACCGCCATACGCTCCTTTCTGATTGGCTTGTATACTTAGGTGTTGACAGAGAGACTGCAGTAAGTGATGCCTGCCGAATTGAGCATGATATTAGTGATGTTAGTTTTCGGGCGATTCAAAAACACATTGAGAGCTGGAAGAGAGATCTTTATAAAAAGCCGCGATGAGTTGAAATCATT
>Ga0209737_10003318_pt1 | contig 11256 bp, 8 predicted proteins | sample TergutCu122P3_FD_187284 | JGI IMG/M metagenome (GOLD analysis project Ga0209737, IMG submission 187284) | Cubitermes ugandensis P3 segment gut microbial communities from Kakamega Forest, Kenya - Cu122 P3 (SPAdes) (version 2) | ecosystem: Host-associated > Arthropoda: Insects > Digestive system >...
CAAATTGAAGTTTACCGCAGAGATGACGGTTTATGTCTATCCGGTGGTTTGGCTGACTACGATTTCGGGCACTGGTGCAAAATCATCAAACCCGGGGAAAGCCTTACCACACCTGTAGCAAATTTGTCAGTATGCACAGGTGATATTGATATGCTCTGTTTCCGCCTGACATCAATGCAAAACCGTGCCCTTGAGAAAATGGAAATGCCTGATAAGCTACCGGTTGTATTTAATGAGTTTTGTACAACGTGGGGAAATCCTACTCATGAAAATATAAAACGCATCCTTGACACTATAAAAGGATACGACATTGATTATTTTGTCATAGATTGCGGATGGTACGCCGATGATGATGGTGGCTGGGAAATGAATGCAGGTGATTGGGAGATAAATCCGTCACTGTTCCCTCAAGGATTGGATGCTGCTGTACGCGACATACGCGAGGCGGGTATGAAACCGGGCATCTGGTTTGAAGCTGAGATTTGCGGAAGGGACGCAAAAGCAGCAGCACTAAAGGATCATCTGCTCTCCCGACACGGAAATACCATCACAGCCGGTTTCCGGAAGTTTTGGGATATGCGGGATAAATGGGTCAACAGATATCTCGACGAACGTGTGATAGGTCTGCTTAAAGAGTATGGCTTTGAATATGTAAAAATAGATTACAATGAAAGCATCGGCATAGGATGTGACGGAGCGGAAAGTCTTGGTGAAGGCTTGCGTGAGAGTGTGCTCGCATCATGTGCGTTTCTTGAGAGAATACGAAACAGCGTCCCCGGCATCATCATAGAAAACTGCTCCTCAGGCGGTCACCGGTTGACTCACCCGTTTATGGGTATATGCCAACTTGCATCATTTTCGGATGCTCATGAGGAACGGGAAATGCCGATAATAGCGGCGAATCTGCACAGAGCCATTCTCCCAAGACAAAGCTTGATATGGGCGGTACTGCGAAAAGAGGATTCACCCAACCGGCTTATTTGGTCACTAAGTACGACATTTCTCGGAGTTATGTGTCTATCAGGTGATGTATACGACCTATCCGCATTACAATGGGAGTATGTAAAAAAAGCCATTGCATTTTACCGCTCAGTATCACATATTATCAAGGACGGCATAAGTCTCCGGCATGGTCCGAAAATTTCAAGCTACCGCCACCCAAAAGGATGGCAGGCTGTTGAACGTACATCTTTAGACGGAAACGATAAAATGATTGTCGCACACGCATTTGATGAAGACATAACAGCTATACGCATTGATTTAAAAGAAACATATAAAATAAAGTCCGTCTTCGCAGAAGAACAGACTATTATAAATGTAGAAAATAATATTTTATCTATAAAATTGCCAAGCGGCGCCTGCGCCGTGTATTTAAGCTAATGGAAACTCTTCATAAATTATGGGAGTTTCTTTTGTTTGCCCAACGTATTGCAAATCATTTTGTGTAGGCAATCGTGCTCCTGCGCGCACAAAAACTGGTATATGCTTCAAACAAACAGGCACACTGACCACTTGACCGCCTTTATAATAATCGCGACTCCAAAAATCATACCAGTCGGCGCCCTTAGGCAAGTAGCACTCCCACGACTTTTGCACACCGGATATTTCCTTGCTGCCGGTAGTGTAATAAAACGGTTTATATACCGGACATACAAGAATATCATCACCAAACATAAACTGATTATCAATTTTTCTGGAATTTTCATCATCGGAAAAATCGAATAACAGACTTCGCATGATAGTATAGTTATCGCAGGTCACGCGCTTAGCCATTTGCAATATATAGGGCATAAGGCGATATCGCAGCTTGATGGCACGGACTATGGCTTCATAAAACGGCGATTCAAAATTCCAAGCCTCCCTCGGCGTGTCAGTCCCATGAGAACGAAACACCGGCAAGAAACAAGCAAACTGCAACCAGCGTGTATATAATTCCTGATATCCTTTATCTTTTACTCCGTCATCATAATCTCCACGCCAGAACCATACAGGGGCGGCATTTTCATCTTCTTTCCAAATACGCCAGCATGCTGTGCCCCCCACAAAAAACGCACCTGCATCTATCGTCCAATATGGGATACCGCATAGACTTATGCTTATACCTTTTATTATGTCTTTACGCAGCTCATCCCATGTGGCACTGGTATCGCCTGCCCAAAGTATAGTGCCATATTTTTGAACACCCGCGTATCCTGCGCGGGTCAGATTCACTACCGGCTTGTTTGGCTGATTTACGTATATCCCTTTTGCATGCATTAAAGCGTAAAGATTAGCGACCTCAGGATCAAGGTATTTTTCATGTTCTCCCCCTACAGCCAGGTATCGCTCATCTTCAATCATTTTTACTTCACCACACCAGTCAGGCATGGCAAAAGGCTCAGTACTATCGCACCACCAGCCGTCAAATCCGCCATTATACAATTCAGACTCTGCTTGCTCCCAATAGACACGCCGCGCATTTTCATCAAAGGCATTATATGTGGAATAATCGTTAAGTAACATGCCTTTTCCGGCAAACTCCTTGTGGTTCTCACCGCCTGTATTCATATTAGGCCAAACAGATACCAGAGTGTGAATGTTAAGCTCACTTAGCTCTTTTGTTGCCGATGAAATGTCCGGATACCGCTCTTTATCAAGGATTTTTTCTCCCCATAAATCGCCTGCCCATGTTTTCCAATCCTGAACAATAACATCAACCGGAATGCCCAGTTTTCTATGTTTTTTTGCTACCTCGACCAGTTCATCTTGTGTTTTATAACGCTCTTTAGACTGTATATAACCAAATATCCAGTCCGGCATAGTTGATGCCGCTCCTGTAAGCAAACGATATCCTGCAATGATTTCATCCATGCTGCCTGTGATAACAAAAAAGTCCACCTGTTCCACACATTCGAGGGTTATAACGGTATTATCCCCGGTATCATCAAAAACCATTAAGCATCCGCAATTAAATAATACGGCATAACCTTTGCTTGATATAAATATGGGCATTGGTATTTTCATGTTATGATGGTATAGATACTCAAGATGACCCCGTTTGTTAAATACGCCATCTTCATCCTGACCCAGCCCATAGATGCTCTCATCGTCTGCCAGCCTGAATGTCATTTTGGCTCGATATGCGGTACGATCGAGCTTTTTTTCCAGATTGGCTATATATGTCCGTTGACCATCTACGGTTTTTTCTACCTTAATTTCCGGCTCTCCGGTTGTAATATAACGATAAACATCACGCTTTTCAAACAATACATCAACAACATCAAGCGGACAAGAAGATATCATTTCTCCGGTCATAAGAGTAGAATCAATAAAAAACGAACTATTATTTATCTCACAAACACCATTTGGCAAGTAAGTACAGCGAGTTATATTATCCTTGATTTTTTGAAAAATTTTCATACTAAACTCCTCACCTCACTGCGGATTCGCGCTTCACTTCGTTTGCGCTTATCTCGCGTTCGGAGTAGTGTCACTCTCCCTTCATCCGCTACTAGCGGCGGTCGAGCTCCACTCCCTCGGTGCGCCTCCTCTGCAGAATAATCTTAAACGTCATAAGAATAATCTTCAAATCCATCATAAAGGAAAAACCCGAAATATAGATCAAATCCATAAGCAGCTTGTCCCAGGGGTCGGTATTGTAATTGCCATAAACCTGGGCATAACCCGTTATGCCCGCCTTGACCTTAAGGCGATACGCAAATTCCGGCATAACCTTGATATACTCATCAGCTATTTCCGGTCTCTCAGGTCTCGGACCGACAATGCTCATATCACCCTTGAGCACATTCAAAAACTGCGGAATCTCATCAAGACGCAAGCGGCGAAGAAATCTTCCGACAGTGGTTATCCTATCATCATCCTTGGTGGAAAGCTGAGCACCGGATTGTTTTTCGGCATCCACAGTCATGCTGCGGAACTTATGAAGCATAAAACGCCTGCCACCAATCGTCAACCGCTCCTGCGAGTAAAAAACCGGACCCCTATCGCCGATTTTGATAGCTATAGCAATAATAAGAGAAAATGGCAGCAAAATTAGAAGCCCGACAACGGCAAGAATAATATCAACAATCCTTTTTACAAAACGATGATCATTCTTTTGCTCGTCGTTACGATTAAGCAAGAGCGGAGTATCAAACAGATTAATTTCTTCAGCACTATGAGTCAACAAATCATCAATATCGGGAACAATATAAGTCCTGACGGAATGCTCAAAACAAAATCTTTTTAATTTACGATTCAACTCAGGGGAAATCCCGCGCAAAACAACAGCGTCAAACTCCGGCATACGGGAGCAAATTTCATCAAACGGCACCTTGGTGACGCACAAGGTTTCCTTGATATCATACTTATCAGAACGTGTGTGTAATTTATTTATCAAACTATCAGCAGGACCCGATTCATCACAAAGCATAAGCATTTTACGCGGCTTAGTAGAACGAACATAAATGCTGTTAGTCAGAAATGCCCACGCCAGAGCGATTATGCATTGAGCTAGGGTCATCCCCAAAATAGGAAGCGGAGTCACTATTGCGACGATAATAAGACAAGCCTGGATGTATGCAATGATATTACATAAAAGTATCGCTATCATATTTGACAGTGCCACCTCGGTAGCGCGGAAGAAACCAATACGGAAACCATTATAGAAATTAGTGATAGCAAACAGAACAACAAAATAAAGTGAGACAAGCAAAAGCTGACCCTTCCAATAAAAAGGATCAGGTACGATATCCGCATAATAACGTATCCAAACAAAAGCCCATAAACCGCTTTGAATCAAAAGCAGAATAAACGGCGCCATGGTACGTAATAAATAATTGCGTTTTCTCATAACTCCTAATCCCTAATTAATATTCACTCTCGCGTCCATCGGTACAATACAAATATATGTCTTACCATAACCGAGTAGAACCGGCGAACCATCCGGCATACGATACTCAAACTGGGAAGTACCGGCGGAACGCGACCAGGTAATTTCGGTGAAATTACCGCCATTAATATAATAACCTGAGCCAAAACCGACTGTAGCAATACTGAGTCTACCCGCGCCATCGCCCGGAATTGGAGAAATATCCGTTCTAATAACAATGACATTCGTAACAGCCAGTTGCGAGTGCGTATTACCGTCTATATGACTGCTGCCGTTATGTGTGTGCACATAGTAGAGATTATCATTTAAATCATGTCTGAAAAAAGTGGTATTTGAAGAAGAGAACCTGACCGAAACACCGGAAGCCATCCCGTTACCCATCGGTGCTATACTAAACATGGGCGTGTTGAAAACGATGTTGTTGATGTCGGTGCCGGTACTTGCCGAGGATAATCTGGGTCCATTATCCGGTTCTTCCGGCTCGTTTATATCATCCGGACTATCCGGGTCTCTTAATGGGTTACCGTTCGGGACGTATTGAAGTGAGCATCTGTACCACTCCGGATGCATCGTACGTAAGCCGCGCGCTGAAATATTCTGAGAAATACTGGTGCCTGAGGTAAATAAGCTGTGGATTTGTGCTCTACCCGGTACGCGATAAAAAGCACGGTCACCGGGACCGAAGACACCATCTATATGGTCAAAGCCACCGGTTCTAAGCATATTAATAGCCGCAGGACTGCCCCCGCCATGCGCGAAAATAGCATCATGACTTTGCACAATCTCAACAAAGTAAGGTCTTGCGCTTCGCACACTGCCAATATCCCCGACACGGCTAATATCCCGAAATATACCAAGCATTCGCGTAATACCGCCTTCTACCAGTGTCTCATAAATAATATCAGCCTGTGATATGCTGTGCTGCGGAAGAGCCCCAAGAGCATTACTGATAGTAACAGCGACAGGACGTACAGATGTACCGACAGTTTGACCGGTCCCGCCGGAGTTAAACACATTGGAATCGAACCCATTGGAATCAAACCCATTGGAATCAAACCCGCCGGACCAACCAAAATCACCGTAATCCCCGGGATCATACCCATCAAAACCTGTATATCCACCGGAGCCGCCAAAGTCGCCGAATCCACCGTAACCACCGAACCCGCCGTAACTACCAAACCCGTTATCCCCGTTATCATATCCGTCAGAATCCGGCGACACGCCTGTACGTGTGTTTGCAGAGCTGGTAGCAGCCGAAGCAAGAGCTGAATGAGAGCCGGCATTTTGCGAAATAAATAACGCAAAAACAAGCAAAAAAGCCACCGGTTTTTTCGCACTTTGTATTAAACATCTCCAAAGAAACATTTTGCAACATCCTCATAAGCGAATCAAAACGAAACGCCATGCATAGTACCCCCATTCTATCACTATATGTAGTACTTTGCAAGAACTTTTCACAAAATGTAGTGTTGATATAAATATACAGAAATAGTATACTATTAACAAAGATGTAACCGAGGTATTTAAGGAAATTTGATAAAAGCATATGAATAGAGATATTCTCATTAAACACAAATATACCATAATACTTATGCTGATTATTCTATCAAGCAGCGTATTTATTTTTGGCGGGGCAAATTGGGGACTGCCCTTACCATTGCATATAGACGAGCAAACAATCGTCAGACCCGCAATTAATATGGTCAGGAATCGAACCTTTGAGCCGGAGGTTTTCTTTCGCCCCGATCACCTTCTTATTCAAATCAATTCGCTGTTCTATCATGTTATTGTTTTTGCTCATGGAGAATACGCTGAAAATATAAATAATATTAGCACTGAAGTATTTTATTTAACAGCGAGAATCGTTACGGGTGTCTTTGCTGTCGGTTCGATTGTTCTAAGTTATTTGATAGGAAGAAAATACAGCAAATTCGTTGCGGTGACTTGTGCGTTTCTATTTGCGTTTTTCCCCATATATATCAAGCATTCGCATTATGCAACGCCGGACATTCCTACAGTATTCTTTATGCTGGTGTTTATAAATATTGCATTAAACTACATGCAAAAACCCGATATAAAAAATCTTGTGTTTATGACTCTTGTGACAGCGGCATTTATAACAATAAAGTACCCGGGTGCGTTATTATGTTTGATGATAGCAATATCGGTAATAGTCAGCAGCATAATTGAGAAGAGGTATATCCGTATATTTGATTACGGATTGTCAGCCGTATTGTTAGTCCCGATTTTTATATTTTTAATTTCTCCTGCACTAATACTAAAGCTCGATGAAGTCAGAAATGCACTTTCACATGAAACGCGCTCAGCTCAAGTTGGTGCAGATGGTCTAAGTCCCATCGGCAATATGCTCTTTTATGTCAACAACTATTTATCTGCAAGCGGTATTATCCTGTTCGTATTCTTTGTTATCGGGTGTTATGTCATATTATCTCAGAAGCAAAGTGTTCTGAAAAACATCCCAATATTCTACAGTTTGATTTTTTGGGTCTGTCTTAGTTTTTTGCAGCTTCATTGGGAACGCTGGGGGCTCCCAATGTATGTATCACCATTACTCATTTCAGCAATTGGTATTAATTGGGTATATGATATGATAAAAACACATAAGAGATTTCAAAACCGGCAAAAATTATATATTTGTGCTTTTACAGTTGTTCTAAGCATATCCGCTATTAATATCATTTCAACATCGTATGGGAATCTATTGTCTTTCATTTTACCTGATACACGTATAGTCTCGCTGGAATATGTTAAAGAGAATAATATCAACAAAAACAATTCAGTATATGATGGCTTTACAACGCTTAATACGACCTATTTTAGATCAATGAGGGAGCCTTTTGAAAAAATAGATGATGTTTATTATCTCAAAAACCACCGGATTGAGAATATATTACTAAGTAGTTATGTATATGACATGTTCAAAGCAGAGCCTGAAAGATATGCAAGTACAATACAGTTTTATAATTCGATTAAAGAAAACTTTATTGAAACAAAACGCTTTGATGTTGTTCCCCGTTATACCTCAATGCTGGAGCCTGTTAACATTTTTCACAATATATGTTATATTATTCGTGCGAAAAATCATGGAATGGTCGGTCCGACACTGATTTTTTTAAAAGCCGGTTCTGAAAACTACGCACCTTAATCGTAAAACTAAAACAGCACTCTCGTACCTGCCTGATATGAGAGTGCTGTTTATCTATTGAATTAATTATATGCTTTCTTTTTTATGTATTTTGTATCGCCAGACGATTGTACCGATTACTCCAATTGTGGATACAGATAACACAATCACCCAAAATAGAATACTTTGATCATCACCTGTACGCGGAACATATGTTCTGTCAATAGTGATCCAGAATAAAGCGGCACGTGTACCAAATAAAGCATGGAAACCATAAGTGCCATCCGGAAGGGTATTTAAATAGCTTTCATATATTGTGATTCTCGTACTATTGCCACTCTCGACTGTGTAATAATCATTCGGTACATGAAACCAGGATTCTCTGAGAGAACTGAATCCGGAAGGATATACCCCGTTCGCTGTAACCGTTATATTACCACTACCCTTCCATGTTTGGTGTTTAGGAGACACATCTATATCTTCGGTTGGAGGAGCATTTCCCGATCCTTTAGAGCCGGAGCCACTGGGAAGATCACTGGCATACGCCGTTAGCGGCAAAGCGATTATAAGCGATATAAGCACACTAATTATAATCAATATTTGTAATGTCTTTCCGTATTTTGTATATTTCACGTTATTACCACCCATTTTTTATATTTTTATTAGCCACATTTTAACTTTACTTATTAATTTTCTGTGAACACAGCACAGAATAACTATACAATAACAAATCATAAAAAGCAAGCTTAAATTCGAATGCTGTCAAAATTGTAAGCATTTGGATTTTCTGTATACATACAGTACTATCGGGTTGCCAACACCACCAAACGTTCATTGTCGTTTTCCGTGCATGTGGAGAGCACTAACAAATGAGTTGCATCAGCCGGTGCGAGGGCTGATTTCATATATCTTTTAACGCCCTGCTCGTCTTTTTCAATTATTCTGAAAATCATATTCGTCTCTTCGCGTCTTCTAACGGAAAAAATATTGTATGTCAAAAGCTCCCCGTCAAGTGTTGTAATTGATATATTACTACCCTCAAGACTGAAATCCAAATCACCAAACATACTGCCGTCTTTCATATTATGCCCGTAAAGAATAACAGCCGGACTGTCAAAGCCGCTTACAACCCGGTAGTCCATAAAAATCGCGCCGGCTTTGTTTTCCTCGCCGGAAAAAGTGAAATACACATATTTGTAATTATTCCAGCCTTGAACAACCGGATAATCAATATTTGTTCCTTCGATTGTTATCCAGCCGATATAATCGGGGTTGATTTCCAACAAATCACGAATTGGATCCGGATCCGGTTCGGGTTCAGGTTCCGGTTCTTGCTCCGGCAGTGTCTCAGTTTCGGACTCGATTTTAAGTTCCTGTTCCGGCTCAATCTCATTTTCAAACCTTGGCGCATCATCTATTTGAGAAATTGCTTCGTCCCGGACTTGACGTAAATCTTCATATTCGTCTTGCGCGACTCTGTAACCACTTTGGATATTATAAATACCAACTCCCGCAAATATTCCGGCTGCAACAAACAGCGTAATAAGACCGATAAATAAAATCAGCCCGTTTTTATAGTTTTTTACTTTTAATAGCCAATTTTTTATCATTTTTAAAACCAATGCTTCTTAGCGCCATTTATGGCATAAACAGAAAAATAGAGCAAAGACTTCACAGGATCAAATCCCAAAAAGTCACGGTAAATGTGAAACCGACCTTTAGCTGCGCTCATTTTGTTAAACGAGCGACCTTTGTCGGTTTTTCTGTATAACATGAGCGGTTCGTTTATTCCACCGGCTTTAGCGCCGTTTCGTAGTAGCTCAAGCCACATAACATAGTCTTCGTGTGCGTACCCTTCACGTATTTTAACGTTATCGGTCAATGACTTGCGGAGCATAACAGATGAGTTGCCTATAACATTTTCCTTGAGCATTTTTTTAAAAGAAGTAGTTTCCGGAACGTGATATGTTTTACCATGTATTTTACCATCGGCATCAATTATAGAATAAGCTGTATAGCATAAATCGAGCGACTTAAGCTCCATCAAATCGATTTGCTTTTCAAGTTTTTCCGGCAACCATAAATCATCCGAATCCAGAAAAGCGATTAAATCACCGGTAGCGGCAGAGAATCCCTTGTTACGTGACTGTACAACACCAAGATTTTCCGGATTGGCAATAACACGAATGCGCTTATCTCGTTCAGCAAGATTCCGGGCACAGGCAAGCGTATCATCGGTTGACTTATCATCGATTATAATAACTTCAAAATCCTGATATGTCTGGGCTAAAACAGACTCAACCGCTTTAACCAGATATACCTCATTATTAAACGCAGGCAAAATAATGCTGACCATAGGATACCTCTTACAGAGCACTAATGGCTATTTTTAGACACGATTAATCTATGCAGGACTATCGACAATGATACTCTGATCATATAGTGCATTGATTTAAATGCATTGATTGAGCTTTTGCCTTCTTTTCTCTCATGCATTATGACAGGGATTTCCTTTATTCTTGCATTATTCCGGACTGCATCAACAATAGCATCCGGCTCGGGATAATCCTGAGCATACTGTCCTGCGAAAAGTCCAATGAATTTCTTGTTCACTGCCCTATAACCGCTTGTAACATCATATACTTTTTTCCCTGTACATAAACGGATTATCAAACTTAAGAAATTAATGCCAAAGCGCCGTAGACCTGATGTTTGAAATCCCTTTTTTTCAATAAAACGAGAACCTATAACAATATCAGCTTCATCTGAGACAATTGGAGCAATAACATCAGAAAAAAAGATTGGATCATGTTGACCGTCGCCATCATGCTGAATCGCAATATCATAATCCTTTTCTTCTGCGTATTGATACCCGGCTTGAACAGCTCCCCCGATACCGAGATTTATTGGCAAGTCGAGAAAATTAAAACCATTATTCATACAAACGTCCAGCGTATTGTCTGTTGAGCAGTCATTTATTATAATATAATCGAGGCTGAACTCTTTTTGAGCATGATCATTTGCAAAGTCATTTATATTTTTAATGACTCTTTCGATGTTCTTTTCTTCATTAAAACAAGGGATTATTATGAGTACTCTTATCATTTTCGCTCCTCGAGTTCTCTGATGCGTTTTTCAAGTAAAGCGTTTGTTTGTGTGAGAGTTTTGATATTCTCGGATTGCCGGGATATAACAGCTGTTTGCTGGAGTAAAATTAATATAACAAACCCCAGTAATAAGG
>Ga0209737_10003319_pt1 | contig 11255 bp, 6 predicted proteins | sample TergutCu122P3_FD_187284 | JGI IMG/M metagenome (GOLD analysis project Ga0209737, IMG submission 187284) | Cubitermes ugandensis P3 segment gut microbial communities from Kakamega Forest, Kenya - Cu122 P3 (SPAdes) (version 2) | ecosystem: Host-associated > Arthropoda: Insects > Digestive system >...
GTCTAAAATTTTGCTATTTGCGAGTGCAACTGTTGTGATTGAAACACAAAATATTATAAGTAAAATCTTTTTCATACTGCAAATATAATAATTTTTTATTTAATAATAACAAATAAGAATTATGCTGATTCACCTCTTGAATGCAACACAAAAAAGCACTCTTTCGTTTTTTAATTAGAAATCGCGTTTGTCAAAATATTTTTTATAATTTTGAGTTTTATGAACAAACAGACTCTATGTCGTTTTCAGTGGGTAGCAAATTTTAATTTTTCCGCAAATTAGTCTACATCATATAGAATATAGATAAAATTCTTAATATTTCTAAATCCCCTTACCCGCCTCTTTGCAAGTTGTATCTTTGAATTTATACTCTCCAAAATACCATTTGTTAGTTTTGTGTCAAAGTAATTTACGATGCCCGACCAATGACCTTCGCCAAACCTAACCCTTGCCAGAACAACCATCGGGCAAAATAAATTCGTGACCTCATCTAAAATTTACATATATATGAAGTTCTTTACTGGAACTATCTGGTGTATCCAATAGTTGGACATTCTCCACATACCAAGGTGAATCCAAACCTAAAGCAATACTAAAAAGGGATGTATTCGGGGTACTTGGTTTCATTATTTGGAAACTATTATTAAAACTATGAAAAATACAAATATAATAATTTTACCCACTTAAAACGTTATAGATCCCTAAAATTTTATAAATTATGAACAAGAAAATTACAAATTTAATTTTTGTCGCAATTTATAATCATTTTAAAATAGAATGAGTATAAAATAGTGTTTTTCTAAAAATATTTTTTTATATTTGTGAGATTTAATTGTTCAATTCTAAAAATATAAGCAGGTAAAAATTATGAAATTTATCAAAGCAAAAACAAAAATTATTACTGTAATTACAGTCCTATGTTGCTTCAGTTTCGCAACAGTTAAAGTAGTCGCAAACTCTAAAGCAACAACCTCAAGTTCTAAAACTGTAAGTGTAACTCCCGGAAAAGTTTATGAAATAATTGAAATTGCATCGGCAAATTCAGGGAAAATGACAAATTTTTTCTTCAACGATGACAACGGAAATAGACATTCTTTATTAGATGTTACCGCTGGAAAATACACTTTTTTGAATTTTTGGGGAACTTGGTGTCCGCCGTGCCGAGCAGATTCTCCAACACTTATCGAACTTCAAAAAGAATTAGAAAGTGAAGGATTGATTATTATTGGCATTGCAATGGAAAGAGGAGCAAATCCAATGGAAACAGTTTCAACTTATTCGCGAAACAGAAATCTTAATTATATAAATTTTGTTTCTAGTCGTGAAATGATAGGAAATTTAGCACAAACTTTCGGCGGAATTAATGCTGTTCCTACGACTTTTTTGGTGAATAAATCGGGTGAAATTTTTGAAAGATTTCCTATGAATGTCGCTCGTTCCAAAGAACAGTTCAAAGTTCGTATTGACAAAATGATGAAGTAATGTTTTGGGCTTTGTTTTCAAATTTGATTTCACTGTGATTTTATATATTTACAGTGAAATTTTTTAAATATATAATATATCACTTTGTTTTACTGTCATCCCCCTTGCCCCCTTAAAAAGGGGGAATTAGACCAACGATGAACCAATTCCCCCTTTTTAAGGGGGCAAGGAGGATGAAATATTTTTAAGATGAATAAGTATAAAACAATAATTATTTCATTTTTTTTTCATATCTTAATAGGAATTTTAAAGTTTTGAAAGGAAGTTTTTAACAACTGTTATGATAAATACAAATCAATACGACAATTTTATTTCATCTATTACGATAAAAATTGCAATGTTCGCATTCTTTTTTCTCGTAGGTACAATATATTTTAACTCAATTACTGTAACAACAGAAAAAACTCTACTGTCGGTTGTTGCAATTATTACATTGTTTTCGGCACTGTTTTTAGTGTTCAGAAGAGATTTCGTAAAATATGATACAACATTAAGCAAACAAATTTATATTAACAGTTTTTATAAAACTGTTGTCTCAAATTCGCCGCTCGCTCTTATCGTTACCGATGGAAATAAAATTACTTTTTACAATGATGCCGCAAGAAAACTTTTTAATAAAAATAAAAAATTCTTGGAAACAACAACAATCGCCGAACTAATCTACCACGAAGATAGAAATAAATTTAAAGAAATAATTGAAGCTTCTAACAGTGTTGAAAATGTTATTCTGCGAATAAATAAAAAAAATAACGAGTACGATTTTGTTAGACCTGAATATAATTACGCAAATTTTTCTGTGCAAAAACAACTGTTCAGCGGGCAAGACAGATATGTGATTTTTGTCTACGAAATTACTGAACACCTAAATCATTTAAACGATATTATTGAAAAATCCGATATTTATGAATCAATGTGCAACAGTTCGCCACGAACAATTTATATTTTTGATACAAATGGCAAAATGCACTGGCAAAATACAAATGCAAAAAAAACGCAAAGTTTTGATTTTGGTGAAAATTTTGCAGGATTGATTGAATATGATATTAACAGAAATTTGCTAAACAGTGGTTTTCAAATTGCAACAGCCGGAGATACTTATCAATCTGAAAAAATTGTCAAAAGAAATGAAGATTTTGACGAATGGGTAAATGTTAAACTCGCACCACTTTGGACCGAAAAAGGAAATCAATATATTCAATACTCTATTGATAATATTACCGCTTCAAAGCAGCAAATTGATGAATATAAAAGACAAATTCATATAAATTCGGAAAGTTTTGACAAGACAAAAAACGCACAAGTTATTTGGAATGCAAACGGTGAATTCGTTAAAGCAAACAAGCAACTGTATGAATTGTTTCGTTTAACGCCGGGAGTTTTTGCAGGAAAACTAAATTTATTTAAGAATAATGATTTTCTGGCACAACTAATAAACGAATTGATTTTCAATAATGATGACCTGTTGAAAAGAACAGTTTATACAAAAAAAAGTATTAAACAGGGTTTCAAAAAATATTTTGAACATTTCTTGCACAGTGCAACCTTTGAAGTTATAATGAACCTTGATGTTTCGCGGCTTTCAGAGCAAGACATTGATAACAATAATGACGATAGCGATGATGATTTTGATAAAAATGTAATTGAATATAAAAATATTTGGATTAGAAATTATTCCTATCCATTGTTTGACAGTTATGGCAAACTAACTTGCTATGTTAGCGAGTTTTATGATATTACTGATTATTATATTTTGCAAAATAAATTTAAGTTAAATAAAACTCATCTTGATGCGATAGCGAATAATTTCTCATCGGGCATAATTTTAATTATTGATACGGCACATAATGTTGTTTTTCTTGGTGGCGAAAATGCAATAATGAGGAAAATTCACAGTAAAGGATTCAATCCTTTACGAAGAGCATTTGATTTTTCGGCGATTCCTGAGTTTGATATTTTTAGAGATAATATTTTAGAAGCATTAGAAGGAAATATTTCCAAAATTTCTTCTTTGAAAATGTTTGAAAATTCTTACGATATGCAATTTTTTCCAATAAGAGACAGTAATAACAAAATTCAGCACTGTATCGCTATTGGTTTCAATGTTGTTGACCGTGAAAAATTTGAAACAGAACTTGTGTCGCAGAAAAATTTCCTTGAAAAAACATTTTCAGAATCTACGATTCCTGCAATAGTTGTTGATATAAATGGAAAATATGTAAAAGCGAACACGAAGTTTTTTGAATTTATGGGATTTGACAGAGAGCAGGTTTTGAACAGTGATATTTACAGTGCTGATTCGTGGTTAAACAAAGAAATTATTGTTGAAAGTTTTGAGAAAATTTTGAGTGGTGCAGAATCATTACAGTTTGAAATTGAAGAAGAAAAAGTATTTTCATTCTACGGCAATAGAAATAATGACGATTTTTTGGGCAATGAAGAAATTTTTAAATTTACTTTGATTGGAAAGTGTTATCCGATTTTAGATGCAAGAAAAAATATTGAATCTGTGATTTTCAATTTCATAGATATTTCAGACAACAGACGAATTCTTGAAGCAATGAAATCTGCAAATGCAATCAATGATGCAATTACGAAAAACTTGCCTAACAGTATTTTGATAATGTTGGATAAAAACAAAAAAGTTATTTTGTATGAAGGCGGTTATGAAATTAAACTTATAAAAATGGAAGATGTGAAAGTTTTGGGTAGAAATATTTATGATGTTGATGCACCGTTAATTGTTGCCATAAGGCCGTATTTGACAAATGTAATTAATACGAAATTTGAAGCACATTTTGATTTTGAGTTGGAAGTTACCGATGACGAAGGCAACAGTTCTGAGATAAATTACGAAATTTATCTTATTCCGATTTTGGATTTCTACAAAGAAATTGAGTATATTTTTATTCATTTCAGCAATATTACAAATCGTAAGCAACTTGAAAAAGCGATTGTTGCCTTCAATGCAAAATTAGAAAATGATATTGCTGATAGAACTGCGGAGTTGCGAAAAACTACTCAGGAATTAGAAAATTATGTTATTGAATTGCAAGCAACTCAAAAAGAATTGGAAATGACAAAAGCAGAATTATCAACAAATCTTAACAAAGAAGTTGAATTAAATCAGATGAAAAGTCAGTTTATAAATTTGATGTCGCACGAATTTAGAACACCACTTACAGTAATTCAAACTTGTGCATTTTTGATGGGATCATATTACGATATGCAAGCGAAGGATAAATTTGATGTCAGTTTGAATAAAATTACTACTGCGATTGATATGATGACCAAACTTTTGGATAATGTTTTATTTCTTGATGATGTTCGTAGTAAAACAGCACAGTTTGTTAATATTGAGGTAGTGACTTTTGTTAAAACTGTTGTAGAGGAAGTTGTTGTGGTGCTTAAATCCGAACAAAATATTAGCATTAACACAAATGTGAATGAATTGTTTATGCTGACGGATGAGAAGTTCTTGCGTGAAATAGTTACAAATATATTATCAAATGCGATAAAATATTCGTCTAAAACTTCTGAAATAATTGTTGATTTGATAAACGAAGAAACGAAACTAATTATAACTTTTACCGATTTTGGTTCTGGAATTGCAGATGATATTGTTGATGGAGTTTTTGAAACATTTACTCGTTCAGCGAATGTTACTAATATTTCGGGTTCGGGCTTGGGCTTATCTATTGTTAAGAATTGTGTTGAACTTTTATATGGCGAGATAACATTTGAGACCGCGAAGGGTGTTGGCACCAAATTTACAGTTACTTTACCAAAACTAAACGAAAAAGATATTTATTATGCTTCTATGCTTGAAGAGTAGGGGTTGGAATATTGAGGTTGTTTCATACAGTTATACTGTCGTTGCGCACTTGATGCGGTATCCCCTGAAACCGAAGGAGACCCGCATCAAGTGCGGGGTGACGGATTCTAAATAATTAGTTTCTTAATTTTTAATTGAATATGTCTGGAGAAATAAATCGCCCTGAATGGGTGCCTGAAAATAGCGGGAGCGAATTTACAACATATGTAATGGAAGGCGTTACAGTTGATGAAAATAGTTCCACCGCTCCGAATTTAAGTTTTGTCCGAAAAACAAAACTTACAGTAGATGATTATGTTGATGGTATTTTGTCGCAAAATATTACTGTGCTATCAAAAGCAATTACTTTGATTGAAAGTAATTCGCAAACTCATATTGAAACCGCTCAACAAGTGTTGCAAAAAATTTTGCCACATTCAGGGAAATCTGTCAGAATCGGGATTTCTGGTCCGCCCGGTGCAGGAAAAAGCACCTCAATAGAAGCACTCGGATATTATTTGTGCAAACAAGGACTGAAGGTTGCAGTTCTTGCGATTGACCCAAGTTCAACTTTGACAAAAGGTTCAATTCTCGGCGATAAAACTCGGATGGAATTACTGTCGCGAGAAAAAAATGCTTATATTCGTCCTTCGCCTTCGGCAGGAACTTTGGGTGGCGTTGCAAGAAAAACGCGTGAAACAATTCTTGCTTGTGAAGCGGCAGGTTATGATGTGATTTTGATTGAAACTGTTGGTGTTGGACAAAGTGAAATCACGGTTCGTTCTATGGTTGATTTTTTTCTGTTGATTTTGATTCCGGGTTCGGGCGATGAACTTCAAGGAATTAAGAAAGGTGTTGTTGAAATTTCTGATATGATTGCGATTAACAAAGCCGATGGCGATAATATACAGTATGCAAATCTGACAAAATCGGCGTATCAGCAAGCAGTTGGAATGTTACAATCGGCAACTGACGGTTGGAAAACTTTGGTTAAAACTTTTTCGGCTTTGGAACATAAAGGAATTGCGGATATTTGGACAGATATAAACAGTTTTGTTGATTTGACAAAATTGAATGGTGCTTTTGAAGAACGGCGACAATCGCAAGTTTTATTTTGGGTTCAATCTATGTTAGAAGAAGAATTAAAGAGTCGTTTTTACAACAGTTCTGTTATTTCAGATTTAAAGCCGAGAATTGATGTTGAAGTTTTGCGTGGTGAGATTACTCCAACGAATGCAGTTTCACTACTGTTGGGAAAATATTTTGAAAAATATAATAGTTCTACTTAAAAACCGTCATTCTGAACTTGTTTCAGAATCCCCTGACATAAACGAAGAGACCCTGAAACAAGTTCAGGGCGACGGGGAAAAACAAGTTCAGGGTGACAAAACATTTTAAGTAGAACCACTATATAAACAAAAAAACTGCATTATGAAATATTCACAACAAGAAGCAAAAAAAATAATTGAAAAATTGGTTGAAAGATTTAACCAACAAGACAAAAATGAAATCAATGAAAAGGTTGCCAGGACTGAGTTTATTGATAAATTTTTCGAAGCACTAAACTGGGATGTCCGCAATACCAACGAACGCAATCTTACAGAAAAATTTGTGTATGAAGAATATGAGGTTTTTGTAGAAGGAAATACAAAAAAAGTTGATTACGCTTTTTGCAAAGATGAAGGCGGAAAGGAAAATAAAGTTTTTTTTGTTGAAGCAAAATCTCCAAAAGATCAAATTGAAAAAAATATGGAATACGCATTTCAGACAAGAAATTATGGCTGGAACGCAAATATGTATATTTCTGTGCTAACAAATTTTGAAGAGTTTGCAATTTACTCTACACTCGCCGGCGAACCAAAAATAACCGACCCCGCAAGCAAAAACAGAATAGATTATTTTAGACATACACAGTTTGTAGAAAGATTTGATGAAATATGGGAAGTGTTTGAGTTTCATAATGTTCAAGAAGGTAGCATTCGGCAGTATTTCTATCAAAACAGTGTTGCATTTGATGAAAAAGGTGCCGATACCGTTGATAATACTTTACTAAAACTAATCGAAAGTTGGCGACTAATGATTGCGAAGGGAATTGTTGGAAGTTCACAAAATGATAAAATACTTGTTTCTAATAAAGATTTTTTATTGAATTATTCGGTTCAAAAAATTATAGATAGAATAATTTTTCTACGGTTTATTGAAGATAGAGGGCTTGAAAAATATGGCACTTTGCGAGATGCAGCCGAAAATTATCAACAACTTTTTCAACTTTTTGAATATGCTGACAAAAAATATAATTCGGGTTTGTTTCATTTTTCAGACAAATTGAATCGGGGTATTCCTGACGAAATAACACCAAAACTTTATATTTCAAAAGAGAGATTAAAAGATATTATAGAACCGCTTTATATTGCAAATCCTTTTAATTTTAGTATCATTCCTGTATTTGTTCTTGGTTCGGTTTATGAAAGATTTCTCGGAAAAGAAGTTAGTATTGAAAAAAATAAAATTGTCGTTTCCGAAAAATTAGCAGTCAGAAAAGCAGGCGGAGTTTATTATACGCCTGAATACATCGCAAAATATATCGTAAAAAATTCTTTGCCAACAAACAAAAAAAACATAAAAATACTTGACCCATCTTGCGGTTCGGGCTGTTTTTTGGTTACTGCATTTCAATTTATGCTCTCTTATCACGAAAAAGAAAAGCGTGATTATTTGACTTTACAAGAGCGTAAGCAAATTTTATTAGACCACATTTACGGCGTAGATTTAGATGACCAAGCAGTTGAAATTGCCAAACTTTCACTACTGTTAAAGGTTTTGGAAGGAATTAAAAAAGATGAAGTAGAAAAATTGAAAGAAGGTGAATATGTTCTACCTGATTTGTATAAAAATATTCGTTGCGGAAATAGTTTGATTGATGATGAAACTGTTGCAGGAAAAAAGGCGTTTGTTTGGAAAGAAGAATTTGCAGAAGTTTTTGACAGTGGAAAAGAAGTATTTAAAGAAGATGGTTTTGATGTTGTTGTTGGCAATCCGCCATATGTTCAGTTGCAAAAAGACAAAGAAGGTTCTGTTATTTATTCGCATTTTTATACATATTCTCCAACAGGCGATATTTACTGTTTATTTTATGAGCAAGCATTAAATTTATTAAAACCGAATGGAACAGTTGGTTATATCACTTCAAATAAGTGGATGCGTGCAAATTATGGTGAAAAATTACGCTATTTGTTTTCACAAAATAATCCAAAAATTTTACTTGATTTTTCGGGTGTAAAAATATTTTCTGATGCGACTGTGGATTGCAATATTTTAATTTTACAAAAAAAGCAAAACCAAAATAAAACAAAAGCACTTAATGTTGATAAAAAAGAAATTGAAAAATTATTAAAAAACAAAACCTTAAACCAAAAATTAAAAGAGATGCAGCGTGGTTCGTTGTTTAAAGAAGATGCTTTGCCTACGCTTGATTTGAGTGAATATGTAAGTAAAAACAAACCGAGCATTTGTAAATTCAACAGTGCTGACAGTTGGATAATTATGGACGAAATAGAAACACAAATAAAAGCAAAAATAGAAACTGTTGGAACACCGCTGAAAGATTGGGATATAAAAATAAATCGTGGTGTAACAATTGGATTAAATGATGCTTTTATTATTGACGAAGATAAAAGAGCAGAACTAATAAGTCAAGACCCTAAAAGCGAAAAAATTATTGTTCCTGTTTTGCGCGGAAGAGATATTAAAAGATACAGTTATGATTGGGCGGGACTTTATTTGATAAACACTCACAATGGAATAAAAAATAAAGATATTCCGCCGATTGATGTTGATTATTATCCTGCTATAAAGAAACATTTGGAAAAAAATTATTTACAACTTTTAAAAAGACAAGACCAAGGCGATACACCTTATAATTTACGAAACTGTGTTTTTATTGAAGATTTTGAAAAGAATAAAATCATTTGGTCAGATATATCTACTGGACCAAATTTTGTTTATGATGACAAAGGTTTTTTTCTTACAAATACCGCTTATATTATGCCCGATGCACCGTACTTTTTTCTTGGGGTTTTGAACTCAAAACTTATTGGTTGGTTCTTTACAAAAACTGCATCTATTCTCGGCAGCAAAGGTACAAGATATATCAAACAGTATGTAGAAATGATTCCAATTCCCAAGCCAACCAAACGCATAGAACAGCGTATAGAAAAACTATTAGATAAAAAAGATTATGATAAAATAGATGAAATAGTTTATGAACTGTATGGTTTGTCGGAAGAAGAAATTAAATATGTTAAGGATAAAAAATAAGATATAAAGAAAAAAAATGAAGAAATATGTGGCTCTATATCGTTTTAAGTGGGTACCAAATATTAAGAATTTTATCAATATGATTATACTAATTTGCGGAAAACTTAAATTTAATTACCATCTTAAAACGGCATAGAGCCAAATTTTTGAATAAATTACAACGAAGCAAAAAATAAATGTTATATTTGTGGAAATGAATTTAGAAATAGGTGAAAAGATTATGTTAGACACACAATTAAATTAAATGAAACGATAGAATGGAAAAAGAAAATAAAATTAATGAACTGAAAGTTAAATAAAAAACTGCTCGTTGTCTTCCCCAGCATTACCCAGCTCTTATAGAACAACAAGCAATAAAAATTAATTTTTATAAAAATACGAAAAACAATCTAAATAACAAAAAAATAAAAAATATGAATTGCAAAATAATAAAAATTACAGATAAAAAAGGAATTAAAAAATTTATAAAAGCACAGTGGAATTTTTATAAAAATGATGGACTTCTTGATAAAAACTTTGTGCCACCAATTATTGCCGAAGATATGAAACTCTTCGACAAAAATAAAAATCCACTGTGGGAACACGCCGATTATCAACTGTTTTTAGCCGAAAGAAATGGCGAAATTGTTGGACGAATCGCCGCTGTTGAAAATAAATTGCATAACGAAATTCATAAAGATAAAGTTGGATTTTTCGGTTTTTTTATCTGCAAACGGCTATAGACACTTACAGTAAAGTTGCCTTTGCCAAACTCTATGTCCATAAAAATGCAGTTGTTGCAGCTGATTTGTTGTGTGATAAAGTTGTTCCATTTTTTGAGGAAAATGGCTTGCGTTTGCAGCGAATACTGACCGACAGAGGCACTGAATACTGTGGCAATATTGACCGCCACGAATACCAATTATATCTTGCAAACAACGACATCAAGCATACAAAAACAAAGCCCCGAAGTCCGCAAACCAACGGCATTTGCGAAAGATTCAATAGAACTTTCAAAAATGAATTTGTATCTGTCAAACTCAGAAGCGAAATGTATTCTTCCAAGGAGGAATTTCAGCAAGATGCAGATATTTGGCTGAACTATTACAACATCCAAAGAACGCACTCGGGCAAATACTGCAATGAAAAAACGCCACTAAAAACATTTTTAGATAGTGTCGATTTGGCAAAAAATTATTATATTGAAAAAGAAAATGAAAATTATATTTTGCGATATCCTGATTTTATGTTTGCTAATTATGGACAGAGAAATGAAAAATAACTGTAAGATTATATCTAAACCTGTTTTTAAGAAAGTGTAACAATAAGTTGAGACTAGAACAAATAATAAGAATTCCTATAAATGCACAAGGGGTATTTATTTATCGTAAAAATATTATCTTTGTAATTAATTGAAAATGAAATTCTAAAATAACTGGAATATACAATCTCATTTTTGAATAAAAATATAAGTTTAACAAATCAGAGGTAACTATGCAAACGCAAGTAACATTCAGACATTTCAAAGGACAACATCCTGGACTTCATTCTGCTGCCGAAGAATTAGCGGCTGGTTTCAAAAAATATAACGACAAAATAATCAGCACAAACATTGAGTTCATTAATGATAATGAAAAAATTGTGAATTTTGTTGGTCATTTGCAAG
>Ga0209737_10003320_pt1 | contig 11254 bp, 8 predicted proteins | sample TergutCu122P3_FD_187284 | JGI IMG/M metagenome (GOLD analysis project Ga0209737, IMG submission 187284) | Cubitermes ugandensis P3 segment gut microbial communities from Kakamega Forest, Kenya - Cu122 P3 (SPAdes) (version 2) | ecosystem: Host-associated > Arthropoda: Insects > Digestive system >...
AAAGCTACCTTCCGCTCGCTTTTTTAATTTACCTAACTGTCGAAAACCCGACAGCATGGTAATCCTCTGTCATAACAAAGTTCACCAAAGGTGAAAAAAATATATAAATGAAACCTTGTTTGAAGAAGGGAATGACTATGAATATTTGGCATGATATAAACCCAGAAAGGATAAAACCTGATGATTTTGTTGCGGTAATTGAAATCGAAAAGGGCAGCAAGGTAAAATATGAACTAGATAAAGAAACCGGTATGTTAAGGATGGATCGAATTCTTTATACATCAACACATTATCCTGCTAATTATGGTTTTATACCTCGAACTTATGGGAATGATAATGATCCTCTTGATGTACTTGTATTTTGCAGTGAACCGATAGCCCCAATGTCTCTTGTGAGAGTATATCCAATTGGTGTAATTACTATGAATGACAGTGGAAGCTTAGATGATAAAATAATAGCAATACCATTTGACGATCCTACTTACAATTGCTACAAAGACATCGATGCTTTACCATCACATGTTTTTGAAGAAATGAAACATTTCTTTCAGGTGTATAAAGAACTAGAATACAAAAAAACTGTTGTAGATGAAATTAGTGATCATAAAAAAGCTATTGATATAATCCAAAAATCAATTGAGAATTATAAGAATAATTATTAGAAAAAGTGTGAAAGCGAAATATATTGTTTTTATTATCGTGGGTGGCAAATATAATGATTTATTTCCCATAGCGGAAATGACAGAACAGGAATATGAAATCGCAGCAAAATGTTGCTAATTATTTTAAACTAAAAAACTCTATAATTCACAAGTTTTTTTGAGTTGTAACTAAAATATTCTTGCATATATATAGTTTTTCTGCTATTATTACGACAAATAGAATTACAATGAAAAACTTATCGGTGATTAAATGAAAAATCGAATGAACTATATTAATACGTTATTGGAATTTCTTGACAAAGATGTCATAAAAGTAATAATTGGTGTACGTAGATGCGGCAAATCTACTCTATTAAAATTATTCATTAATGAATTATACAATCGTATGGTACCGAAAGAGAATATAATTCACTTGAATTTTGAAAGCATGAAATACCGTGAGATTACAAACTGTGATGTTTTTTACGACTATGTTTCTGTTAGAATACCTAAAAACGGTAAAGCATATATAATGATAGACGAGCCACAAAATGTTATAGGCTGGGAGAAAGCAATTAATTCATTTAAGGTTGATTTTAATTGTGATATCTATATTACAGGATCAAATGCAAAACTTTTATCAAGCGAACTATCAACGTTAATTTCCGGACGTTATGTAGAAATAAATCTTTATCCTTTATCATATAAAGAATATCTCGATTTTCACAGTAAGAAAAAAAATGTTGAGACGTTTCAAGATTATCTGAAATTTGGTGGATTCCCCTCAATAGTTGAACTCGGTAATAATGTTGATAGAGTCAATGATATATTAGATGGCATCTATAACACAGTTATTATTAAAGATGTTATATCAAAAAACAAAATAAAGGATGAAGATTTACTACAAAAAATAATTACTTTTTTAGCAGATAACATCGGTAACACTACTTCATTTAATTCTATAGCAAATTATTTACATAATGATAAACGAATTGAAAACACAAGGAAATCTCCAGCTTCAAGTACTGTTGAGAACTACATCAAATCATTAGAAAAAGCTTATATTTTTTATGAAGCAAAACGATATGATCTTAAAGGGAAAAATTTGTTAAAAACTCTTGGGAAGTACTATATTGTGGATATCGGTTTACGGAATATGCTCTTGGGTTATAGGGACATTGATAGAGGACATATTTTAGAGAACATAGTATTTCTTGAGTTAAAAAGGCGTGGGTATAATGTGTTTATTGGAAAGATTGATGATAAGGAAGTAGATTTCATTGCAGAAAAAGCAAGTCATAAAATGTATGTTCAAGTATGTGAGACACTGGGTAATAATGACACATTAAAGCGCGAACTTGCCCCACTTATGGCGATAAAAGATAACCATGAGAAGATTATTATTACAAATGACAAATCTTTTGTTGAAAGCTATGATGGGATAATGGTAAGAAATACAATAGATTGGTTATGTAAGATTGGCGGGTAAGTGGGTAGGTTTTCCAAATTATTTACTTAGGCAACCTGAAACATTAATGCGATGGGTAAATGCTTATGCAGCATCACAATATTTTTCAATTATAGTGAGGTTATTGTTTTGGATGAAACACAATCTAAGGTAAGCATCGTTATGCCGGTGTGGAATAAAATTGAATATATTGATATGATGCTCGATTCGATTTATAATCAGCTCTGGGATAATATCGAGCTTATTATGGTCAACGATGGTGCGACCGATGGTACCCGGGAAAAACTGGCTGAGTGGGAGTTTAAATTAATTAAACGCGGGTATGAAGTAATTATTTTAGATCAAGAAAACCAAGGTATACCCAGTGCAGTAAAAACCGGATTAATGCAAATAACCGGTGACTACGTTTGCTTAGTTGATTGTGATGATGAGCTTGATCCGGAGTATGTATCAATAATGGCAGATTGGCTTGATAATCATCAAGAGGACATGTGGGTTGCCTGTACGTATAATGAATTTAAAAAAACTGATGGTCAGCATAAAACAATATCAACGACCGATTCAACGTTTATAAGCCAACCGCCAAATATGATGGAGAAGTATCTTTTATCAGGATATTCAAGTGTTATCTGGATATATTTAGTCCGTGTAAAATATTTTAGAGAATGTAGGGTTTTGGAAACGTTTATTACGGATATCCGGTCAACCCAGGAACCCGGATACTTAATGCCCCTTATTATTGGCAATGGTAGATTAAATGTAATTGATCGACCGCTTTACAACTACAACAAATGTCAATCCGGTACATGCGTACATAAAACTGCATCTCAAGCTATGGAGTTCCACGATTTATTAATGAACATGCAGATCAGTATGATAAACAGTCTCAATATAAGTTCTTTGATAAAGAAAAAATGGTGTATATTGGCAGAATTATATCATAAAACTATTCTGATACTTATACTTAACAATTTTAAAAATACATCCGGTCATATAACACAGTTAGCAAAGCAAGCATTATTCTTGATCAACACATACTTCGCACCATCACCATGTTTATCGATCGATCATATCATTGATAAGGATTTCAAAAGTCTTACTTTTGCCTTTGAAGATTGTATATTAAAAATAAAACCTCAAATTTTACCGGAAAAAATCGATCGTATCGTATGTTTAGGTGCACTTGGAAATTATGGACGTGAGTTGATTCCAAAACTTATACATTTGGGATATAATTTAACAGATTTATGGGATAGTTCGGCTTCTTCAACAGATGCTATTTGTGATATGTTGGTATCGGTTCCGGATATGAGTAGCTTAACAGCAGGTGATATTGTCTTGATACTTCCACGTAAAAAAAATATATTGGATGAGCTATTATATGAAGTAAAAAAAGGCAAAGCAAACACTGTATTATACGGATTTGATATTGACAGATTGATTAGTTCAAAAATGTATCCGCAGTTTTATAATGATTACAGTTTTATCGTATAGCCATTCTATAGGGGTAGATAATGAAAGAAATAACAGTTTATTCATTTGATGTTTTTGACACAATAATTACACGGGCGACAGCTCTACCCGCAGGAGTTTTTGTAATTATGCACGATAAGCTGTCAGACTCTGAATATCAGGATATCCCCTGTTTTATTCGCAATAACTTCACGCATCTCAGAATAAATGCGGAGATATCGACCGGTATTGATAAAAAATTCTCAAAAGGCAACAATCAAGTAAATATAAATGATATCTATAATTACATCTCATATGCGGCAAGTCTTACAGCACAGCAAATCAAAAGACTGGTCGAGCTCGAAAAAAGCATTGAATACAGTTGTTCTGTTCCTATTTTAGAAAATATTATCACGATAAAAAAGCTATTATACGATAAAAAAAGAGTTATCTTTATATCAGACATGTACTTAGACAGCAAGTTTATAAAGAGTCTTATATGCAAGCATGTACCTGAGTTTATTGATATTCCTCTTTACGTTTCCTGTGAGCAAGGCGCAAATAAGCCTTCAGGTGAGTTATTTAGTAAGGTTCTTCATAATGAAGGTATAAAAAGTGATGAAATTGAACACATCGGTGATAATTACGATGCAGATGTTAAAGGAGCAGAAAAAATTGGAATTCAAGGCAGACTGTTTAAATTCGAACCTCTGACAAGTTGGGAAATAGGTATAATCGAAACCGGTTATTATAATGCAGTCATTCAACTCGCTGTTGGCACAGCCAGAAACGCACGTCTGGGTAGTCATATGTCGTTATCCGGTATAATGGGTGTCTCATATGCTGCACCTTTACTTTTCCAATATGTTTGGCACTTACTGAAAAAATGTGTTAAAAAAGGAATACGGTTGATCGCTTTTATCACTCGGGATGGTATTGTGTTAAAGCACATTGCTGATTCAATAATCAGCTCAACTGATGACGAAAAACTAATGAGTCTTCAAACCAAAATTATTTATGGTTCGAGATTGGTATGGTACACAGATGAAGAATCTAAGATGAAGATTGCATCGGATTATCTTTTACAGGAACTTCCGGATGATAGCGGATCACTTCCGAAATTTGCGCTTGTAGATATTAACGGAAGTGGTAAGACTATGAGCCATATTGCTATGCTGTTACATAATCATCTCAATGAGCCGTTTGACGCTTTTTACATGATGCGTTCTCTATCCATTACATCAACGCATCATGAAGGTTATATATTAAATTGTTTTCTTTCTTATAATACTGATTTTACTGAAGTTCTGTGCAGAGCACCAATAGGAAAAACAGTTGGATATACGTTTGAGAATAAGAAAATCATTCCAATACTTGATGAATATAACCCGTTATTTGATGGATTTGATTATGATGAATACATAAAAGGAATAAGCATTTTCTGTAGTGAGTTTACTAAAATATGCCAAGAATTATATATTGAACCGGAAAGCTTATTATTGAGCGATTCTTTTATAACGTACGCTATATCAAAACCACAAAATGAGCTTATTGCTTTTTGGGGACAAATGTATACAGCCACTTATGTGGAAGAAAGTGATATAATTCCGTTCGCAGTACGTCCATCTACCGGTGAGTTGCGGGATATGTATTTATTACGGGCAAAAGGATCGAAACCATTTGATTACGCTCGCTCCTTAAGACCGGAACACTATAATTTGTTTTATACAGAGAATGATTTAAGGAAAATTGAGTTTTATAAGAAAAATTATAATAGTATAATCGGCAAAATCGCAAGATGTATTTTTCCAAAACCTCACATGAGAGTCAATTATGATATTATTAAAATCGCAGAAAAACTACAGGCAATTGCTGCTAAAAGAGTAATAATCTATGGAGCCGGCGAAGCCGGAATGATCATAAAAACCGGCTTGATCTATCTGGGATTTGAAATTGTTTTAACAGTTGATACTAACTATATTAATTTGGATGGTATTGATAATCCTGAACATATTTTGCATAAAACTTATGATATGGTCATAATTGCGATAACAAATATCAATTCGTGCATGGATGTTAAAGCATTTCTTGAAGGGTTGGGAGTACCAAAAAGTAAAATATTGATGCTTCCGACGATTATTTATAAATAATTAGTGAGTAGAATTTATTTTGTAGACGAGAGGTAGTACATTGAACAAAACTAATATTTCCGAAATACAAATAGTTCCTGAGGAATATTGTAGGCATGTTTACGAAAGTATAGATTGGAAATTCATTAAGCCTGAGATGACAGATGAAGAACGAAGATTTATTAATGGCTTAATAATGTTTTATCAGCCCAAAAGTGTTCTGGAAATTGGTGTATCTGCCGGTAGTGGCACACTCAACCTATTAAATTCACTAAACAACACCGATAATACTGATTGGACACTTTACTCAATTGACAACGCCACGCAGGTCTGGCATGATCCGGATTTAGCTATGGGATGTTATGCAATTGAAAAATACTCTGATTTACTGAATAATAAATGGCATCTGATAACCGGAAAAGACCCGGCAGATGTGATGGAGAGAATTGACACGCAGTTTGATTTTTGTATAATTGACTCCGATCATCGCCATCCGGTTGAAATACTGAATTTTATCTCTGTATTACCCCGGCTTCGTGATGGTGCAATTGTTGTTTTACACGACATTTCGCTGTATGAAAACGATCATAACCCATTGTTTTATTATATGGCAGCTCCTCGTTTACTTTTTTCCGTAATTTGTGCTGACAAATATGTTCCGCAATTCTCCGGATATGATACCACTTCACCAAACATAGCTGCTTTTCAGGTTAATGATGACACCCGTAAGTACTGCCGGAATCTTTTTGATATATTATTTTTTCCATGGTATCGCAGCATCGCAACTAAAACATATCAAAATATCAGAATCCTCATTAAAAAAGAGTATGCCACAGAATTGCTTGATTATTTTGATGAATCCGTTACAACAAATAAGTCCCTGCTTATTAACCACAAATATGGTATTGCCGGTCCCATGTTGGCTAAAGATAAACTCAATGAAAACATTGTTTTTTATGGAGCAGGTAATAAAATGCAGGAAATTTTAGAAGATTTTGACTTCTTCGATATTGATTTTAATTTTCCCATATGGGACATAAATGCTGATAAATTAATTGAAATTCACGGTTATCCTGTATCAGCACCGGATTATGCAAAAATAAAACGCAATGATAAAATATTAATAATCACAATAGAAAATAAGCAAATCGCTTCCGAAGTCAAAGCGAGATTTGAATTATTAGGATATAATGCTTACCACGGATTAAAGAGTTATTATCAAAATTGAAATTACAAACAAAAAAGTGAGTAGAATTCATATGGAAAGACAAATTATCCCAATTGTATTGGCAACTGATGAGAATTTCGTGCCTTATTGCGGGGTTGCAATTTCGTCATTAATAATGAATGCGAATCCTGATTTTTGTTATGAGATTTTCATTCTTTATGAAAGATTAACATGCAAAAGTATCTATAGACTTGAGCAACTGTCAAATGATTATATAAAGGTTACTTGCTGTTGTATTGAGAAATATTTTTATTGTATTGAGAAATATTTTAATAATAAACACATTATTGAACATCGCCATCTTTCTATAGCAACGACTTTCAGATTGCTTATTCCTGATATTTTCCCCCATTATGAAAAAATTATTTATTTAGATTCGGATATAATAGTAAATGCTGATATTGCTCAGTTATATAACATAGATATTGGAAATAGTATTCTTGGAGCAGTACAAGGATATTATAAGCGCGATAGTACTAATTTTGTTTATAATCATCTTAAGGAAACACTGGGAATAAATATTGAAAACTTTTTTAATGCCGGTGTTCTGATAATAAATATTGAAGAATTTAATTTAAACACAGTAGCGGAAAAATGCTATTCTTTACTAGAGGAGAGAAATGATCTATACTTTATGGATCAGTGTACCCTGAATATTGTTTGCGAAGGAAGGGTACATTTTCTTCCAAAAAAGTGGAATTTTGAGTGGCTGTATCTTCTTGAAGCTGATGATTCTTCCCTAATGTGCAGCGGTGATATTTCAAATCCCGCTATTATCCATTATATCGGAGCAGAAAAACCTTGGGATTATCCGGAGTATATCCTTTCTGATTACTTTTGGAAATATGCAAGGCAGACTATTTTTTACGAGGAGATTCTTTTATTAACACAATTGCGAAAAACAAAAGAGTTGTATGATATACAAGGTTTAATTAAGGAAAATAAGAATATTGTTATATACGGAGCCGGGAATATTGGAAAGAAATATGTGAGGAGGATATTATCATTAAAGCTTTGCAACATAGTTCTTTGGGTGGATAAGGTTTATACCGGCAAAAATGGCCATCAATTGCCGGTTGAAAGCGTTGATAAAATTTACGATACAGAGTTTGATATTGTTATTATTGCTATTGAAGATAAAGATATATCAAATCATGTGAAAGATATGTTAATAACAAATGGTATCCCGGTCAATAAAATTTCTCAGATCTAAAATCTTGAAAGAAGATTACTATGCCAACACCAAAGATATCAGTAATAATACCGGTATATAATACTGCCGGATATTTAGTGGAGTGTTTAGATTCCGTAGTTAATCAAACCTTCCGGGATATTGAAATAATATGCGTTAACGATGGTTCAACTGATGGTAGTTTGGATATTCTTAATGAATTTGCATCACTGGACAATCGTTTTATTGTTATATCCCATGATTGCTGTAGTGGCAGTGGAGCGCTGCCGCGAAATACCGGGTTGGATTCAGCGTGCGGAAAATATGTTATGCTCCTTGATTCGGACGACTATATCGATTTGACCATGTTTGAAAAACTGTATGATCACGCACAAGAAGTCAATGCTGATCTTGTTATATGTGATAATTATAGGGTACCATCCTCAACTTGCAGTGCAAATACACAAGAATGCGATTTATACTATGATTTTTTACCTCTATTACCGGTGTTTTCATTTAGAGATGTTCCGGATACAATTTTTCAAATAAATAATACAGTAATTTGGAATAAACTAATATTGCGCGAAACGCTGGTTCAATCAAATTTGAAGTTCCAGTTGGATTCTCCAAGTCTAGACGATGTTTTTTTTGCAAGTCTTTTACTGGTCTTATCAAAACGTATTAGTATAATTCGAGAGAAATTAGTGTATTATCGTAGAAATAGAGATGGTTCGCAATTGACTAATATCGGAAAACATAAAGATTCTATTTTTATGGCATTATCAGCATTAAATGACTATCTTATCACGAAATCATATCATGAAATAATAAAAAAAAGCTTACAAAACTTGACTTTATCATTAATGTTTTCATGGATAAATTCTGTTGGTGATTATAATACATACCGAGAACTGAATGATGCATATAAAAATATATATTTTAAAAAGTTTAATCTTCTTAGCATAGATACTGATGATATATACGATGACGGCGTCAGACGTTTTTATAGTAGAACATTAGGACTTGATACATCGCCCGCTTTAATTGATATTTTGGAATCTGAGTTAAAGCCAAATAGTAAAATAGCATTGTATGGTGCAGGTTTAATCGGACACAGTACTTACAAATTGATCAAGTCTCATGGCAAACATCAAATTGTAATTTGGTGTGATGGAAATGCTGATAAACTGTCTGGCAGTCCTGAAAAACCACTAATAAAGCATCCAAATGAACTATTGTCTTTTGATTTTGACGCATTAATCATCGCTCTATTTAAAAGTGAAGTTATCAATGATATTAAAAAAAGCTTATTAGAAATGAGAATTGATACAGATAATATCTATGTAATGTAAATGAGGTTTTATTATATGGAAACAACCAGAATTTCTAAACTGCCAATCATACCTGAAGAATACTTATGTGAAACATATGAATTCCTTAATTTTGATAATATTGGTTCTATAATGACAGATGATGAACGAAGATTTATTAACGGGTTGCTGCAATATTATCAACCTGACAATATATTAGAAATAGGGGTATTTGAAGGTGGCGGAACCGTCCATTTACTGAGCTTAAAGCGAAAAGAAGCTCTATTGGTTTCCATCGATTATGATTCCGGTAATCGAATAGGTAAAATTGTTTTTGAAAAATATCCTGATTTAATTAATGATAGTTGGCATTTGATTGTTGGTAAAGACCCATCAGAAGTTCTGGATGATTTTAATACTAAATTTGATTTTGTAGTTATTGATAGTGGACATTTTCATCCTTGTGAAGCACTAAACTTTATATCTATATTACCATTTCTTAACGATGGTTCGATAGTTATAGTTCATGATACTCATGTTAAAATGAACCGTCAACCGGATCGAAATGAATCTCACTTTGCGCCAAGATTGCTATTTTCTTCTGTTTGTGCTGAGAAGATCACTCTTAAGATTGAACCTGACACATATCCAAATATTGCAGCTTTCCAAGTGACTCAGGACACACGTAAATATGTACGAAATATTTTCGACGTTTTGATGTTTCCCTGGCAATATTTTGATAAACATGTTGTCGAAAGTATGCGTGTTCTAATTAGGAAGCATTACTGTCTTGAATTGCAAACGATATATGAAATGGCAGTTAATATGAACATTCGTCCACGGGGTATTGATTTAACCGATGTTGATGATATGGATAAATTTCTAACATGGGATCAGTTTGTTGCGCTGGAGAACGATACCATTTTTTATGGTGCAGGAAAAATGTGTGCAGCATTAGTCCGGTTATGTATTGAAAAAGGCATTGAATTCAACTATCAGATTTGGGATATTGCTGCAGATGCTATTCAAGTTTTACATGACAAACCGGTTATGCTCCCGGATATCAACTCAAATGCAAGACCCGGTCAAGTAATGGTCATTATGATAGAAAACTCAAATATTGCCAATACTGTCCGTACTCAATTCGAGTCACTTGGCTTCACTGTGTATCCGGCATGCAAATTCTCTGTATAGCAATTAATTTGTATTACAAAAAATATGAAATATAGTAACGTCAGACCAAATTATGAGGGTTTATTAGGTGAAAACAACAAAAATATCGAAACTGCCAATCATACCTGAAGATTATGCCAACGATGTTTATAATAATATTGATTTTACAAAAGCAGATTCCTTTATGAGTGACGATGATCGACGTTTCATCAATGGTTTAATCCAATATTATGAACCTGAAAATATACTGGAATTGGGAGTTTATAAGGGCGGAGGAACTGCTGTCTTGTTAAACGCAGCAGCAAAAAACGCACAAGTGATTTCTATAGATTACGGCAATCTTGATTGGATTGGCGAAACAGTTTTAAATAATTATCCTTATTTGACTGATAATTGGCGTTTGATAGTTGGTAAGGATTCATCGGAGATTCTTGACGATCTTAATATAAAATTTGATTTTGCTGTTATTGACAGTGGTCATTTCCATCCTTGTGAAGCTCTTAATCTTATTTCTATATTACCGTTTTTAAACGATGGAGCAATTGTTGTTGTACACGACACTTTAATCTATGTACATAACCTTCCATACAGAGAAAAATACTATTTCGCACCAAGATTATTAATATCTTCAGTTTGTGCAGAAAGAATTTCACCTAAGCCAATATTATGTACATTTCCAAAT
>Ga0209737_10003321_pt1 | contig 11250 bp, 8 predicted proteins | sample TergutCu122P3_FD_187284 | JGI IMG/M metagenome (GOLD analysis project Ga0209737, IMG submission 187284) | Cubitermes ugandensis P3 segment gut microbial communities from Kakamega Forest, Kenya - Cu122 P3 (SPAdes) (version 2) | ecosystem: Host-associated > Arthropoda: Insects > Digestive system >...
TATATGGTTACCTAAAATTGGTTGTAGATGAATTGTGTGGCATCGTAGCCGATGCCGTAGTTTCCAAATATTAGTACGATTAGGAATAAGGTGTACCATAGGCAAAATTTTATCCAGTAGGGTTTGGTGCTGATGTACTCTCGTACTGCGCTGTTTCGTTGTTTTAAGCTGACCATTGTAATGAGTATAACACCGAAAAGCAATATTACATAATCAGCTAAGCTGATTCCAAGTCTAAGTAATGAGCCGTCGAATAATACTTGCCAATTCTTTTCTGTGATTATTGTTCCCCACATTCTGAAAGTTAATGGGACATCGCGGTAGGTATTAAAGGAGCGGATAAAGCTCATCAGTAGTATTGTGCGGCTTATTTGAAATATTTTATAGCATACTTTTTCTTTTACATGGAAGTGTTTATGGAATTTATTATATAGGGGTTCAAATTCTTGGGATGTCATGATGACTATCCAGTTTGCCAGACCCCAGACGATGAAATTCCAGCTCGCTCCATGCCAAAGTCCGGTTGTAAACCAAACCATAAATGAGGATAGGTATATCGGTATCCGCTTTCCGATATTATTTCCAAAGTTTTTCCGCGACCATTTCGATAATTTCAGCATTGGCTTTGATACGGTTACCGGATAGAATATATAGTCGGCAAACCAAGTTCCCATGCTGATATGCCAGCGTTTCCAAAATTCTTTGATTGTTTTGGAAAAGTATGGTCGATGAAAATTTTCCATCACTTTTATCCCCAGTACTTGGGCAACTCCGATGGTGATATCAATTCCTCCGGTAAAGTCAGCATATAATTCAATAGCAAAAAATAGCATACCGACCAAAACAAAGGCTCCATTGTGGGTATCGGGGTTGCTGACGATTTCTGTTACCCCTACTGCTATCCGGTCAGCTATGACCAGTTTCTTAAAAAATCCCCATAGTATTCTTTGCAAACCGTAAGTGACTTGGGTTTTGTCAAATTTGTGGGTTGAAAATAGGGTTTTTGTCAAGTCACCGAAGCGGCTGATAGGTCCTTGTATTAGTTGGGGGAAAAATGAGACAAAGAGGGCAAAGCGGAATATGTTTCGTTCTGCGGTAATCGTGCCACGGTATACATCTATTAGGTATGATACGGCTTGGAAAGTGTAAAATGAGATTCCCAGCGGGATAATCATGTTGCGTAATGTTATTTGTCCGTCGCTGCCGACTGCCCGTAATAGGGTATTTATGTTGGTGATGGCGAAATTGGTATATTTGGATATGGCAAGGATTCCGATGTTTATGGTAAGGGCGATAAGTAGTAGGCGCCATTTTTTGCTTTTTAGTTGGTTTTTTTCTTCTTTGTTTTCTCCTTTTTGCCGGGTTAGATTTTCTATTTTTAGGGCGAAAAAGTAAATGGTGGCGGTTGTGGTGGCGATATATGCTAAGTATATTGGTCCGGCGAGAAAATAAAAGATGTAGCTGAATATAAGCAGCAATTTCCATTGGTGCTGTTTTGGGATTAGGTAGTATGTGGTAAATAAGGTTAGTAAGAAGCCGATGAAGTTGTATGAGGTAAATAGCATTATTTTTTTACCTTTATTAGTTTTCGTCTTTTAGTTTTTCAATTAGTGCCCAGAGGGCTTGGGCGGAGTTGAAGTTTTCTGGGATGATGTATTCGGCGGAGATGGTTATGTCAAAGCGGTCATGGACTTCGGCGATGATGGTGACGATATCGAAGGAGTCGATGATTTTGTTGTCGAAGAGGGAATCGGTAGTGGTGAAGTCGATGTCTTCGTGGAGGGCGGTGAGGATTTTGATTAGTTCGTGCATGTGGTGCTCCTTTAGTCCGCGCTCGGAAAACAATAATTCCAGCGCAAACGCGCTTTCGCTCCGAGAGAAACGTTGCGTTACGTAAGCCAGTAAAGGACACTGGCTAAGTAACGACGTTTCTCCAGGGTTTGCTTTTGGAAATATTGTTTTCCGAGCGCTCATTCATTGTTTATAGTTCTATATACTCTTTGCGGAGTTTTCCGCATTCTATTACTGCGCGGCGGGCGAGTATTTCTAAAACGTCTAGGTAGTTTTGGTATTTGGGTTGTTTGCTTCCTAGGATTGATAGGTCGGAGCAGCCGAGTAAGATTAATTCGGCTCCGGCAGCGAAAAAATCTAATGCTATGGTGTGGATATCTTCGAAGTCTACGGCTTGCCCGCTTTTAATTTTATATATTATTTCTACGATTTGTTTCTGTGCTTCGGCGTTTGGTATTAGTGTGGTGATACCGGCATTTTCTAGTTTGTCTTGATAGAGTCTGCCATATACAACTCCGTCTGTTGCATGGATTCCTACTTTTTTTATTTTTGCTTCACTTAGGTATGAGGTCACTTCATCAATGGCATCAATGATTGGTATGCCCGTCGCGTTACGGATTGCGTCGATAAAGTAATGGGCGGTAAAGCATGGAATTGCTAATATTTCTGCTCCCATGGTGACCAAGCTCTGTCCGATTTCGATCAAGTCCGGTTCCGGGTTTAAATCTGAGGCACCGGTAATGTAAGCTGAGCGGTCAGGGATAACTGGGCGGCTGTGTAAGATTATTTCGATATGGTCTTGGTCTTTTTTTGCCTCACTCATTCTTGTGATGAGGGTCAAAAAATGAGCTGTTGCCATCGGGCCTAATCCACCGATGATTCCTAGTTTTTTCATTATTTAATTTGTCTCCAATCTCAATTCGATTAATTTATCGGTCGCCTATCGCAATCCGATAGGCTTGATTGATGAGTCTCTGTTATTAATTTATCGGTCGCCTATCGGATGGATATATGTCCGGGTCATAGCGGTGCGAGCGGTATCTTGTCTCTTCCATTAACTCATTTAATTGTTCATTTGTCCACATGAAAATTATTACTTTATCGCTTCTTGGTGTTGTGTCGAAGTGGAACCAGCCATCGCCTATATCAACAAGGTGCCAATAGTGACGGCTTGATGTGACGATTTTTTCAATGTCTTCATTTTTTATTTCAGCGCGGTCAAGCAAAATTTTGGCTGTCATGGCATAGACATAGCAGTCACCACGGCGATTGAATAAGCCATCATATGCCGCTTGCAACCAGGTACCTTTTTCCCATGTAGCCTCAAAGAAGATATTATTTACATTATAACGGTATATTGCCCACAATTTGTCCCGTTCTGTCATACCTTCGGTGAAAATGCGTTCCAGCACCTCATCAGCTTTTGCAATTATTGCATCAAGGCAGTATTCTCTTGGGACGATAGTCAGATTTATCGTTCTGATGGTCTCATTTCCGGCAAAGTCACGTGCAATGTAGCGAACTGGGTAGGTACCGGGGGTATGGACATCTACCGCACTTTGGTCAATGTAAAATTCCAAACCGAAGGGGTTATTGTCAATGGCGACGACATTTTTCATATATGTTATTGTATCACCTACTTGGACGGTAAAATCAACCGCGCCTTTAATGACCGGGGCTTCGGTATCAGCTTTGAGGGTAAGTTGTGCTGTCTGGGTTGCTTCATTACCCCCGCCATCCCTGGCAATTATCGTCACTTCCTGGGTTCCGATATGGGTAAGGTCAGGTTCTTCCTCAAAATGGAAGGTGACCGGCGAGATGTCAAAATAATCAGTGACAAATTCGGCGGCTTCACGGGGAATCAGCGAAAAACCGGTTATATCTTTGGCATTGAAAACCGGTGGGACGGTATCAATTATATTTAATGTGGTTTCAAAGATGCCGCCATCAACGTTAAGTTTGATTGGATATTCACCGGGTATGGTATTGTTTATCAGGTTTATATCATCGATAAAAAAAGCTATTTCAGCGGCAACAATAAAATCATGGATTGTTGGTAATGGCTCTCCTGCTTCAATTATAACCTTGTCCGCTAGTTCGGATATAAACAGGGATGACTTAAGGACTGTCTGGTTTCCTGCTTCATCAGTCAAACGGAGGCTGACATCTTGACGGCCGGAAATCATGTTGTCGGGTGGGTTAACGAATGAAATATTTACTTTTGTCGCATCGATTATTTCGATAACAAATTCTTCGGGGTGTAATTCGCTGCCGATAAGTTTGTTTACTGCTATGGCTGTACCTTGCGGGGGTATTGTGTCTTCGATAATGAGGGTTGATGTAAATGTAAGGAGGCCGTTTTTTATCCGGACTTGGTATTCTCCGGGGGTATTGATGTCAAATGGGGGGCTATCGTGGGCGAAATGTGCGCTCTCGGTAGGGTTTTTGAAGAAATGGGAGGGGTGGATTATTACGCCGGCTTCGCTGTAGCAGACTTTGTATACTTGGTTATACTGATAAAATATGTGTCCGCTGCCTGTTCCAAGCAGTATCGAGAGGGTCAAAACTATAAATAGTGCTAGGTGGTTCTTTTTTTTCATGTAAATTATTTTATCATATATCTACTTTGTTGGCAAATTATGGTATACTTAGGTATGTTGTACTTTGATGGCCGCGTGGTTGAGAATTGTTGATTCAGCGTCCAACGCGCTTGCGCTCCGAGAGAAACGTTGCGTTACGTAAGCCAGCAAAGTACGCTGGCTAAGTAACGACGTTTCTCAAGGGTTGGACTTTTGAATCAAAATTCTCAACCTCACGAACTAATTATGAAAGGAAATGAAAATGAGTAAGAATTATGAGCATCGTAAATCTAGGGTTGTTTTGAAGGTTATTCGGGCGGATGGCACACCGGTTGGGGGTAAGGGGGTAAAAGTTGAACAGGTAAGGCATGAGTTTTTGTTTGGTTGTGGGGGGTTTGATGCTGTTGAATTGGTGGGGGGTGATATTGATGGGAAGTCGATTTCTGCTGAACGTAAGGCTTTTTTGCAAGATAGGGTTGATAAAATTTTTGCCTTGAATAATTATGCGACTCTGCCTTTTTATTTGGCGCGTTATGAATCGGTTGAGGGTGAGCCTGACCAGAACCGGGTCATGGCGGCGGCCAAATATTTTGAGGAGCGGGGTGTTTTTCTTAAGGGGCATCCTCTTTGCTGGCATACTGCCTGGCCGGTATGGCTGATGAAGTATTCCAATAATGAGATTTTGAAGAAGGTGATAGAGCGGATTGAGCGTGATGTTATTGCTTATAAAGGGCTTATTGATTCTTGGGATGTCATTAATGAGGTAGTTATTATGCCGATTTTTGATAAGTATGATAATGCTATAACTCGGGTCTGTAAGGAAATTGGACGGGTCGGGATGGTGCGTGAGGTTTTTGAGGCAGCGGTGAATGCCAATCCGCATGGTACTTTCCTTTTAAATGATTTTGATTTAAGTACAAAGTATGAGATATTAATCGATGGTTGTCTTCAGGCAGACATTCCAATTGATGTCATCGGTTTGCAAACTCATCAACATCAGGGTTATAAAGGAGCCGAGTGGTTTTATGAAGTGCTGGAGCGCTATGAGCATTTTGGTTTACCTTTGCATTTCACGGAGAATACGCTTGTTTCAGGTGATATCATGCCTGATCATATTGTGGATTTGAATGACTGGCAGGTTGACGAATGGCCGACTACTCCTTCGGGTGAAGAGCGTCAGGCACGGGAGATGGTGGAGATATATGAGATTCTGTTTGCCCACCCAAGCGTGGAAGCCATCACCAACTGGGATCCCGCTGACGGGAAGTGGCTGAAAGCTCCGTCCGGACTTTTGCGGGCGGACAATAGCATTAAACCGGTTTATGAGGCTTTGATGGAAAAAATTAAAGGTGACTGGTGGACAAAGGAATCGCTTAATACGGATGAGAATGGGGAAGTGACTTTATCCGGTTTCCGTGGTGATTATGTTATTAGTTGCAAAGACAAATCGCAGATGTTTAATCTTGATGGCAAAAATGAGAAGTTGACGATTGTTTTGGAGTAGTTTATTTATTTATTATTTGGTCAACTAATTGGGCGGCACTTTCAAAATCACTGCGGAAATATAATGTTTCGCGGATTTCTGAGAGTGCTTCTTTTGTATCTTTTTTCCAATTAAGATTATTTAAGCGGTCAATCACTTCATAAGCAATTTTTTCATCGTAATTATCACAGGCGTTTTTTAGTATGCCTAGTTGCTCATTAAGAAAAACTGTGTCTTCGGTAATATCATCATCGGCGATTTCGATTTCATTTGGAGTAAGTTTGGATATCAGTGTTTCTAGGGTTTCTATAAAGTCGTTAATGTTTTCGGATATGTATTTTTCATCATTGTTTCGCCCGGCAGTCTCCAGTTTTCCTGCCAGCAGGGCTTTTTCATTTTCACCGATATTTAAAAGCGCGGCTTTCATTGCATGGGTTGTAGTCGTTAGTAATTTCAAATCTTTGGTTGCGGTTTCGCGTAATGTAATTACTGCTTTTTTTGCATCATTTCGGAATACTTTGTAAAGTTCAGATCTTTTTCCGGGCAACCCGTTTTCTAAGGAGGTAATCACTTTTGATGTATATTTTGCGGCTTCTTCGGGATATTTATCACGTATCCATTTATTCAAAATAGCGTTTAACTGTCTTATATCAATCGGTTTGGAGATAAAATCATCAAAACCATTTTCCATAAACATCACATCATTTCCAACTATTGCGTTTGCCGTAAGGGCAATAATTGTACCTTGGTATCCTTTTTCGCGTAATTTTAATGTTGTCTCGATTCCATCCATTCCCGGCATCATGTGATCCATGAAAACAATATCAAATTTTTCATCATTTTCAAGTATTTCAATGGCTTTATAACCACTTTCCACGGTTTCAATCTCAAGATGGTAAGGTGCCATCAAGCCGCGCGCAACATATAGGTTCGTATCAATATCATCAACCACAAGGACCCTGCCATATGGCATCATGTCATATTCAATATTGAGTCGTTCTTTTTTGCCCATGAAAATAAATTTTCCAAGATTTTCTGATGCCTCAGTCCCAATTGGAACTGCATCAGCGACAGCTTTTTGCATTATTTCGACGGTAAAAACTGAGCCTTTTTTGTATTCGCTCGTTGCATTTATCGTTCCTCCCATCAAATTCACTAAACTGCTGGTTATATTTAAGCCAATTCCCGTACCTTCGGTAGTCCGGTTTGTGTCCTCATTAAAGCGGGTATATTCGGTAAATAGTTTTTCCATGTCCTCCGGTTTCATACCTTGACCGGTATCTTCAACTGTAATCCGGATCCGTATTTCATCCACTGGTGGAGCCGGGTTTGCGACCGTCGTAATGGATAGTTTTACGAATCCTTTTTCGGTGTATTTAAAGGCATTTGATAATAAGTTGTTGAGTATTTGCCTCATTCTCAGCTCATCACCAATCATCCGCGAAGGTATGTTTTCATCTATATCGATAATAAATTCAATTTCCTTTGAGCCAATCCGGATTGCATTTAGCTGGTACGAATCATGGATAAAGCTGGCGACATCATATTCGATTGGGTTTAATTCCAGTTTGCCGGCTTCTATTTTTGACATATCCAAAATGTCGTTGATAATACCCAGTAGGGTACTGCCTGAATCATTTATTTTCTCAAATGCAGATATTTGTTTGTCCGGTAAATCCGGGTCTTGTAATTCCATTTGGGTTATCCCCAAGATAGCGTTCATTGGAGTGCGTATTTCATGGGACATGGTTGCTAGAAAAGCACTTTTTGCTTTATTTTTTGCTTCGGCTATTTCTGCCCGGAATTTTTCGTTTTCAGCTTCGGCAAGTTTCTCCATCAATCCTCTGGCAAATCCGGCAAGTGCAACTAGTATTATTATTATCGGCAGAAATTCGATTGACAGGCTTATTGCTTTTGCCAAAAAAATCGAGCCGGCTGTTTCATAGACTGTATATCTTTCGACTTCTTGAGGGCTTGCAAGATATAATCCCAGTAAGACAAAAAAGTAATTTACTATTGACATTCTGATAATGAATTTTCGATCGAAATACAGGGCTGATATTATCGGCATCATCACAAACAGAAGTCTGATAACAACTCCAAAAAAGACATAGAATAGGACTACTACCAAACTTAATGGGATAACGGCAAAAAATTTCACAATATGCTCCGGAGTTTTGATTTTGAGGAGTAAAGTTGGTATAACACATATTATGAAGCTTAAGGTCAAGGAAGGAATCAGGGTATGATATCTGTCACTAAAATCAAATGCTTCGGTTAGGCTTATTATGTATAGCATTATCCAATAAATGGGAACAACAAAGACAAGGATGAACATTATTTTGCTGATTGTCCGCGTCACCCGGTTCTGATATGCCACGATTAAATCGTTTTGGGTTTTTGTATTCATTGTTTTGTTTTCCGGCATTTATATCACTTGGATGGTTCTAAAGCAATGACAAAGGGGTCGGACTCTTCTGTATTTCCATCTTTGTCAGTTGCTTTGATGTAGTATAGGCCTATTTCATTAAGGTAGGAAAAATCGCCTATCTTGACGGTATCACCGGATTCGTCATCACCGGATGGTAATCGGGTATTGTCACGGTACATGATTTTTTTGTCGGATTCGCGGATTACTGTGAATCGGGGGGTATCAAATGTAATCGTGACTTTTTTTGTGTCAGAGGGGTGGTAGCTTTGGTGGGTGGTTTGGATTTTTTTCATGGTATGTCCTTTCATTATAGTTGGTAAAACTCTTCGTGGTAAAAACTCTTCGTGCTAATTTACTCCGTACGACTGGCAAAAACTCTCCGGTGCTAACGCCTAATTGCTTCTAATATAAGTTATCGTGCGCTAGAAGGCGGCTTGAGGCACCTGCGAGTTCTTTTGCCAGTCGTACTCACTCAAAGTTTTACATGTCTACTGTGATGTCGTTTATGTCTTTTAGGATGCTTTCATTTATTAGTATGCCTTCGATTTTGGTGGCGTTTACGGTGATGCTTTTGACGCCGCTTTGGGCTCCGTTTGGATTGTTGACGGTGATGTTTAATTTTTTGCCCCGGAAGATTTTGGTCATTTCAAATGATTTCCAAGTGGAGGGGATTGAGGGGTTGATGACCAAGCCTTTTGTTTCGGGGCGGAGTCCCAGGATTCCGTCGACGGTTCCGACCATCACGGTGGAGGCAGTTCCGGTCAGCCAGTGGACGTGTGATCTTCCGGCGAAAGGTGATTGTCTTCCTTCGGTGAATTGTCCATGGACATAGGGTTCTAGGACACGTTTTTCGGCATCATCGTTCATGTAAGCAGGGCAGGAGTTCCGCCAATACTCAAATGCGCGGTCGCCACGTCCGAGTAGGGATTCAGCGAGGATTGCCCAACCTTGCGGTTGTGAGAAGATTCCGGCATTTTCTTTGACTCCGTTATTAAAGCATTGCATTAACGCGCCATTGAATGCGTGTTCGGCATATGCGGGGTGCATAACCATGATACCGTAAGGGGTAGAAAGTTCGTTGTATACACTGTCCATCGAGGCAACTGCCTGTTCTTTGGTGGACAGGCCGGATATAATGCCCCAGGATTGGGGATTTACCCACATTGATGCTTCGGGGTCGCCTTTCTGACCGATAATGGCACCGTCTTCTTTGAAGCCACGAATCCAGCGGTCGTCGTTCCAGCATTCTTTGTTCATGATATCGGAAAGTTTTGTGATAATGCTGTCGAGGTATGATATATATTCGGTATCATTTTTTTCTTCGGCATATATTTTTAGTAATTTGGCGGCGTAGTATAGTTGGCAGGCAACAAAGGTGGATTCGCCTTTTTTACCCAATCTCAGGCAGTCATTCCAGTCAGCGTGTAGTCCGGCGGGCATATCATGGTTGCCAAGGTTGTTCATCGAGAAATCAATTGCCCGTTTCAAGTGGTCATATACGGTTCCTGATTCTTGGTTGTTGGCATAGGGTATGTCTTCGTCAAGGAAAGCGGTATTTCCGGTTTCGGAGATGTATTTGTAGATAGTCGGGAACAACCACAGGGCATCGTCGGCGCGGTAGCTGGGATGGCCGGTTTCTTTTACATAGGAGTGGTCATCGGGGGTGTCTTCGAAGCCGGGATTGTGGTTATATTTGACGAGGGGTAGTCCAGCTCCGTTCGTTACTTGGGCGGACAGCATGAAGCGGATCATGTCTAATGCCATTTCCGGATCGAGGTGGATAATGCCTTGGATATCCTGCACGGTATCGCGGTAACCAAAGCCGTTTCTTTGTCCGCAGTATTGGAATGATGCCGCCCGTGACCAGGTAAAGGTGATAAAGCATTGGTAGGAGTTCCAGACGTTCACCATGTTGTTGAATTTGTCGTCAGGTGTCTTGACGTAAAGGTTTTCCAGTTTGCCATGCCAGTAGGTTTTTAGTTCGGTCAGTTCTTTTTCGCAGATGTCTTTTTCGTTGTAAGAGTTGATGATTTTTATAGCCTCTTCTTCCGGTTTTGCTCCAAGCAGGTAGATAAATTCTTTTGTTTCGCCGGGTTTCAGGGTGATATCTGATTGTAATGCGCCACATGAGTTTCCGCAATAGTTTAGGTTATTGTTAAGTCCGTTTTCGATGCCGGCCGGATTGTGGTATCCACGGTATGAACCAACGAATACATCTCTGTCGCCGCAGTATTTGGTAATGTCGGCTCCGGCAAGTCCGAAGAAGCGTTCCTTGTTCTTGTCTTTGAAGTTTTCGTTAAATACTTGTTTGATAAAATTGTTTTTGAAGTAGGTTCTGCTGATAAAGAGGGTATATTGAAGGTTGACTTGGTCTTGTTCATAGTTGGGGTCATTGGTGAATTCGACATATCCGGTAACAGCAAGGCGGCGCTCTTTGGTATCGTTGTTTGTTACTTTTACGCGCCAGACTTCGTAGGTTTTATTTTTGGGTACATAATAAAGGGATTCGGTTTTGATTCCGGTATATTCTGATGAAATGACAGTATATCCGGTGCCGTGGCGGCATTCGGATTTGTATGTATCGAGGGGTTTTCCGACCGGCATCCAGGATGCGGACCAGTAATCATTGTTTTCTAAGTCCTTTAGGTATATGTAACGGCCGGGTTGGTCGGTGGTGACTGAGTTGAAACGGTAGCGGATGATGCGTCCGCTGGCACCGGATTTTACGAAGCTGTAACCGCCGGCATTGTTGGAGATGATTGCGCCGTATTCGGGTGAGCCGAGGTAATTTGCCCAGGCGGAGGGGGTGTTGGGTTTGGTGATGATGTATTCTTTGTTTTGTTCGTCGAAATAGCCGTAGTTCATGTGGAAACCTCCTATTGATTTGATTATTTTATGATAGCATTTTATTGGGGGTTGTACAAGGGGGTGGGGGAATAAATATGTTGGCTATAATACGCACATGA
>Ga0209737_10003324_pt1 | contig 11249 bp, 9 predicted proteins | sample TergutCu122P3_FD_187284 | JGI IMG/M metagenome (GOLD analysis project Ga0209737, IMG submission 187284) | Cubitermes ugandensis P3 segment gut microbial communities from Kakamega Forest, Kenya - Cu122 P3 (SPAdes) (version 2) | ecosystem: Host-associated > Arthropoda: Insects > Digestive system >...
TGGGCGGGGGCACCGCTTTTTGCTGCGTTCTCGCCAAGGTTATGGGGGTTGGTGTGTTGCCTTCGGGTTGAAGATAGCTACAGGCTCTGGGCGAAGAAAAGCGCAAAGCCGGCACAGGCCAACAGTGCGGTAATGATCCAGAAGCGAATGACCACCTTGGTCTCCGACCAACCGAGTTGCTCGAAATGGTGGTGGAAAGGTGCCATGAGGAACACCCGTTTTCGTGTAAGTTTGAAATAGCCTACCTGGATGATGACGCTCAGTGCTTCAAACACAAAGATTCCGCCGACGACCAGAGAGACGGCTTCTGTCTTAGTTACAACCGCAGTGGCAGCAAAGGCAACTCCGAGAGCAAGTGAGCCCGTATCTCCCATGAAGATATTCGCAGGGTGTGCATTAAACCACAGAAAGCCTATGCAGGCACCGGTGATCGCTGCGGCGAAAAGTGCGGTGTTCAGTTGATCCATGCGGTAGGCAATGATCGCCATTACTGCCATGGTGATCATAACCCCACCTCCAGCCAGACCGTCAAGCCCGTCGGTGAGGTTGACGGCATTTGACATGCCAGCCATAAGTAGGAAGATAACAAACACATAGAGCCATGGTATAGAAAACGCAGTTTCCCCAAAGTGGAGTGTGGTCGTCAGCACCCCAAGGTCGAGCGTTGGCAAAAACGGAATGGTGATAGTAGGTTCGATTCCGATAAGATTGACGGCAGCAAGACAGAATGTCACAGATATCAGTGTAAGACAGATCATCTTGACATTCGGTCGCAGTCCCAGCGAGCGCTCCCTTGCAACCTTCGAAAGATCATCAATAAGCCCTATGAGACCGGTCAGCATGGTCACGCCGCAGATGAGAGGCAGCAGATATGGATTCGTTATCTTTGTGGGGTCGGGATTGGTCGGTTGATACAAAAGCAGGATCGAAATCAGCACAGCTATCAGGATAACGACACCTCCCATGGTGGGGGTGCCCTGCTTGACCAGATGACGCTGGGGTCCGTCGGCACGGATTTGCTGGCCGATCTGTCTGAACCGCAGAATCCTGATCCAGAGTGGCAGCAAAATCATGGTTATTGCCATCGCAAGGAAGATGGCCAGAAAGAATTGAAAGCTTGGGTATCTATCAAAACCTATCATACGGTATCCAATTCCCTGTTATGTGCGCTGTCAGACGTTAGCACAGATGAGGTGTGGCTTTCAAGCAACTTCTCAACCAGACGCTCCAGGGCCATGAAACGCGAACCCTTTATAAGGATAATCGGTTTCTGCGCGCGATATACAGAGAGAATCTGGTGCATTTCTTCAATTTGTGAGCAGTTAATGATTTTGGGTAAGTCCAGACCAACCTGCCGGGCAGTCTGGGTGGCAGCGTGAGCGGCGGTGCCCTGCCGGGCAGTCTGGGTGGCAGCCTGCAAGACGCCCAGAGCATAATTGTGCGCCAGGTCGCCGAAAGTGATCAGCACATCTACGCCACTCTGCCATGCAAACTCGCCGACTTCACGATGAAGCGCTGCCTCATCAGGCCCAAGCTCTCCCATATCGCCGAGTACCGCGATGTGTAGACGGCTCTTATCCAGCCTGCTCAGTACCTCGAGTGAGGCCTTCATGGAATCCGGGTTGGCATTGTAGGTGTCATCTATAAGCTGGGTGCCGTCGACAAGTGTGTGGTTTACCTGTCGCATGGGCGCCGACCGCACCTTTCCAAGCGCTGAGATAATCCGCTCAGTATCGATGCCGAGACAATAACCTGCCGTAGCGGCTGCCAGAGCGTTGTATACCGAATGACGCCCGGCAACAGCTATCTGCACGCGCTGTGGTTTTCTGTCTGGCAATACCAGGTCAAACGTGGGACACCCAGTCTGGTTATACTCGATAAACTCTCCGCGAACATCGTTGTGAGACTCAATTCCAAAGGTGATGGTCTTAACTGCACGGCTTTCTGTGAGTGCAAGTTCCCTGACCAGAGGAGTATAGGGATCATCTCCGTTGAGGATGGCTATTCCTTCGTTGTTCGGCAGGGCTTCGATGAGCTCGGCCTTTGCGCGGGCGATGTTTTCCCTGGTGCCAAGCAACTCAAGGTGAGCAGTACCGATGTTGGTGACTATCCCAATCTGCGGAAGAGCAATCGCGCAAAGCTCTGCGATCTGTCCAAGACCTCTCATGGCCATCTCAAGCACCAGAACCTCACATGACGGCGATGCCGAGAGCACGGTTGCAGGCAGGCCGATTTCGTTGTTGCGATTGGCCAGAGAAGCCACGGTTATCCGGGCTTTTTCAGTCACAGCACTCACAAACTGCCGGGTGCTCGTTTTGCCACTTGAGCCGGTGATACCAATTACTTGTGTGTTGAGGGTTTTGCGATACTCAAATGCCAGTTGCTGCAGGGCTTTGACTCCATCAGCAGCATAGAGCAGTGCGGCACCTTTTTGCCTGGCTGCATGGCGCTCTGCCTCGTTTGCCTGCCGAGATGCGATTACCACAGCTGCACCCTTTTCCAGGGCATCGATGATGTAGTCGTTGCCGTCGAGTTTTTCCCCTTTGAGTGCCATGAAGAGCATGTCTGGATAAAACTGCCGGGTATCCCAGCTGAGCTTTTGCACAACATAGTGTGGGTTGCGCGCCGGTACAATAGTCAAAGCCCGCGAGAACTCGGTTATCTGGCTGATACTCAGATACATGAGGGGCCACCTGCAGGTTTTAACTCGCTTGTGAATTCTGCATCACTTACGATTCTTGTTTCGCCCGCAATCTCGTTAGCTACGACACATTCAACCACACCATTCCAGTGATTGTTTCTGATAAGTACCGCGAGTTCCTCTGCGGCAACAATGCGATCATCGAAGCTTAAGACCTGATCTCCCACCAGCTGATAGTCCTCATGACCCTTTCCAGCTATGAGCACGAGATCTCCTGCTTCGGCTCTTGCAAGTGCTTTGGCAATAGCTCTGCGCCGGTCTGGTTCAACCTCAAAACGCCCTTCTCCATCTGTCATGCCAGGTAAGATGTCCTCGATGATCTTCATGGGGTCTTCAGTACGAGGGTTATCACTGGTAACAACCGCATAATCTGCATCCAGCGCAGCCTTTCCCATAAGTGGCCGCTTGGTGGCATCTCTGTCTCCCCCACACCCAAAGACGATGATGGTTTTGTTTGTCTTGAGTTCGTTCAAGGCTTTCAGGGCCTTTGTTATGGAGTCGGGAGTATGCGAGTAGTCGACAAAGACATTGATGGGTGCTTGTCTTTTCTCCTGCGGCTCGATTCCGTACGCAAGTACACGCTCGAGCCTTCCAGGAATCTGAGGGCACCGTGCCAGGGCTTCGACAATTTGAAACGCTGGTATTCCCAAGGCGTATGCAATAGAGGCTGCGAGTAAAACATTGCTGACGTTAAACCCACCGATGAGTGGATACGTCAGCGAGAATTGCTCCCCAAAAACAAAGAGGCTTATAGTGGTTGAGTTTTCACCAAAGCATTGAACCTCAGCTCTGATCTGTGCATCTTCAGAAAGCCCACAGGTTAAAACACCAAACCCATTTTTCTGGCATCGCCTTAAGAGCTGCCTTCCAGCCTGGTCGTCAATGCATATAACACGCTTATCGACCAGCGACGAGTCAAAGAGAGCGGCTTTTGCTTCAAAGTATTCCTCCATGGTTTTGTGAAAATCCAGGTGATCCTGAGTCAGATTTGTAAATGCTGCGACAGCAAATCTGATGCCGGCAATACGCTTGAGCGTTATCGCGTGGCTTGAAGCTTCCATGCAAACATGACTGACTCCCCTGTCGCGCATTTCTGCAAGCAGCCTCTGCAAATCCAGGCTTTCCGGCGTGGTGTATTTTGATACGTGCTTGATGCTGCCCAAGCGGGTTTCAACCGTACCGATGAGCCCGGTATACTCCTGTGCTGCCTCAGTTGATAAGCCTTTGCTGCATGCCAGATGGTAGCGACAAATCCAGTCCACCAAGTAGGTCGTGGTCGTCTTGCCGTTGGTACCCGTGACAGCCGAGATGGTCAGATCCGCTGATGGATCCTCGTAAAAACTGCGCGAGACAAGCGCCAATGCCAGACGGGTGTCACTGAAGCGTATCTGCGGCACATCTATGGCAAGCCCACGCTGCACTGCGAGTGCAACCGCTCCGCGCTCTGCGGCATCAAAGGCAAAGTCGTGACCATCGGCCTTTATCCCCGGAATGCAGAAGAACAGGCAGCCGGGCGAAACGTCGCTTGAACGATAGGCAATCGATTGTATCTCCAGCGTAGAAAGCGCCGCCACATCAGTGACGGCGTTAGTACGTGCATCAAGGTAGGCAACCAGTGTGCCAAGAGGCTTGGAGTTCATGTTGTCGGCGCAATCATATAGCGGTTGGCTGCAAACCACATGAGCGATGCAAACAGAGGCCCGGTTGGCGAGTTCCCATATGCTCCAATGGGATTGTCCATCATGGTTATGCAGACCAGTTTGCTTTCAGTGTTAGCCAGAAAACCAACAAACGAGACAATGTAATTATCATTGAGATATCCGCCTGTTTCGGGGTTGGCTTTTTGAGCGGTACCGGTTTTTCCCGCTACTTCATAGCCGTCGATTCGAGCGCTGTACCCCGTTCCGTTAGCAACAGCAGAGGTAAGTATGCTGGTAAGTTGGTTTGCGGTATCAGGTCGCATGATCTGTTCGCTCTTGTACGAGGGTATAGGATTTGCTTTTGATTGCGGATACCCGATAAGAAAATGCGGTTGATACTTCACTCCATTATTGGCAATTGCTCCGTAAAAACATGCTATCTCAAGCGAGGTAGCTGTCAGGCCTTGTCCAAAAGCTATGGTTCCCGAGTCAACATCATACCATCTGGTATAGGGTGAAAGCGTCCCTATTGCTTCACCCGGAAAGTCAACGTGTGTTGCTTTTCCAAATCCATACCGCTGAAGATATGAGTGAAAGACTTCATCACTCAGATAGTCTTTTACCATGCTGATACCAACATTGCTCGACACGGTAATGATATCCCTGAGGTTCATCATGGTTTCAGGGTGCCTTACGGCGTCTCTGATTGTAGCTTCCTTATAGTTGCGAAAATCAGGAACCAGTATCATTTCGTCTGTGTCAAAGGCCTTCTCGTCCAAAACGGCTGCTGCGGTTGCCAGCTTGAAGGTCGATCCCGGCTCATACGCTATGCTGATCGACTTCAGGGTCAACACACCTTTTTCGATGGCTTCGGCTGTCAGGGCATTTCTATCCAAAAGGGGAAGAGAAGCAGTCGCGTAGATTTCACCGGTTGCCCCATCGAGTATGAGGACGTTGCCGTTTTCGCTCTGGCGCTCCTCACCTACCCGTGCAAGCTCCAACTCAACATACTGCTGCAGGTCGATATCCAGGGAAACGATGATGTCGTTTCCCCGGATCGGGGCTATTTCCTTTCTTTCCGATCCGGGGATTGGTTGCCCACTGAGTGGACGACCTTCTATCTGCAGCGAATACTCGGTGTACAGCTTTCCATCAACACCTCGAAGCACGCTGTCATACATCAGCTCCAGCCCATAGGCTCCCCTGTTGTCGATATTTACTCCCCCAATGACCTGCGCACCAATGGAGCCGTAGGGGTATACTCGTTTAGTGTCCTTGAGATAGTAGATACCAGTGAGAGGCATATCGGCAATTGTGAGGCCTGTCTCGCCATTTTTCTTCTTTTCTGAGAGCTCTTTGACCAGCTCGTCTTCCAGATCCATGAGTTTCTGTGCGACCGCAACATCGACCTGCTTTTTGATGTAGACAAAACTCAGATCCTGCTTGAGCAATTTGTAGTAGTGATCTGAGTCACCACCAAGCATATCTGCGAGAAGATCCGCAGTTGCCCGGGGATTGCTCACCTGTTTTGGATTGGCATAGATTGTTGTTGCATCCACGCTCATGGCGAGAACGTTGCCGTTTCTGTCATAGATATTGCCACGCTGAGCATGGATGTCAATCTCGTAGGCGCGCTGATTTCTGGCAAGTTCGCGACGTTCGGGAGCAGCGAATACCTGTAGATTGATCAACTGAGCAATGAGCGCAACAGCACAGAGACAAAAGAAGATCAGGATCTTCCAGTCACGATTTGAACCTTCAATCCTGCCATCTGCGGTTAATATGGTTTTTCTCTGGACAGGTGCCTGTAAGCGTCGCCCTCGCAAATCACGCCCGTTCATCAGTTTATTCCCCGAGAGTTATATGGAGATAGCCAATCTGCTGATCTGGAGCCATGCCCAGATGGGAGGCTTCTTCCAGGATTCTCGCTGGATTTGAAGCCAGGAGAAACTCTGCCTCCTTGGAAGCGCCCTCTGCTCGCTCGGCCTCAATGGATTTGCTGATCTGTGCCGACTTGGTATAGAGCAACATTGTGGCGTCAGCAAGCCCAACTCTGGCAACAAACAGGAGCCCAACAAACAGAATTACCGCAACTGAGACTTTAAAGAACAACCGCCAAAACGGTGCCAATGCCGGTTTTTGAACAGTTGAAGGGGCTGATCCCGGTATTACTCGAAGTGGCGGGCGCTCGGGATATTCGAGCTCGCGAGTTCGTCTTTGGGGTTGTTGATATGATAGTGCTGCCTGTGCCATCGTTTTGCTTCGTTTCCAGCGGGCCCGTACACCGCCATCGTATGTTTACTGACTGCAAAGCTTTTCCGCTACCCGCAGCTTTGCGCTGCAGCTTCGCGGGTTGCTCTCACGTTCACTCTCACTGGCAATCAGTGGTCTTTTCGTGAGGATCTTGAGTATCGGCTCATGCCCACAGGCGCATAGTGGCGCCTCAGGAGGACACACGCAAGCCTTTGCGGCATCCGCAAAAGCTTCCTTGCATACCCTGTCTTCCAGTGAGTGATAACTGATGACAGCTATCCTGCCTGCCGGGTTTAACCAGCGAAGCGCTGCTTCCAGACCGCTTTTCAGTGCGTCGATTTCTGAGTTGACCCTGATTCTCAAGGCCATGAATGTGCGCTTTGCCGGGTTTCCGCCTGTTCTGCGTGCGCTTGCCGGAATGGCAGCCTTTATCAGCTCTGCCAGCTGTGTAGTAGTTGTAATGGCTTGCTTCTGTCTGGCCTTAACGATAAAGGCGGCTATACGAGATGCCCAGCGCTCCTCCCCATACTCGTGGATGATCCAGGCGAGATCTTGTTCGTTTAGGGTGTTGATGATCTCTGATGCGGTTGTAGTTTGATTACCTGGATCCATCCGCATGTCTAAAGGAGCTTCTCGTGCGTAGGAAAAACCCCTTTGGGGGATATCGAGCTGGGGTGAAGAAACGCCCAGATCGAAGAGAAATCCGTCGATGCCGGGAACCTGTGCCTTGATGAGCAATTCATCCAGATGAGAGAAGTTCCCATGCAGTGAGATAAACTCAAGATCGGGATACTTCGCTGTGATCCGCTCGCTTGCAACTGCCAGGGCAGATTCGTCCTGATCGATGCCGATGAGCGTGCCGCCTGGCATTAACTCCGACGCCAGGCTGAGTGCATGGCCTGCTCCACCGAGCGTGCAATCACAAAAGACACTGCCTGGCTGTAGGGCCAGAGCCTCCCTGCATTCAGAAAGTAAGACGGGTATGTGCCGATATTCTCCTGTCAATGTCCAGCCGAACCTTTGTTTATCACTGTGGCGCTCAGCCTTGTGACTTGGGCTGTGAGTCCGCAAAGAGCCTGAAGTCCTTGTAGGACTCCTTGCTCCTTTTAAGGATTTCCTCGTTCCAAATCTCGAGACGTTCCCAAACGCCTACGATCTTGACTGTTTTCCCGAGTGAAGCCGCCTGCCTGAGCTCCGCAGGAATAAGTATTCTTCCTGCCGGATCTATGCTCACGCGCCGTACTCTACCGAAGATTTCACGCAGAACATGCTGCGATGAGGCGAGGTTTTCTGGCAGCCCGCCCATGCTTGCAATCAGCGACTTTGCCCACTTCTCGTAGGCGTCTTCCGAATAGACATACAGCGAAGGAAACTGCTCATCGGGTGACAGTACCAACACGAGTTCATCAGGAAGCATCTTGCGATGTCTGGAGGGCAGCGAAACACGTCCCTTGGTATCGGTGGGGTGTGATGATTCGCCATCAAAAAAGCTCATGCTGCTCTCCCTGGTGTGTGTGATACTTCCTGATTATCACGTGTGTCATAGTTTATCCCACGATTTCCCACCTGTAAAGCAAATCGAGCAATTATTTTAGATATTTCTGCTGGTAAACTGCCTTATTTTTAGGTGGGATGTTTTTCGAAATCTGCAAGTATATTGCCATCGAAGACCACAAAACACAAGATGTGGGAGCCGCAGTTTAGAAAACCGCTATATAAAGTGTTCAGAGTCTTAAGAATTGGGAGCTACTGCAATGCAGCTCGTGGATGTGTTGTCAGGTACTCCTCACGAAGGTGGCTTCGGTCGACGTGGGTGTATAACTGGGTGGTTGAGATATCGGCATGCCCCAGCATTTCCTGGATTGCCCGCAGGTCGGCCCCTCCCTCAAGCAAATGCGTCGCAAAGCTGTGTCGCAGAACATGCGGGTGCAAGCCGTTGAGCCCCACCTGTCTCCCGTACTGCTCCACAATGTTAAAAACCCCCTGCCGACTGATGCGCCTTCCCCTGGTGTTGAGAAAAACTGCGATGCCATCAGGCGGGGCGCTTGTTCTTTTCGCATGCAGATGCTCCCTGCTGCTACTGAGATACTCGATAAGCGAGCGAAGCGCAGCGCCTCCTATTGGAACCACTCTCTGCTTGTTTCCCTTGCCGGTTACCCTCAGGTAACCCTCCTCTACCAGCACTGCTGAACGATCGAGTGCGATGAGCTCAGATACTCTGAGTCCGCAGCCATAGAAGATCTCCAGCATTGCCTTATCGCGGCTGCCTGCCGGTGTAGACGGAAACACCTGGTCGAGAAGCATTGACATCTGCTCGATGCTCAGTACCTCAGGCAGCCTGCTGGGCACCCTGGGCAGGCGAAGCGTGCTTGTTGGGTCGTGGGAAACCAGGGATTCTCGGACACAGAATTTGTAAAAGCTTTTAAATGTGGCTACCGTGCGCTTGATCGAAGCTGGCGCGACACCTTTTTCGTAGAGCTCCAAAAGATATGTTGTTATGAGTTCGCGGTTTGCGTTTTCCAGAGAAGTTATTCCTTGTGAGTCCAGCCATGTGAAGTAGTATCGAAGGTCGCGGCTGTATGCCTCAACAGTCTTTGGTGATGCTCCCTTTTCTACTGCCAGGTAAGCCGTAAACTCAACAAAGGGAAAACGGAAAGCTGGGGGTACGAGTAAAGACTGGTTTGCCTTCCTGGTGGCCTTCACGGTGGCCTTCCTGGTGGCCTTCACGGTGGCCTTCACGGGCTTGACTGCATTCCCGGTGGCCATCCCGGTGGCCATCCCGGCAGCCATCCCGGTGGTCATCCCGGCAGCCATCCCGGTGGTCATCCCGGCAGCCATCCCGGTGGTCATCCCGGCAGCCATCCCGGTGGCCTTCCCGGGTTTTTGCCTCATCCCTAATGCCTTGCCTGGAGTAGCTGAGCGGCAAAGATGCCAGCTGCAAAGGAGGCTGAAAAGAATGCGGGGTCATCGCTCTGGGTGCGCCCCATCGTGGTAACTTCCAAGCCAAACAGGTCGATCTCCGCCTCATTGAAGCTAACCTTGACCACCTCGTGACGCTGAGGTATTCCCGATTCCGTAAGTTGCTTCTCTATGAAAGCCGACTGCTCTGATGGCAGATTAGCCGGAAACGGTACCAGCGCCTTGGCAAGACAGACTCTTCCAAGGGCTGTAAGCGTGTGATGACTTATCCCCAGATGCCGCTGACGGGCGTCGGTAAATGAGACTCGTAAAGTAGCAATTGGAACGCCGTCCAGTACAGTTGCTGCATTCAGAGCCTCTGCCTGAGACAGACCCCCATGACCAAACTGGGTAGCGGTTCCTACCAGGCCGGGGCCCTGTGAGCAGATGATGACATCTGCCTCACAGACAGCAACGGCTGCCAGCAACCCGGAGTAGAGATTGACTGCCTCGTAGTCTCCACCAAAAGCCTGGCCGCAGGTTATGGAAGCATCGAGCAGTCCGGCAGTTCGCATCTGCACCAAAAGCGTTGAGAAGGTAGCCAGCAGAGCGGCGTCATCGGTCATGCAGTAGACGATACGAGCATCCGGGTCTTTATACCTGATGGCAGCGGCGACCAGAGGAATCTGGCTGTGCAGCTCACAGCAGATGACCGGAGTTCCCTTGAGTGAGACAGCCTTGGCCATGATTTCATGGAAGGGAGAGCTGGGCTCCTCAACTGAAAGCACTTCGTGCTGCAACGGAGTGTAACGCAGCTTCATGATGTGACCGCCGCCCGGTGCAGGGTCGTTAAAAGCCACAACTCCATTGCGCTCTATTGCAGTCAGATTCACGAGTACCGGACTTATTCCGCCTGTTCCCAGGCTGAGGTCAACTGCTGTAGTGTTGATGAGTATCTTGTCGCCCGCCTCACAGGCTGGTGCCAGCTCCACATAACGCAGGGCTTCGCCCCTGGTGGGTTTTTCGTTTGAGTCGGGATAGGTTACCAACAGGCGTTGCACGCCGTTTTTTGTCTTATATGCCTTGGTGACTTCAGCTATGACAAGTCGCATGTGTGTACTCACTCACTTGTAGGGCGGGTCGTAGGGCGGGCGCTGGGCGGGTCGTTGGATCGACTCGCGCTTGTTCACCAACTCACTCGCTATCTCTCTCACTCGTCGAGCGCCGCTGCTATTTCGTCGGTCATATCCATGGTGTGGTAGACGTTCTGCAAATCCTCAAGCTCCTCCAGTTTATCGATCAGACGCATGACTTTCTTTGCATCGCCTGCAGCTACTTCGGTTGGAGTGGTGGACTGCATGATGAGGTCGTAACCCTTTACTTCAATCCCGACCTTCTCGAGCTCGTTTTTCACGTTTGCCACCTCGGTGGGTGCGGTGATGATAATCCAGTCCTCATCCCCATCCTCATAGTCGTCGCCACCAGCCTCAGCCACGAGCATCATGAACTCGTCCTCGTCAGGCGCCTTGCCCTTCTCCACCATGATCTGGCCTTTGCGCTCAAACTGAAAGGCTACGCTTCCGGTGGTGCCCAGGTTTCCTCCGTTGTGGTTGAACGCGGCGCGCACATCGGCTGCAGTGCGGTTGCGGTTGTCCGTAAGCGCCTCGATGTAGACGGCAACTCCGGCGGGCCCGTAACCTTCGTAGATGACGGTTTCGAATTTCGCGCTGTCGCTGCCAGAGCCAAAGGCCTTCTTG
>Ga0209737_10003325_pt1 | contig 11248 bp, 5 predicted proteins | sample TergutCu122P3_FD_187284 | JGI IMG/M metagenome (GOLD analysis project Ga0209737, IMG submission 187284) | Cubitermes ugandensis P3 segment gut microbial communities from Kakamega Forest, Kenya - Cu122 P3 (SPAdes) (version 2) | ecosystem: Host-associated > Arthropoda: Insects > Digestive system >...
GATTCCCGGCGCTACCAGATTTTTCTGAGTAGTAGTGGGTCTGGAACGGGGTCTACTCAGCCTCGTGAGGTCAACTGAGGAACTACTTGAATAAAAAAGTAGCGGCTCCAGGTCTAGAAAACAGAGATTAACGGCCGTGGGGACCCCTTGCGCTGACCACGTGACACCCCTCTACCCGCAAAAGTTGGCACTAACTTCGCCGACCGGCGGTGGCCGCTCTGTCGGTATAGTTCGCTCGCGGACTAAGGCCACGGAGTTTAGTTTAGTTTTAGTTTAGTTCTTATGTATGCCCAGATCTGTGGTCTCCAAGGTTTTGTTAACTGCTGTATATGTGTCTTTCATTCCCCAGTCACATGCTATGTGTCCTCCCATCTTATTCTCACTAGTTCAGTCACCTCAGTATTATTGACAAAGAGAAGGCCTGCAAGTTACCATGCTCCTAACTGTGTATTTCATCCTTCTGTTGCTTGCTATCACTGAGGTCCAAATACTCTCAAGACTGTGATTTTAGATCACCCACAATCTGTGTTTTTATCTTAGGGTGAGGGACTCAGTTTCTGCACACATATGAAACATTGGGTATGTCTTGTAAGTTAGGGGTGCACAAATTTCGGGATTTTGTATGGTGGCACATAATATTTTCTTCAGTTTCTCTCCCCTAACATACAGAAATACGTATTTTTTACATGCATAAAGCACAATGTTTACAGTAATAGTGAGGTTCACACGTCACTCTAGAATTGTGGTTCCTCAGTACAGAACTTGCTTCATATAACCTTTCTGGCATACAGAATTTAGAGGTGGCTCATAGATTTCTGGAAAATTTGTGAACCCCTGTTGTAAGTTATTTTTAATCTTTTAAGTCTCTAAGTAGCAAAGTTTGCACTAAGGACTTCATGACAGGACAAGGGTGTGTGCATAAGTCTTACAGCAGACTTGGTAATATTTATGATAGGATTAGTGCAGTGTTGACAGTCTGTAAGTGGATCAAGATTAAGAGAAGGGGCATGTGAATCAGCAGCATGTAAAAGGAAGTTGAATGTGGGTAGCAACAGGAATTGATAGACAAATGTTTTTGTTTGTTTCTTAGTGTATGTAACAACACAAAATGCTCTGAATATCAATTGTCTCTTATTGCTAATTATATTTTTCATAATCCAAAGAAAAGTTGGTCTAACAGCAAAGGTAGCTTCTTGTAGTAGGTGCTGTTGCCAAGAATTCATCTACATAATTTCTTTGTTGAAATTTGACGCTGAATGCACTTAAAAGGTTTGTAAACAACAATGTTTCACTGTGGAATTTTAAGGTTTGCCATCCCCGTTGTGTAGTAAACTAATGGTAGGTAGGGTGATACCGTCAATAACACACTAGAATTAACTAATAGATGGATTTATTAGAAGCGTTCTAATAAATCCATCTATTAGATAATTCTAGTTGTGTTATTGACGGTATCACCCTACCTACCATTAGTTTCACTGTGGAGTCTGTGAGAACAAAATTGCATTTAGAAGATCTTGTTTTTCATTTTCTTCCATTGTTTACCCAGCACATAAAATGCAATGATAATATATGACAATTATGTCTGTCATGTGGAAAGCTGTCTTATCCTGCAGTGAAAAACTAAACACACCTGTTTCTACACCAAGAATGCAGTTGTTCAGTAAACATCAGTCATGTGTGTATTTTTTAAAAGAAACTGATTTTGTGCACCAGGTGTTCCTGTGGTACGTGGTCTGTTGCCCCGAATGCTTTTGCTGTGGAGGAACTCCTTCCCACGTTCAAACAAGGAACTGGAATCTGAGAAGGCAAGAGGAGATGCATTTACGTGGCAGGTGGGTTTTAGTCACATGTCTGTCAACTAAATAGAGTCTGAAATAAATACATAAATGGGAGTTATATAATGATAGATAAATATTTGTGGGATTATTTCAATTTGTATGTCAGTATGGCTGTGTAAGGAATAACTGTAGACAATTCCAGGAGGGCCACATAATTTTCTGAGTGAAGAAGCCATGGAGTAAGATCTTGCAGGTGGTTATGTTGGCAAGTCTGAAGTAACAGATTTGGTAGAAACTGTAGTTGAAAAGGTCTGCTGCTGTTGGTTAATCTGTGTGAACTCTTGAACTGCAGAATGAATGCAAGAATTGGTTTTGAGTGACTGTACCCAGTGAGAAGTTGACAGGAAGGAGTACTTAGTGGTAGGTCATGGTTATTAGTACAGAAATTCCATTTCATTGTTGCTCATGTCAATGGCTAAGGTAAGAAAATAAATATGATCTCTGAACAAAGGAGCAAATGGATTATAGTCATGTGCAGGATCTTCAGTTGTAACAAAAATACCTTCTAGAACATGTTCAACTTTGTACTTGATTATAAGGTGACACTATTTTCTCAGATGATGAATTAGGAAAACCTTTTTGTTAGTGTATTTGGGTAAATATGATATGTCATCAGCTATGCTTCTACACACTAAGGGCATTTTGTATCTACCCTTAGTTATAATTTTTTCCGCTGTGTTGTTTAGAAAATGAAGTCACTTTTGAATGAACGTTATACAAGGTTTTTTAATTAATCCCATCTCATAATTTTATCTATGTAAATGATCCAGGATTGTTGAGTCACTAAAATAAATTACTGTAGATTGAATGGCTGGGGTTTGATTCCGGGCAGGGACAAGAACTTTTCCCCTTACTCTAATATTCAAATTCGATGTAGGCCCCATGCATTAGTCTAAAAATGTGGTGCCTACTACTCTCCTCTATTTAGTGCTGATGCCTAGAAGATGTTGAACGTTACTGCTGTGCACTTTTATGCCTTGATGGTGTGGTATTTAGGACAAGGTAAACACCATGTCTACAATTCATTGCATGAAGTAAATTATTAATACAGTTTTAAAAGTCTTTGAGGAAGGTAAGTTATTTTTATTTATATTTTTCAGTAACTTTACGTAATTTATTAGAACTGTTCCATGTATTTTCTTCAGTCTGTTCCATTGTAGAACAAGTGGGGCATCCACAAGCTGTGAAAGGATTGGTTTTACTGTAGCCTAACATATTGTTGAAAGAGTGTGTGCACATTTGTTTAGGTGACTCTGGAGGGAAGAGCTGGAGCTCTGTCTGCAATGCACAGTTTTGTTCAGAACTGCACTGAGTTGGTTACTGATGACATCATCAGAAGATTGCTGACACCAATTGAATCTGCCCTAGCAATGCTAACAAAGTAAGTTACTGCTTAGAACTCACACTGTAATCAGCACATGTTTTCTTTTTTGGGGGGTAAGATCACAGAGCTTCATCACTACAACATACTTCATGCAGTAAAGTCCTTCTTGAGCAACTGTTAGATTCTCAGCTGATCAAGAAACTCCCACCTTTTACAGAACCCGGGACTTCAGCAGTGTTTACAAGAGCCTGCCACTGAACCCTAGATGAGCCACTTGAATTGATACACATTCTCATTCCCTATTTCTTGAAGGTTCTTTGTAATATTTAATATTATCCTCCCATTCACATTAAAATCTCCTGATTGGTCTCTTTATTTCTGGTTTTACAGATACAGTTTATTATATTTGTTTCATTGATTGGATGATGTTGCTTCTTACTGGTATATTAACCACTTCTGAGATCCAAATATTCTGCTCAGCATTTTATTGTTAAACACACCTAATCTGTGTTCTATGTGTGATTGAGAGTGATATATTTTAATGTGGACATAAATATTTGAAGAACTGGAGATATTCTGGTGGTTTGTCATGCATGTGACTTTTCACAAATGTTTTGTCTGATAGTTGTTGTCTGTCCTAGCTTGCCTGTTATTAGAAGTTTTCGCATCGTTGTATCTTTTCAGCATATCCACAGTTTTGAAAACATATGGACAACACCTGAAGGCACCAGCTGCTATGGTGAGGTTGAGATTATATGAAACCTTGTCACTTCTGCCTTCACATGCATTTGAAGGTAACTTATATGAACATCATATAAAATAGAGCTAATTTTCTCCTTTTCTGTCCTAACAACTGCTGTAGCTATCTTTTCTTGTACCATTTGGTTGCATGGACTAAGATTCATTTGGGTGTACAATGAAGAATTACTAATCAAAGTTCACTGGGCCAAAGAATACAAACTTTGAGGGAAAAGTTTAAATTACAAAATTTTTTGTTGTGGACTAAATGTTCCAGTAATTTTATTCTGTCAGTGGTGTAACTGATCTGTTGGTCATCAGTAGTCTTACATGTTATGCCAGTGGGGGATCTATCAGCCGCCATTTTTAAGTGTATTAGGCTTCGTTCTCATCCACAAGATTTCAGCAGTGATCATGTTATTGAATAGAATGACTCTTTTACTCACTGTTTATCTTGATATTTCTCTGTTTGTATGTTATTTATTTTTATTGTGACCTACCCTGCAGCTTAATAGCTTAGTTGGAGTACCACTCAGAATAGGCTGGATAGTCTGGGATTCAAACGCTATGGCATGTGAGATTGTCGAGACCCATTCATACCAGCCCCAAGGCCCATCCGGGATCTTGTACAATAGGTACCAGGTCTCTTTTCAATGAGTAAAGTGGCTGGGGGTGTGGCACTGACCACCCACCCTGTTCTAGCACTGGGGTTGAGTATGGGTAGAGCTATATATCTACCTCCCCTCTCTGCCTGCTTGGCATGTAACAGGACAGCCTTTAGCTTTTACACTCCAGCCAGGCCCTAAGAGGGTTAAATGTAGATATCTTACCACTGCTCAAAGATAGGACATTGAAAAACAAATAGGCTGTTGTTGTTTTATGTCTGCCATGTATTTCATTATTGCCAACATAACCTTTGAGGGAAACTAAAGTGTCTTAAATTGTTTGCTTTCTCATATATATTGCAAGACATGAAATTAGGCTTTTATGTAATTATTTTGTGGCTGTGATGGTAGATCTATACATATCTCATTCACAGGTTCATACACACATTTGTTAAGAATGCTTGTAGCAGAATTCACACTGACTGAAAATCCTGCTAACACAACAACGTCACAGCTGCGTACTGTATGTCATGCTGACGACTCAGTTATTTTAGGAACATGGCTGCAAGAAACAGATCACCGCACCATAGAGGATCAGGTTTGTATTGTTCTTTTGTGTCACCATTGCATCATGTTAGGCTTTCATTATTTGTCAGATTCTTACATCACCTTCTGAATAGCTAAATAATGTATGTGCAACTACTTGTAGTGTAGTGGTTTTCTTAGCTTCAGTTGTTATGAATGGAAGAGAATTTTATGTTTGATGTTTGTTTGTGTTACACTTTTATCTTCATGTGGTCACTCTAATAGTTTTAATGTTGCCATTTCACTTTGAAAGTGACAGGTTATCTTCCTTCTATGGACAAATGAGGATTTTTCATGGTTAGGAAACACATGTACAATGTAACATTCATGGACACTCAAGATAACAAAATATTTATCATCACATGAGGCATGTTTATATTTAGAGTGTATGATTTCTTCACCATCAAAGGTAGGAGGCTGAGCAAAACAAGGGACATAAACCAGACAAAAATGCAGTTGCCCATGCAGTCATGCGTCGCTTAACATCGGGGATACATTCTGAGAAATGCACCGTTAGGCAATTTCATTGTTGTGCAAACATCACAGAATGTACTTACACAAACTTAGATAGTATAGCCTACTACACACCTAGTCTATATGGTATAGTATAGCCTATTGCTCCTAGACTACAAACCTGTACAGCATGTTACTGTACTGAATACTGTAGGCAATTGTAACACAATGGTAGGTATTATAATATTATATTATAATATTTTAACATTATATTATAATGTTATAATCTTATGGGACCACCGTCATATATGCGGTCCTTTATTGACCGAAACGTCATTATGTGGTGCATGACTGTATTCGTGTTATCTTTCAGCAAGGCTAAGAATTTATATCGTAGTTCAAAAGTAGTAACAAGTTTAACCATTGTCATGCTCTATTTGTGTTGTTACGTATTTCATGGTATCGTGGTCATTTGTATTCATCCTTGGTCCCAATGAAGGAAGAATTCCTGTCACTTAATATCTCTAAATGTTTCACTGTGTTTGTAATTTTGATTTCTTTATTGAAATTAATTTAGGTTTTTGGAATGTCTGTCTTCCTGGAGAATGTTTATCAACTAATATTCTTCTAAATATGTATGTAACTGAGTTTTGTGTGTGTTTGTAGTTCTGTTCTATTGATTATACACAAACTTGTATCATGCTGCTTTGTACGTGTTTCTGTTTCTTGGAAAAGCACTTTGAGCATATCCATAATAATTACTGCTTCTCTTGTATTCTGGTGGTGGTCTCTAATGCAATTAACGGGTGCACTTTCTTTTCATTCACACATCTAGATGGAGCCTAACCGCAGGGCCGATGGTGATCATGTAAGTACATGGCAACTAATCTGCGTACTTAAATGTCTTGATTTGGTTTCCAGCTTTGCTAATGTGACGGTGATTTATTTTGCCAGTGCAGGTTATATTACTGTTCTCTTTTTGCCTTATTTCCAGTGCATTTTAGTGTTCATTCATAAATTGGAGAAAACAAGATTGGAAAGATATACTCCATTTTTGAATATGAAAACTTCCCAAACATGCATGTATTTGCAATTTTGCAACCTTTATTTTCCTTTGATGTTGCTAATACAATTATAGTGTTGCAGAAAAATGCTGTTGATGCAATGCTTATTGGAGGAACAAATATGTTTATGCAAAACTAATCACACTGTAGTTTTCACACATATGAGCACTGGGGGGTGGGGTTTGTCTGGCTGAAAATCTTTGTCAGGCCTGATTCGCAGCCTCTGCTCTCTGGAGCTGAAGGGGTTGTCCGCAGGGTGTTTTTGGAGGATTCACAGATAATTTCTGTGATAACTGATTTTAATACAGTAGACCCTCAGGTTACAAGGACTGACAGGGGGAGGGGGTGTCTGTTAAACCTGAATCTGCATCAATTGCGTAAATGTATTTAAAGGCCCTTAAATACTCCTGTATTTAAGAAAGAAAGAAAAAAATATTTTCTGAGTATAGAACATCATAATTTGCACAAGAAGTGTAGTGCATTGAGCATAGAATTTTACAGTACCTAAGCTGTTAAAGGAAATTGTAATGTCCCCATACTTCCACAAGGGTGCTCTCTCTTAATCCCACCGCATGCCGATTTGTGATGAAGTATTCAGTCTATTTAGCAGGTGCACTTGAGAATTTGATTGAATGTGCACCTATTTGCAATGCTCTGTCTCTTTGAAAATCACCAAATATCAACATTTCTTGCTTTAAATTGAATTTGCATGTGCTTTGCCATTGTATCAGCAACAGATTTCATCTCTACACCTCTTACATTCACATTGCACAAGTGTTACTGCATGTACCATTTTATCACAACTTTGTCTAAATTTATTTGGTTTGTTGGCTATATATGTATTTTCTTGGGCTACCTTTTGCATAATGGCTAGAGCCTTCTATATCAAAAGATAATGAATTATCAAATTCCTGACTTTGATTTGCAATATCTGGCACTGTTTGCTTTTTCATCACATTTTCTACATATGACTGTGACACTTAACCAGATTCTAGCTTGTCAGCTTACTGCAGCCTTTTCGTGACAAATGCATTCAAGATGTCTTCTCACTTTTTATGTATCCCATGCTTATTTACTTTAATGCAAAAGAATTTCTAAAAAAACAGAGCTTATGGGAAATATTTTCTGGTGCATCTAATTATCCTAAGACAAAGACTAAGATGACATAACTAAGGATAGCAACTCACTTTCTCCACTGAAAGGAAAGAGATACAATCCATTAGTATGTAAAGAAATTATCATTCTGATAAACAATGTTGTCAGCAAATTTTATGAAAATGGATAGGGAAATGTTTAAAATTTTCTCACAATGGGCACATTTACCACATATTTTGAGTCTGGTTGTAAAGAAGTCCATCCCCAAAATTCAGTTTGTTAAACCTGATACTTTGAGCTGAGGGTGTACCGTATACAAAATTCGTGGAAAAATTATAGTCATGCACAGAAATAAGACATTGGTTTAATTGTGCAGTGCATTGAATTTGCAAGTCTGCAAGTGAACTGTATTTAGAAAACCTGCTGTAGGTAATGGAGAGTGAAGTGGGGGATGTGTTAAGATCTAGTGCTTTTTACTTGATCCTGTCTGACAAGCATGCAACCTTCTGCTGTTGTGTAAATGTTACGCTTTGATAGTCACGTGTTTGGTGATGATGGATGTGTGTGCAGAAGTGATTGTTTGCCATGGAGTTGTTTGCATGCTTCTTTGGTTCTCTGTGTGGAATCTTGTAGTCATGGTTGTATTCTCCATTCAGGAGAGATGGTTTCCATATCCAGCCTTAATAGTACACCTATCAAATTTCTGTATTTTGTGTTGTCATACTGCATAGTCTGTTTCAAATTTACCAATCTTTGAAAGAAATGTTTGAAGGTGGCAGCAGATTGTTGCACATATAAACACCTGTCTTCTTTCTTGACTTTTGTTTTCTTGCCATCTGTTCTTAACTACTCACCATGCTGAGATTTTTGTTTCCCTTTTTCAGTAGTGTTTATTTTGCATTTATCTACCAGAAATTTTCTTTGGATATCTGTGTCCAAGGTTCGAGGTAAATTTTAATAGGTATTGTAGCCCATAATTTATAGGCTACGTATATTTTTGAGGCCTCCAGGTTATAATTTTCATTCTGGTCTTTTTATGCTGAGGGTCTCACAGTGGTGTTGCTGAAGTTTTTTAAGTCTTCTGGGGTGTGAGGCTGTGTTACTGGGTGAGGAATTCCCCAGATTGCAAGCTGCCTGAACCTGAAGACAAAAAAGGAAGGCACTAAGAACCCTCAGAACACTGGGAATTACTTTCCAAGTGATACAGTGTCACGTCCAAGAAGACCTCTATCAATCTTGTTTACTGCATTTTTTTTTTTTTAGGAATAATCTTAAGTATTTGTATTCTTCTTCTTCTTTCATTTTGAGTTACTCTTCGTTTATTTATTTGTTTATTTAATTATTTATTTATTTAATTACTTATTTATTTTACATGTGGTTTATTTCATAACACACTTCAGAATCTGAGGCTGTGTAGCACTGAGCATTGCTATTTATCATTACAGTGTTCAGTTGGGTGTATCTATAGTACTGTTCTTTGTTTTCCTAGCTTTATGCTGATTTTGGTTCATTTATATGATTGTGGGCATCTTGTCAGAATTCTGGGGGGTTTGATTGTAAAATTATATTTTGTTGCTTTTTTTATTGATGTTCATAGATTTGTTGGAACATTTTGCTTTTACCTTCACTTTCTGCTTGATAGTATCGACTTCTCAGGCACTGTTGTTATTGTCCCTTAAATTACAAATCTGTCATACTGGAGGCCATGCATGGTTATTGCTCCTGCCATTGATTGTAGTCTTCCTCAGTTCCTTTAGGCATGTGCCAAAATAGTAACCTTAGTTAGGCAATGATCATTCCTTTCCACATACTTTCAATTTAGTTTCAATTTATTATTCACAAATCGTCCTGCCATTTATGCCTTATAGCCAGAGCTACTGGCCTTCTCTTGAGATGAAACATTAGTAATCAAATAAAAGTGTCTGCTCATTTACGTGTCTTTCTGTTGTCACTAACTTTGTTTCACACTTGCATGTACATAGGTGCATGTCATCAAGACATATATTTAGGTGAAGAGAACTTAACCATAGCATACCATGGAGGTGATTGGTCAGCTTTATGTTCCAGCCATTTTGTACCCTACTTAAGATACCCTAGTATCCATCCAATAGATAGTAGTCAGAGTCTGCCTCAGAGCTTGTCTGGAAGTAGTTGTGAAGCAGTAAGTCCCTTCTTGTGCTGGGAATTGAAGCTCAGTCATCGAGTGCTTAGCCAGTCACTTTACATATTGGGTTATCATTGCTCATGCTTATTGCATGTGTGTAAATTACAAAATTTATTGCCGGTGATGATAAAGTATGCTCTTCTTTTCCAGCTTCAGCCAAATAGTGCTGCTGGTTCGGGAGCTCTGGAGCATGACCCATGTTGTCTGTACCGACCAGTACCTCCTGTAAGTACTACTAGCTTCAAACTATTACAGGGTTTCATACATATAAATTAGTGAAATACAAAGAGGATTATTTATTGTGAAAAAACAAAAGATGTGTTATACAGTACATTAGTTACATATTGCCACATTTGCTGTGGGATCAATGTATGATCACTTTTTTCCTCAGTGGGTGTGGTCAAGGTGAACTTTCTCAGAGGTCTAAGTAAATATGTCCATATTCCAGAATGAGTGAATGACTTCTTTTTGATGCCAACACATACTTAGTACTGTCAGGTCAGAAAAAGAATGAACACATATTCTCCTTCACCGAGCTGCCTAGCAGCAGCTGGCCTAGTGCGTGCCTTTACCCATGTCCACCAGCTGTCACTGTTACAAATCACTGACTAATATATTGCAGTATCTATTCTGTATACAGGCTGCAATTTTGGTTTCTTATTGGTGTTTGTGGAATAGGAGGGGAGTGCATTGTAAGTAGGGTAGCAGACATGCAGCCAACTTGAACTCCCATCATCCATTGTCATTCTTCACTCACCTGAATGTAATTCACAAGTTTATGTTTATTTTTTCAGTCACATGTTAAAATTTTTCGCGCTATATACTTATAACAGTTGCAATTTTTAACACAGTGTTTTAAAACTGTTTCAACAATTCACACTTTGATGACTTTAGCATCTGTGGTCACGGTCTCATGCAAACATTTCAGTTACTTTGTATTAATTTGTGCGACTTTAATACATAATTTTTGTTCACAGAATTTTTCAGTATATGCGTTTTTCAAATTTTGCCCACCACAAGCAGCTGTCCTTGTTTTTAAATCAGCCAACAATTGAAATGCACATAGTAGCTTACTACTTACATGCATATTTACAGACATTGCACAGATCCATAAGTGTGTCACAGACAGTAGGATGTGAAAAGAGTCATAATTATGCAAATATACACACTTTTTACAGTGTAAAATACTAAAAACAATTTACAAAAAGTGTTATAGACCATCTTTACACATACAAAGTTTATCTACAGAGTGAAAAGAGTATGTATTTAGATACGAGGGTTGGAACTTTATTAGTGGCAACTATTTATTTACAACTGATACAAAATAGATACATGTTTCGAAGTTTTACTGTCCTTCACTGTAGTCACCAGCATTGTGTACA
>Ga0209737_10003326_pt1 | contig 11243 bp, 6 predicted proteins | sample TergutCu122P3_FD_187284 | JGI IMG/M metagenome (GOLD analysis project Ga0209737, IMG submission 187284) | Cubitermes ugandensis P3 segment gut microbial communities from Kakamega Forest, Kenya - Cu122 P3 (SPAdes) (version 2) | ecosystem: Host-associated > Arthropoda: Insects > Digestive system >...
CGCTTGTCTTACCAATTTTTTTATACCTTGATGTCGGATTTGACAAACACTACAGTCCCGTAGCTCAGTTGGTTAGAGCACTACACTGATAATGTAGGGGTCAGCGGTTCAACTCCGCTCGGGACTACCAAGAGAATTGAAAATTAAAAATTGAGAATTGAAAATGATTTTTTAACTCTCAATTCTCAACTCTCAATTCTTAATTCAATTTGGGGGATTAGCTCAGTTGGCTAGAGCACTTGCTTTGCAAGCAAGGGGTCGTCGGTTCGACTCCGACATTCTCCACAATCCGAGGATTCCTCGGTAAATGCCACAGACAGTAAAAATTACTGTAAATTTTGATTTTTTTATAAGAAGCCTTACCTTTGTCGTATTGCTATGGATACAGGAGAAATACTTATATATGAAGCTCCAAACGGGAATATCAAAATTGATGTTCACCTGGAAGATGAAACAGTTTGGCTGAGGCAATCACAATTGTGCCAACTTTTTCAAAAAACAAAATCAACTATAAGTGAGCATATTAGTAATATCTTTGAAGAAGGAGAACTGAATGAGTCTTCAGTTGTTCGGAATTTCCGAACAACTGCTGAAGATGGAAAAACTTATGATACCAACTATTACAATTTGGATGTAATTATTTCCGTTGGGTACCGGGTAAAATCTCATCAAGGTACACAGTTTCGTATTTGGGCAACACAACGATTACGTGAATATATTGTTAAAGGATTTGCTTTAAATGATGAACGTTTCAAAACAAGCAGTTCGATGAACTATTTTAATGAATTGCAGGAACGTATTCGGGAAATTCGCTTGTCGGAGCGCCTTTTTTATCAAAAAATTAAGGATATATATACTACAAGCATTGACTACGATGCAAAAGACCGGAAAACAATTGAATTTTTCAAAATCGTTCAAAACAAGCTTCTTTGGGCAATAAGTCAACAGACTGCTGCTGAATTAATTTACCGAAGGGTTGATGCATCTCTCCCTCTTTTAGGTATGCAATCGTATGATAGGAAAAGTAATGTCGCAATTCGGAAAAGTGATGTGAGCGTGGCTAAAAATTATCTCGATGAAAAAGAGATAAAATTGTTGGGATTATTAGTAGAACAATATCTTGCATTTGCAGAAACGATGGCTCAACAGCACAAGCCTATGTATATGAATGACTGGATTAATCGCTTAGATAGTATTTTACAGTTAAACGGGAGAGAACTGTTAACACATGCCGGTACTATCAGTCACCAAATGGCATTGGAACGGTCTGCTCAAGAATATTCCAAATATCAATTAGAGCAAAAAAAGCTGGAAAAAGAGCAAAGTTTGAAAGAAATAGAAGAAGATATAAAGCGATTAAAAGATAAAAATTAATAAAATCATCGTGTGCTTGCTACCACGTAAAAAACAAGAATCATGAAAGAAAATAAAGATAAAAGCGCATTGATGCTGTTCTCAGGAGGGCAGGACTCTACTACTTGCTTGTTTTGGGCAATGAAAAATTTTGCACGAGTGGAAACCTTATGTTTTACATACGGACAACGGCATATTCAAGAAGTAGAAGTGGCGCGCGCACTTGCAGAAAAATTACATCTTCCCTTTCATCTTCGCGATATTTCGGTATTGGCAACGCTGTCGGATAATTCCTTAACTGACAACACCATTGAAATGGATGCGGAAGTTCCCCTTAGCGGACACATCAACACCTTTGTGCCGGGCAGGAATATGATTTTTCTCACGCTGGCGGCAGTGCTGGCAAGAAGTTTGGGCATCTCGGATATTGTTACAGGCGTTTCGCAAACCGATTTCAGCGGCTACCCCGACTGTCGCGATACCTTTATTCGCTCCTTGAATGCTACGCTCAATTTGGCGATGGAAGAACAATTTATCATCCATACGCCATTGATGTGGTTAGACAAGGCGCAGACTTGGCAATTAGCAGATGAATTGGGCGCTTTGGAAATAGTGCGCAATGAAACACTAACCTGCTATAAGGGCATTAAGGGCACGGGTTGCGGAAACTGCCCCTCTTGCAAATTACGCAACGAAGGACTACGCCGATTTTTAATTGAAAATTGAAAATTGAAAGTTGAGAATTGAGAATTGAAAACAATGAATAACTGAACAATAAATAACAACTGAATAACTACCAAATAACTTGTAACTCGTAACTAAAACCCGCTTCACGCTTAACTCTTAATACTTCACGACAAATAAACAAATCAACAAATAACCAAAATGACAGATAATTTAACCCTATTAGGCGGAAAAGCCGATTATAAAACGGACTACACTCCGCAAGTGCTGGAAACCTTTATCAACAAGCACCCTGAGAATGATTATTGGGTACATTTCGAATGTCCCGAATTTACCAGTATTTGCCCGATTACCGGTCAGCCCGACTTTGCTACTATCCAAATAGCCTATATCCCTGCCGAAAAAATGGTGGAAAGCAAAAGTTTGAAAATTTATTTATTCAGTTTTCGTAACCACGGCGCCTTTCACGAGGACTGTGTGAATATTATTATGAAAGACCTGATTGTCCTTATGGAGCCTAAATATATAGAGATTACGGGAATCTTCACTCCGAGAGGCGGTATAAGCATTTACCCTTACGCTAACTACGGAAAGAAAGGAACGCAGTACGAGGAAATGGCGCGGCACAGGTTAATGAACAAATAATAAAGGTGAATAACTGAGTAAACTTGTTAACTCGTAAACCGTAAACTAAATATCGCTTTACGTTTAACACTTAACACAAATAAACTATGAAACGTCCATCTATCGTACTATTCTTACTCTTGCTGCTTGCAGCAGCTTGCCAAACAGCACGCCAAACTAACCGCAATGCTCACCCTTTCAACCTTGTGCTGCAAAGCATTTTTGATAATATGGTATATCTTGAAGGCGGAACTTTTACTATGGGTTGCACCTCGGAGCAGGGGAGCGATTGTTTTGATAACGAGAGTCCGGCGCGTCAAGTGAGCGTGAGTAGTTTTAGTATAAGTAAATACCTGGTAACACAAAGGCAGTGGAATGAAGTGATGAAAACGACGCTGCGACAGCAACGCGATTTTACAAATCCGAGTTTGGATTTAGTCGGTGAGGGCGATGATTATCCTATGTATTATGTAAGTTGGGAAGAAGCGCAGCAATTCATTGCAAATTTGAATTACTTGACGAGTAAAAATTACCGCTTGCCTACTGAGGCGGAATGGGAATATGCTGCACGCGGAGGTAACAAGAGCAATGGCTATAAGTATGCGGGAAGCGATATAGAGGAACAGGTAGCTTGGATGAATATTAATAGTAGCGATAGAATGCATTCAGTAGGAGTAAAACGGGCAAACGAATTGGGTTTATACGACATGAGCGGCAATGTGTGGGAATGGTGTTACGATTGGTTTGGCAGTTATAGAGCTTCGGCGCAGGTCAACCCTGCCGGACCTTCTGCAGGCGCTAACCGTGTGCTCCGCGGAGGCAGTTGGAACCGCCATGCGCGTCACTGCCGCGTATCTTCACGACATAACTACGGTCCCGGCTTCCGTTACAACGAGGTCGGGTTCCGCTTAGTATTGTCAAATTAACAGGTTTTTATTGTGAGCATTTTAATAATAAAAAGAATTGACAAAAAAACTGAAAATAGTAGCCGACGATAAAATTCCTTTTTTGAAAGGAGTGTTAGAGCCTTTTGTAGATATTGTTTATCTGCCGGGCGCCAAGATAAGCTCTGCCGATGTGGCTGATGCCGATGCCATTTTTACGCGCACGCGCACCATCTGTAATGAAGCATTGCTGCGTGGCAGTGCTGTTCGTTTGATTGTAACGGCTACAATCGGTTATGACCATATTGATACAGCATATTGCGAGGCTAACGGGATTCGATGGGTCAACGCTCCGGGGTGTAATTCCTCGTCGGTACAGCAATATATTACCGCTGCTCTGTTAGTATTAGCCAAAGAAAAGAAATGGAATTTGGAGGGTATGACCTTAGGCGTTGTAGGTGTGGGAAATGTTGGCAGCAAGGTGGTAAAAGCCGCAGCAGCCTTGGGTATGCGCGTACTGCTGAATGACCCGCCGCGTGCCGAAAAGGAAGGCGATGCACAATTTACTCCCTTGGAACAACTGCTGAAACAAAGTGATATTGTTACTTGCCATACGCCGCTAACCAAGGAAGGCTATTATCCCACTTATCATTTAGCTTCAGCATCCTTTTTTAACCAAATGAAACCTGGTTCCGTACTCATCAATACTTCGCGTGGTTCTGTTGTTGATTCCAAAGCCTTGCGAGGAACGAAGCAATCAATTCTCAATTCTCAATTCTCAATTTTCAACTATATCCTTGATGTCTGGGAAGGCGAGCCTCAAATTGACCTTGAATTATTGGGAAGTGCTTTAATCGCTACTCCGCATATTGCAGGTTATTCTGTTGAAGGGAAAGCTAATGCTACTGCCGTGTGCGTGCGCGAATTTTCTCGCTTTTTCGAATTGAATATTTTACCCGATTGGTATCCCGCTCCGCTGCCTGTGCCTCCCATGCCAACCCTTATCAGTATTGATTGCGAGGGAAAAACAGCGCAAGAAGTCTTTTATGAAGCAGTAATACATACCTATCCTATTATAGAAGATTCATTGCGATTAAAGCAACTACCTGCTGCCTTTGAAGAACAAAGAGGCAACTATTGGTCCCGCCGCGAATTTAATGCTTTCAGCCTACAACTTCAACACCCCACAGAAAAAATACTACAGGGACTTACCTCTTTAGGATTCAAAATCCGGTAAAATTCGGGATATTCGGGAAATAAAAAAAGCCGAAGTTTTACTTCGGCTCCGCAGTGGAAACAACCAAAACTTTTATTCTTTATTCAACTTTAACCACCTGACAAAGTCAGGAGCAACTTAATACCCCACTGCGTTTTTCAATTATTGCTTTTCTATTTTCTGGCGCTTGGTATCCGACATTCGTTGATAGTCGTCCATTGAGGTTACGATAATCTTTTCAATGTGGCGCATACCGGTACCGGCAGGAATTAAGTGTCCGCAAATAACGTTTTCTTTCAAACCTTCCAAATAATCTTCCTTACCGTAAATGGCAGCCTCGCTCAGCACCTTAGTCGTTTCCTGGAATGATGCTGCTGAGATAAAGCTGTTGGTACGTAAAGCCGCTCGTGTAATTCCCTGCAACACCTGACTCGAAGTAGCCGGCATAGCATCACGGGCTTGAACAGCTTTCTTGTCTTTACGTGTAAGCTGAGAATTTTCGTCGCGTAATTTGCGTGCCGTAACAATTTGCCCTGCTTTCATATTTTGCGAATCACCCGGATCAACAACTACTTTCTTATCGAAAATAAAGTCGTTCTCATGCATGAATTCCCATTTATCTACCAATTGCTCTGCTAAGAAACGGGTATCGCCCGGGTCAACAATTTCCACCTTGCGCATCATTTGACGAACAATAACTTCAAAGTGCTTATCGTTGATTTTCACGCCTTGCATGCGGTAAACTTCCTGTATTTCGTTTACAATATATTCCTGCACCTTGATAGGTCCCTGAATGGTTAGTATGTCTAAAGGAGTTGTAGCGCCGTCGGACAAGGGGGTTCCTGCACGCACAAAGTCGTTTTCCTGTACCAGAATTTGCTTGGACAAGGGAACCAAATATTTCTTCTCATCGCCTAATTTAGAACGGACAGCTATTTCGCGATTACCGCGTTTAATCTTACCCATAATAACCTCGCCGTCAATTTCCGATACTACGGCAGGATTGCTCGGATTGCGGGCTTCAAACAATTCGGTCACTCGCGGCAAACCTCCGGTGATGTCGCCCGATTTACCAACAGCGCGGGGAATCTTTACCAAAATTTGTCCGGCAGCTACCTTGTCGCCTTCTTCCACTACAATATGAGCGCCCACAGGCAGGTTGTACTGCTTAATTTCAACGCCCTTAGCATCTAAAATGCGGACAGCCGGGTTACGTGATTTATCGCGTGATTCGATAATTACTTTTTCGCGATAACCGGTAGTTTCGTCGGATTCTTCACGGAAAGTTGAGCCTTCGATTACACTGTCGAAAGTAACCTTACCTGCAAATTCTGAAATAATAACAGCATTGTAAGGATCCCATTCGCAAATCAAGTCGCCTTTCTTCACGTTCACGCCGTTCTGTAAATATAATTGAGCGCCGTAAGGAACATTGTGATGATACAAGGTGATGCCTGTGTTGTTATCAACGATACGCATTTCAGCCAAACGACCGATTACAATATCCACTTCAGAACCATCGTCCGATTTGCGGCGAACTATACGGAGTTCGTCAATTTCGAGGCGACCGTCGTAGCGGGCGAACAGTTTATTATCGGCGGCAATACTTGAGGCAGTACCCCCAACGTGGAAGGTACGCAGGGTCAACTGTGTGCCGGGTTCGCCGATTGACTGTGCAGCAATCACGCCAACAGCCTCGCCCTGTTCAACCATGCGACCGTTAGCCAGGTTACGACCGTAGCATTTGCCGCACACGCCTTTCTTCGATTCGCAGGTCAACACCGAGCGGATTTCCACCTGCTCAATGGGCGATTCTTCAATGATTTTTGATATATCCTCGGTAAGTTCGTCGCCGGCAGACACAATCAAATCACCGGTCAGCGGATGATACACATCATGCACGCTGGTGCGACCGAGAATACGCTCGTAGAGCGATTCCACCACCTCGTCATTGTTCTTGATAGCCGAAGCCACTAAGCCACGCAAGGTGCCGCAGTCGGCTTCGTTAATAATTACGTCTTGCGACACGTCAACCAAACGGCGTGTCAGGTAACCTGCATCAGCTGTTTTGAGCGCCGTATCAGCCAAACCCTTACGCGCACCGTGGGTTGAGATGAAGTATTCCAACACCGACAAGCCTTCTTTAAAGTTAGCTAAAATCGGGTTTTCAATAATTTCAGCACTGGTAGCGCCCGATTTCTGAGGCTTAGCCATCAAACCACGCATACCGGAAAGCTGGCGAATCTGTTCTTTAGAACCACGAGCGCCGGAATCCAACATCATATACACAGAGTTGAAACCTTGCTTGTCTGCCGACAGTTGTTTCATCACCGTTTGTGTCAGGTTAGCGTTGGTGTGCGTCCATGTATCAATAATCTGGTTGTAACGTTCGTTATTGGTAATGAATCCCATGTTATAGTTATTCATTATTTCCGCCACTTCCTTATAGCCCTTTTCCACCAACTGTTCTTTCTCGGCAGGTATAATTACATCGTCCAAATTAAAGGACAAACCGCCGCGGAAAGCCATTTGGTAACCGAGGTCTTTGATATCGTCAAGGAATTTTGAAGTAACAGCTACGCCTGCCATCTTCAACACAACACCGATAATATCGCGCAACGATTTTTTCGTTAAAACTTCATTGATATAACCGGCTTCTTTTGGTACATGCTGATTGAAAATCACACGACCAACGGTAGTTTCGATGATTTCTTTTTTCATCGTGCCGTCAGGCTGAACGACAGGAATAAGCACTTTGATGATAGCATGAAGGTCTACTGCCTTTTCATTGTAAGCAATCACTACTTCTTCCGCTCCGTAAAAAGTACGTCCTTCGCCCTTTGCGCCTTTGCGTGCTTTGGTGATATAGTATAAGCCCAACACCATGTCTTGCGAAGGTACGGTAATAGGAGCGCCGTTGGCAGGGTTCAGAATATTATGCGAGCCCAGCATCAGCAATTGCGCTTCAAGGATAGCTGCATTGCCCAATGGTAAGTGTACCGCCATCTGGTCGCCGTCGAAGTCGGCATTGAAAGCCGTACAGGATAAGGGGTGCAGCTGAATTGCCTTTCCTTCGATTAATTTAGGTTGAAAGGCTTGAATACCCAAACGGTGAAGCGTGGGTGCACGGTTCAGCAATACGGGGTGCCCTTTCATTACATTTTCTAAAATATCGAAAATCACCGGATCTTTGCGGTCAACTATTTTCTTAGCCGATTTCACGGTTTTTACAATGCCGCGTTCAATCAGCTTACGAATAACAAATGGTTTGTAGAGTTCGGCTGCCATGTCTTTGGGCAAGCCGCACTCGTGCATTTTGAGTTCGGGACCTATCACAATTACCGAACGTGCAGAATAGTCAACACGTTTACCCAAGAGGTTTTGACGGAAACGCCCTTGCTTGCCTTTCAAACTGTCGGACAGCGATTTTAAGGCGCGGTTTGCCTCTGTTTTCACAGCATTCGATTTGCGTGAATTGTCGAACAGGGAGTCAACAGCTTCCTGCAACATACGTTTTTCATTACGCAAAATCACTTCCGGAGCTTTGATTTCAATTAATCGTTTAAGACGATTATTACGAATGATTACGCGACGATAGAGGTCATTCAGGTCAGAAGTTGCAAAGCGTCCGCCATCTAATGGCACCAAGGGGCGCAATTCGGGCGGAATCACCGGAACCACGCGTAGCACCATCCACTCCGGTTTATTTACCGCTTTGGATTCGCGAAAAGCTTCCACCACGCTCAAACGCTTTAACGCATCGGCGCGGCGTTGTTGCGAAGTTTCTGTATCAGCTTTGTGGCGCAAGTCGTACGAGAGTTCGTCGAGATTAAGGTTGCGGAGCATGAAGTCAATAGCTTCAGCGCCCATACCGGCGATAAACTTGTTCGGGTCGGTATCTTCCAACAACTGATTATCTTTCGGCAAGTTTTCTACGATTTGCAAGTACTCGTCTTCCGTAAGAAAATCATATTCTTTAACACCGTCAACGGCTTTTACGCCCGGTTGGATAACCACATACCGCTCGTAGTAGATAATTGCTTCAAGCTTTTTTGAAGGAATACCTAACAAATAAGCAATTTTATTAGGTGTTGAGCGGAAATACCAGATATGCGCCACCGGAACTACTAATGAAATATGTCCGGTACGTTCACGGCGTACTTTCTTCTCGGTAACTTCAACACCGCAACGGTCGCACACTATGCCGCGGTAGCGAATACGCTTGTATTTGCCGCAATGGCATTCATAGTCTTTGGATGGACCGAAAATACGTTCGCAGAACAAACCGTCGCGTTCGGGTTTGTAAGTGCGGTAGTTGATGGTTTCCGGCTTGAGTACCTCACCGCTTGAGTGCTCCAGAATTTCTTCGGGAGAAGCAAGCCCAATGGTTATTTTGTTAAAGTTAGTCTTCTGCTTACTTACTTTTTTCTGTATCATATATCAATTACGAATTACGAATTAAAAATTATTCCATACGGAGACTTAAACCCAAGCCGCGAAGCTCGTGTAAAATCACATTCAACGCTTCGGGAATACCCGGTTGCGGCATCGGTTCGCCTTTTACGATTGCTTCGTAGGCGCGTGAACGTCCCGTAACGTCATCTGACTTCACGGTAAGGATTTCTTGCAGGATATTGGCTGCGCCGAATGCTTCGAGCGCCCAAACTTCCATTTCCCCGAAACGCTGTCCGCCAAACTGGGCTTTACCGCCAAGAGGCTGTTGCGTAATGAGCGAATAAGGACCGATAGAACGTGCGTGCATCTTATCGTCAACCATGTGCCCGAGTTTCATCATGTAGATTACGCCAACAGTGGCAGGCTGGTCAAACACTTCACCTGTTCCGCCGTCGCGCAGGAAGGTCTTTCCGTAACGAGGAATCCCTGCTTCTTCGGTATATTTGGTAATGTCTTCCAAAGTAGCGCCGTCAAAAATCGGCGTAGTGAATTTCATATCCAATTCTTTTCCTGCCCAACCCAATACGGTTTCGTAAATCTGCCCGAGGTTCATACGCGAAGGCACGCCCAAAGGATTCAGAACGATATCAACAGTGCTTCCATCTTCGAGGAATGGCATATCTTCATCGCGCACTACCTTAGCCACAATACCTTTATTACCGTGACGACCTGCCATCTTGTCGCCTACCTTTATTTTACGTTTCTTGGCAACATAAACCTTAGCCAACTGGATAATGCCGGTGGGCAATTCGTCGCCAATGGTGATATTGTATTTGATACGTTTCACCTCGGCATCTAATTCCTTGTACTTAATGACAAAATTATTGACTACTTGTTTTGCCAGCGTATTACATTCTTTGTCGGTAGTCCACTTGTTGGGATTTACATTTTCAAAGTCAATGCCGCTCAACAGGCGCGCTGTAAATTTCGTTCCTTTAGCTGCTAATTCTACACCATAAAGGTCAACCAAATTATTCACTGTTTTACCATCAAGGAGCTTGACGAGTTTATCCAACAGGATTTCTCTGAGAATGCCTACTTTCTTTTCAAATTCGTCATCTACTTTCTGCATTTGGAGTTTGCCCTGCTGTTTCCCTTTCTTGCCTGAATCTTTCATTACACGCGAGAAGAGGCGGCGTTCGATGATTGTACCATAAAGCGATGGCGAAGCTTTCAATGAAGCGTCTTTTACATCGCCGGCTTTATCGCCGAAGATGGCGCGCAACAATTTTTCTTCGGGTGAAGGGTCGCTTTCGCCTTTCGGCGTAATCTTTCCGATTAACACATCGCCCGGCTCAACATTAGCGCCAATGCGAATAATACCGTTTTCATCAAGATGACGTGTAGCATCTTCGCTCACATTCGGAATATCGCTGGTCAGTTCTTCGAGACCGCGTTTGGTATCGCGTACTTCCATTATATATTCGTCAACGTGTACCGAAGTAAATACATCTTCACGCACCAATCGTTCCGAAAGTACGATAGCATCTTCGAAATTGTAACCTTTCCAAGGCATGAAAGCAACTTTCAAGTTACTGCCCAAAGCCAATTCGCCGTCGCGCGTGCCGTAACCTTCAGTCAAAATCTGACCCGGAAGCACCTTGTCGCCCTTGCGTACCAAAGGACGCAGGTTGATGCTGGTGTTCTGGTTGGTTTTGCGATAAATCGGCAATTTATATATATTCACTTCCGGATCAAAACTTACAAAGCGCTCGTTATCGGAACGTACATATTTAACATGAATCTCGTTGGCGTCCACGTACACCACTTCGCCCTTGGCTGTGGCGGCTATTTGCGTACGGCTGTCGCGGGCTACCAAGCCTTCAATGCCTGTGCCGACGATAGGCGCTTCTGAACGAATAAGCGGAACAGCTTGGCGCATCATGTTCGAGCCCATTAAGGCGCGGTTAGCGTCGTCGTGCTCAAGGAAGGGAATCAGCGATGCTGCAATGGAAGCAATTTGATTAGGAGCCACGTCCATCAAGTCAACTTCTTCTTTTCCCACTACCGGATAGTCGGCTTCCACA
>Ga0209737_10003328_pt1 | contig 11240 bp, 11 predicted proteins | sample TergutCu122P3_FD_187284 | JGI IMG/M metagenome (GOLD analysis project Ga0209737, IMG submission 187284) | Cubitermes ugandensis P3 segment gut microbial communities from Kakamega Forest, Kenya - Cu122 P3 (SPAdes) (version 2) | ecosystem: Host-associated > Arthropoda: Insects > Digestive system...
TAATGTTCGTCTTCAAAATGAATAGATGCCAAATGACAGTTATATACACGCACGGTGTCGTTTTTGTGCTTAAATTCAATATAGCTTGCAATCACAGTGCTGTCGGGCATCTCCACAACCCCTTTCCCTACAATTTTATACTTAGAAAAAGTAGCTAAGCCATAATAGTACTCGTCGTTTCTGCTTGCAGTAAAATACTCGAAATGGTAATTCTTATTCTTTAGCTTTAAAATGGAAAGTAATGTGTCAGTTGTGTTAAAGTTTAGTTTTTTCGATTTGTCGTAGAAATATTCTTGAAAACACACAATATCAGGTTGTTCATCTTTTATAAATTGCATAATTTCATTTTTCCTTTGTTGGCGCAATTTTGGGACTTCTGTGTCGTACAATCCGAAAAGTTTCACATTGTAACTCATTACTTTTATGCAATGAACACATTTCAGAGGTTTTTCGGCACCTTTTAGTTGAAAATGTTTATCAATAGTACCCACATTAATCAATATTAAAGAAAGCGAGATGAGCGCGTAGCGGTATTTGAGCGGAAGCCACAGAATAACAAATAAAGCATTGATTGCCAAGATATACACAAATCCTAAGCCGCAAAAAGCAATAATGGCGTAGCCGGTGGGTGGAATAAACTGAGCTATAAAAGCAAAAATTAGTCCCAGTGCTGCAACACAATTCAGCAGAAACAGAGGCACCGTAATGAGTTTGTTAAATGAGAAGGAGGATTTTTTTTTCTTTTTTTTGAGGGGCATAATTTATTAAACAGGTTTTTAAATTATCATTTTACAACATCTCCTAAATGCAGTATCGTTTGCGTCATTTTATCCCATGTAAATTTTTCTTTTTCGGTTTTACAATTTTCAATAAAAATAGTTTCTTTATTGTTGATGTAAAAGTTTGCAATAGCTTCGGCTATCTTTTTTGGGTTTAGTTCCACCACATAGCCACATTTTTCGTGGGGTACTATTTCAGCTAAACCGCCAACGTTGGTTACTATCATTGGTTTTTCAAAATGATAAGCAATTTGCGTAACTCCGCTTTGTGTAGCAGTTTTGTACGGCTGCCCAACCAAATCGCAGGCACTGAAAAAGAGATTTACTTTACTGTCCGGAATAAACTCGTTGAATAGCAAAACATCGTTTTTCAAGTTGTTTCTTTCAATTATTTCTCTGTACATTTTCTCATTTTCATAAAATTCGCCTGCAATCAAGAGTTTTATAGAGAGTTTTTTAATTCTATCGTCGGCAAATGCTTCCAAAAGCAGGTCTAATCCCTTGTAAGTGCGAATAAATCCGAAGAACAATACATAATTATAGGTTTGATTTAAGCCCAGTGCGTGTTTTGCTTCACTTTTCGGCAACAACGCTCCGTAGTGGTCATAAACAGGATGCGGCGAAAATGCCTTAGGCTTATTATTTTTATCAAATTTGTTTATGTCTTCCAAAACAGATTTAGATAGTGCAACAAAAGCATCTATATTATGGATATAATAAGCAGGAAAAAGTTTGTCTATAAACGAGGGTTCGTGAGGGAGCATATTGTGCACTAAGCCTACTATTTTTGAATATTTATTTTTTTTTATCTGTGTGGCTATAGTTCCCATGCAAGGTGCCATAAACGACATCCAATAGGGCACAACAACAAGCTCAGGTTTCTTTTTGCAAATCTCTTTTCCTGTTTTTACCCAATTTACAGGCGAGATTGCGTTTACTCTTCTAATAATTTTTAGATTTTTGGGTGCCTCCCCATTGCTAAATTGCGTTTTTCCCGGAAATAAAAAATTGGGATACTGTAAAGTAAAAGTGTAAACTTCTATTTCATAACCTTCACTCATAAACTGTTGAGCCAAGCGCTCATTAAACGCTGCAATTCCGCCACGATAGGGGAAAGCGGTGCCAACAATTATTATTTTCTTCAAAATATAGTTTATTATTCTTTAAAATTTATCTCATTTCGTTGTTTCATAAGCTACAGATGCTGAATATCCATAAGCGGCACATTTCTTGGAAGTATAACAAGAAGTGGCCAAAAAAGCAAGTAGGGTTATGCAAAAGAGGATAATAATTTTTCGTTTCATTTGTGTTATAATTATTTCCGCGAAAATATTGTTTTCTTTGGAATAACATTATTTTCCTTTATACCCCAGACGGATAAAAATTGAAAAAACAACCTAATTACCCTCACTCCTTAAAACCACCATCACCGGCAAATGGTCGGAATAGCCTCCCAAATATTTCGGACCGGAATAGGTACGAAAAGTTTTGACACCGCCATATTTTTCATCTTCATCCAATAGAAATTGCGGAGCAAAAATAAAGGCTTGTTTCTTTTCTACTTGCCACCTGCCTTTGCCATCAAGTAGCGCTTTTGATACGATAAACTGGTCTAAACATCCCCAAAACTCTTGTGTTTTGTGAGTTCCCACGTTTTTACCGTCCATTAAAGGAAACATCAGATTGAATAACGTTCCGTTCTCTTTTTCATCTTTATAATTTTTGGCTTGCAAATATTTTGTCAAACTCTCATCGTTGGGGTAGTCGTTAAGGTCTCCCATAATAATAATGTTCGCATTGCTATTTATGGATAATAATGAATCGACTTTCATTCTTAATACTTTAGCATAGTATTTTCTTTTCGGGATGGTAGCTCCATGTCCTCCGTATCTTGATGTCCAGTGGTTTACAAAAAGGTGTAAGGTATCGGCAAATATATTTGCAACCGTATCGGCAATTATCAATGCTTTTGCATAAAGTATATCTCTGTTTTTTGCGGTAGGTTCAAACGGGAAAACAATGGGAATGGGATAGCTTTGCAGGATTTCTATTTTATCTTTTCTGTAAATCAGCGCCACATCTATTCCGCGCATATCGGGCGAATCGTAGTGTATGTACCGGTAATGATATTTCTTTAATCCGGTTTGGTAGCAAAGTTTTTGAAGTACGTTTGCATTTTCAATTTCTGCCAGTCCAATAATTTCGGGAGGTTCCCATTCATTCATTGCTAAAAAAACTTTTGAAATATCGTTTATTTTTTTGTAAAAACGTTTGTACGTCCACCTGTTAAATCCCGTTGGGGTAAAGGCATCGTCGTTTTTTTCGGGGTCCTTTTCGGGGTCAAAGAGATTTTCTACGTTGTAAAAGGCGAGGGTGAGGGAAGGAGTGAGGGAGTGAGGGAGTGAAGGAGGGAAGGAGTGAGGGAGTGAGGGAGTGAAGGAGGGAAGGAGTGAAAAGAAGAGGGTAAGGAGGATTAGTTTTTTCATTATTGTGAACTGTGGTTAAAATTTTTTCTGGCTGTTGATACTACTTTGAGTATTTCTGTTGCTTCAGAAATGATTGGGAGTAATTTCTGGGTAGGGAATATCCTTGAATCTAATAAAAGCTCTAACCAAAAAAGAGTTTCATCTGCTTCCTCTACTAAATTGCTTTAATAAATCACTCCCTCACTTTTCGCTCCAAAAATAAAACTAATTTCCTTACATTCAGAATTTTAATTTTGCAATAAAAAACAAAAAAAAAGCACTTTTTATCAAACAAAATGCACTTTCCTATTTTTCTCAAATACCCAACCCCGTAATTTTGGAAGAACCTTAACCCAAAAACCCTCACTCCCTCACTCCCTCACTCCCTCACCCCAACTTCACCCTTGGGTCTAACCATCCATAAATTATATCACATAAAATATTGATAACTACTAAAATGATTGAGATATACAAGAGTGTGCCCATTACTACGGGAAAGTCGTATTTTTCCAAGCCATCCACCAACAAAACGCCGATACCTTTCCAGTCGAAAATATATTCCACAAAAACGGCACCGGCCAGCAGGGCTGCCAACCAACCGGAGATGGCGGTTACTACCGGATTGAGTGCGTTTTTTAGAACGTGCCTCACAAGTATAGTTCTATAGGGTAATCCTTTGGCTTTTGCTGTTCGTATGTAGTCTTGCGAAAGTACATCCAACACAGAGTTTTTAGTAAGTTCAACAACTACTGCTAATGGTCTTATTCCTAATGTTATGGCAGGAAGAATCAGATTCTTTAGTTCTATATATACGCCGGTACCGTAATCGTCAACGGCATAAAGGCTTCCAATCATGTTTAAGTGGGTAATATCGGCAAGTACGAAAGCAAAGAGCCAAGCGAACAAAATGGCCGCAAAGAACGAGGGCACCGACATGCCCAGCACCGAGAAAAAAAGCGCCACTTTATCGAACCATGTATCTTTATATACCGCACACAACACACCTACAAAAATACCGATAAATATCGCAATAAAAATGGCTACAAAAGCCAACAGTGCAGTTTTGGGGAATGCCTCTGCAATCATCTCACTTACCAATCGTTTGCTCTGAAAGGAGCGGCGCAAGTAAGGTTTTTTGAGTACTAACGCCGAGTGAGAAAAAGAAAAAATCTTTATGTACTGATAGTTGTTTGAGTTTAAGAAGAAAAACGATTCTTTGTCTTTAGTTTTGTACCACGCAATGGGCGACAGGTCGTTGAGATACCCTAAAAATTGTATTCCGGTGGGCAGTTCTAACCCCAGTTCTTTGCGTATGGCGCTTTCTGTTCCAAGGTCGGTGCGTTGCCCCAGCATCATGCGTGCGGGGTCTGACGGCAATACTGTGAACAGAAAGAACACCAGCGTGATAACGCCAAACATTACCAGCAAACCGTAACCTAATCGTTGTAGGATATAGCGCGCCATCTCTCTTATTTGTGGCAAAAGTAAATTTTTTCATATAGAAAAATAGTTTCGCCATGCAGCATTTTTAATAATTTTACGTTCTAAAGATGTACAACACTTGTAAAATGCCATTTGAATTAATCATAGCCCAATGTAGAAAACAGCAACCGCAAGCACAAATGGCATTTTACAGAATGTTTTGTGAACAGGTGTTCCAACGTTGTAACCTAATGCTGAAAGATGCTGAACATGCCGAGGAAATTATGCAGGATACCCTACTGAAAATGCTCCTAAACATAGAAACTTTTAAAGGAAACGAAAAAGAGATGCAAAAACTCCTCAATAGAATTGCCATAAACCAAACTATTGATGTACTAAGAAAACGAAAAAGCAGGGTATTTATAGAATTGGAATCACTTCCGGAAATGATTGGCGATAACCCTATTTTAAAAAATGATGAACATTTAATAGAAACCACTCTACAACACTTAGATACACTACCGGAAGGCTACAGAACAATTGTATTATTACGTGTTTTTGAAGAGATGCCTTTTGATGAGATTGGAAAAAAACTAAACATTACCTCCTCTACTGCACGCTCGCAATATGTAAGAGCCATTCAGAAACTTAGGGATAAAGCAAAAAATCAATAAATTAAAAATGAAAACGCAAAATAAACCACTTCTTGGACATGAAGAACGTTTTTTGGCAAAACTTCTTCTTCAAAACAAAAAAATAAAAAGAAGAAAAAAGATTCGCTATGGCGCCATCGCTGCTTCGTTGGCACTGCTTATGGTTTTACCACTCTACTTTTTCGTTGAAAACACGCATAAATATGTTGCAGAGTCTCCTTTTTCGGAAGAAGTTCAAGAAATAATTAACACCTATCAAGCAAAATTAGATGCAGAGATTGAAGAGATAAGGAAAATGGCCTGCTATGCACAGGTGCAAAAAGAGATAGCCGAACTTCAAAAAGATGTAATTCCTGCGGATGAACTTGCAGTACTTCCTGTGGAAAAACAACTCTACTACATTATGAAGATATATAGCATTAAAATAGAAGCGGTGCAGTACATGCAAACTTTCTGTAGTACAGATGGATAGCTTCTTAATAAGTATTACAAACAATTGTATCACATTCTAAATAAAAAAATTATGAAAAAATCAAAAAACAACATTCTGAAAATTGCATTCTGCTTTTTGCTTTCTGCTTTCTGCTTTCTGCCAACCTCTTTGTTTGCCCAACGCTGGCAAACCATAAAAGGCGATGGAAAAATAGTTACTAAGGAAATACCCATTTCTAACTTCTCAAAAATAGAGATTGAAATCTCTACAACTATAGACTACTCACAAACTAAAAATACAGGGAGCGTAACGTTTAAAGTTGATGATAATCTTTTGGAATATTATGAAATTTTTACAAAAAATGATGTATTATACGTACAACTTAAGAAGAAATATCAAAACAAATCAATCTCTTTAAGTCCAACAAAAAGTTTGCTTACTGTTTCTTCTGAAAAGCTTTTGGGTATTGAAATGGCTGGAAGCGCAAAATTTAACTTCTGTACAGATTTTAAATCCAACGAATTGAGCATTGAAATTGCGGGGGGCGGCAAAGTGTTTGCCCATAAATATCCGGTTAACATTAAGAAATGCGAAATCGAAATTGCCGGCTCGGGGAGTGTTCAGTTTTCAGGAACTATACAAGAAGCCTCTGTTGAAATTGCAGGAAGCGGTAGCTTGAGTGCATTAGACTGCAAAATAGACCGATTATCCGTTGAGATTGCCGGAAGCGGAAATGTTGAGGCGTACGTGGTAAACAAACTCGACGTTGAGATTGCCGGAAGCGGAAATGTAAAATACAAAGGCTCGCCTGCTGTTACCACAGAAATTGCAGGTTCTGGAAAAGTAAAAAAACTATAATTCAATCACTATGAAAAAAATACAAATCACTCTCCTCTTCTTAGTTGCACTTTGTTTTTTATCAAATGTTTTAAACGCGCAAAAAAACCAAGTGCTTCATAACCAAAATAGGGTAATTACCCAACAATTTTCCGTAAATCCTAAAGATTTGTTAGAGATTGACACAAGAAACGTAAAAGTTGTTGTGGAAGAATGGGGAAAAAAGGAAATAAGTTTTATCACTACGCTTACGCTCCATAAATCAACAAAAGAAGATATGGAAAACCTAATGAAAGCTCTCAAATTAACGAACAAGCAATCCGGGAAAAGCGTATCTTACTATTTAAGAATAGATTGGTCGGGCGATAAAAAAACCAATAACCTACACGGCTTGACAGAAATTACACTTGAAATCAAAGCCCCAAAAGATATTTATTACAAGATAATGGCACAACATGGAGACGTTGAAATGGAGAGTATTCACAACAATTTCAATGCTACCATTGCTTATGGTAATTTGAATGTTGAAAATATTTTCGGAAACAAAAACAATATTGAAATTAAGTATGGAAATCTAACTATGGAAGATTTACATGGCAATAACAATCTAATTGCGATAAAGTATGGAAAATTTAATATTTATAAGGCCGACCACCTCAATTTGGATGTAAAATATGCCCAAGGCAAAATACAAAAAACGGGCGTACTCAAAATAGATTCGAAATATTGCAATTTAGTCTTTGATTCAGGTGCCTCATTAATAGTTAGTTCAGGCTACGACAAAATTTCTTTCCAAAATAGCATTGATAACATCAAAGGAGATATGAAGTATGGTACATTTCTCATTGGCTCATTGAAATATACTTTCAATGTTGATTTGTCGTACTCGAAACTAAAAATTGACGAAGTGTTGCCGTCTTTTTCAAACATTTCTATACTATCGCGCCATAGCGACATCTTGCTGAATATTCCCAAAGAACAATCTTTTAACATTGATTATTCGGGAAAATACACCCAATTTAAAGACGAAAAAGAGAAATGGAACTACACAGCCTTTGAGGCAGGTAGTAATTCGCTTCAGATGAGCGGTTTTTATGGAACCAACCCAAATTCTAAGAAAAACGTATCTATCCAAGCCGTTTACGGTTCGGTGTCTTTATTTGGAAAGTAATTTTTTATAAAAAAGAAAGAGAGATTATTGTTCTCTCACAAATCCCTCTTTCTTAGTAGTTGCGTAATTTATTTTCAACGCATTATTTGCGCGGAGTTCTCCTTTAATTAAATTGATGTAACGCATTTGAATATCTTTATCCGCTTTAATTGAAAAAGTGAGTCTGTTTTTGTCTTCTTCGTTGCGTGATTCTTTTTCAACGGCGATAAAATCGCGTACATCCTTAACCAAATTTTCCTGTTTTACGGTTTGGTCGTTTAATTGAACGGAAACTTTTCCGGGAGGTAGTGTATTTTCGTTTTCACTTTTAGGGATACCAATATATACAGTAGCCACGAGCGATTTTTTCTCCAATTTTTGGATTTCGGAGGCGCTGGGCATGGTAAGCTTAACTTTCACGTCAGTTTCCCGCATATTTGAGATTACCATAAAGAAAAACAGGAACATGAAAACAATGTCAGCCATAGAGCCTGTGCCCATTGCTGCTAATTCTCGTTTTTTATCTTTTTTAAAACGTGCCATAATAATTTTCTCCTTTCATTAATTATTCTTTGCCGAATGTAGCAGGTGGCGCTTCGGAAATGTTCATAGGAACGGCTCTTTGGATTGCTTTTTGGAGGGCAGTATCCAGGATGTCATATTTTTTTCCGAAATATTGCAACGAAACTTTATCACGTATTTCATTCACGGCGCGCTGCAGTTCGTTTTGCACCTGAATGTACATATTATACGACGTACTTTGGTCGTTTGTAAGAGAGAGTACCCCTTTTGATATCGGGTATTCACCCATGTTTTCAATGAGCTTTACTTCCTTTTCGGGGAGGTGCGGAGCATTGTAAGGGTTTTCCAAAAACTCTTTTGCACGCATTGTCAATTGATTAAGCGGAATGACTTCGCCACTGGCAAGAATCTGGTCGTTAAAGTTTACTCTAACGTCAAATACATTCCTTTTATTAATCTGAACATCTGTTTGTTTCTCGCTTGGAGGCGGCAAACGTCTTGGAATTCCCTGCTGTGTATTAATCGCTGAGGTCATCATGAAAAATGTCAATAGCAAGAACGAAATGTCTGCCATTTGAGCGGTATTTATTGCGGGGAGTTTACGTTTTGCCATACTATTTAGTTTTTTTAATGGAGTTAATAATCATGGAAACAACAATTACTAAAATTGTACCAAAGAGCATACAGTATGCGGTAAACAATCCGGCACCAATCCATTGAACCGTATTGGGTTCAGCTTTTTGTTTTATGGCAACGGGAGAGAGTTCGTTAGAAGCGGTAAAATATCCGATAACTACTAATAGCACCAATACACCGATACCCAACAACAAGCCCATATTGCTTTTCATATTTGCAAAAGTGTTCCAGAACAAGAAAACCAACATGAGGGCGCAGGTTACAAAGAACAATATATAGGATAGAATCAGGGTAAAATTAAAATATCCCGATTCCGACTTGAATGTTTTAACACTCTTTTGAAGCTCAGTGAGATCGTATTGTTTTTTTACGGTAGAGATAGCCGCATTAATATCCTGTACTTGTTTTAGCAGACTCGTTTCGGCTTTAATGGCGCTTGTATTAATTAAATAAGCTTGGTTTACAGCGTGATAATCGTTTTTAAGTTTATCAAGGAAGCGCTGAAAATCGTCATAATTTTTCACGTTATTAAATCCTGAAATAAAATACTCTTTTTTCTCAGCTTGCGCAAATAACGATTTTGAGTAATCAGCGAATCCGGCTTTAAAGTTATCGAAAGCATTTGGGTTAATAATATTACCTAATTGATAGATAAAGGTATAGAAAATATCGCGTTGTCTTTTTTCGTTTTTCAGTGCTGCATTACGCGATGCAAGGTCTTCTTCATATTTAGTGATGAAGGCGGGTAGGGTTTCAATGGTTGCGTTCTCCAAATCGTTAAGCATTTGGGGGTTGTTCGCTTTTACCTCCACAATGTTCTTGTATTTGTCTTTAACATCTTGGTTAAAACCAACACCGAACATTACGGATAGTATTACTGCCAACCCTGCGATCGCAAATATGGTTATGTTAACAATTTTTCTCATATCTATGTTTTTAATATTTTTTTGAGAAACAATTATTTATTTTTAATCATCATATCCATGAATGAAATCGTGGCATCTTCCATATCAATCACGATAGCATCAATTTTAGATATTATATAGTTATAGAACACTTGAAGGATGATAGCCGTAATCAAAGCGAACACGGTAGTGATAAGTGCAAGTTTCATACCTCCTGCTACGATGGTTGGAGATATGTCGCCGGCTCTTTCAATATCGTCGAATGCAAGTACCATACCCACTACCGTACCCAAGAACCCGATCATAGGAACGATGGCGATGAAGAGAGAAATCCAGCTCAAGTTGTTCTCTAATTTTCCAATTTGTACGCTACCGTAGGCTACCAATGCTTTTTCAACCGACTCGAATCCTTCGTCGGTGCGGTCAAGTCCTTGATAAAATACACCTGCCAAGGGTCCTTTTGTGTCTTTACAAACTTGTTTTGCTTTTTCCACGCCGCCCGATTTAAGTGCTTCGTCTAATTTGCTTAACAATTTTTTAGAGTTAACGGTGGCTAAGTTAAGGTAGAAAATCCTTTCGATGATAAATGCCAAACCAATAATCATACAGATAAGAATTGGAGACATCCACAAGGCGGTACCTTCAATAAACTTGTCTTTTAAGACATAATGTAAACTTTGTTGAATTTGGTCGGCGCTATCTTCAATGAGTGTTGTTTGGACAATCTCGGTGGCGTCGGTTTGTTCAATTTGCGCGGGGTCTTCCGCATTTTTTTCATTTTGTGCAAAAGAATTTTGCGTCATGCCGAAGGTAAATAAACCTACTATGGCAAATAAAGCGATTAGTTTTTTCATAATAACTGTACGTTTTAATTAATGATTAATTGTTTGTTTTTTGTTTATAATTTGCTTATTTTAAGTTACTTGCTTCGCGGAGAGAAAGGGATTCGAACCCTTGAAACGCTTTCGGCGTTTACACACTTTCCAGGCGTGCGCCTTCGACCACTCGGCCATCTCTCCCTTCTCTATTTTTGAGCGCGTAAAAATAAAAAAAAATAGATTAGTGTGGTTTTTTTTAAAAAATGTCTTTTATTCAGTATTTCCTCCTTGTTAACAAACACAAACACCTATTTCTTAATCACCCGCCCTTATCGCCCTCTTGCAATTTAGGATGTTGTATAAAAATATGTTTACCTATGATGTTATTATTCACTCCATTAATAATTTTTGTTAATAACTAAAGAGAATGATTAAAATTCAATAACACTCTAATTTTAACCACTCTCTACATTAATTGCACCTTACAGAATGAGGTTGATGTAGTTTTTATAAATCCATTATCTATAAAAATCTGCTTTCAGTGATGCCCAATTGTTGAGATTCGGTGTTCCGAAAGGGTTCCCTTCATCAATGCATGATGATGTGCACTTTATAGGTAC